>Ga0209042_1001233_pt1 | contig 20640 bp, 17 predicted proteins | sample SaaInlV_200m_DNA_6_FD_184649 | JGI IMG/M metagenome (GOLD analysis project Ga0209042, IMG submission 184649) | Marine microbial communities from expanding oxygen minimum zones in the Saanich Inlet - SI037_S2LV_200m_DNA (SPAdes) (version 2) | ecosystem: Environmental > Aquatic > Marine >...
TTTTCTTGCATGTGGATGTGCAACCCTTAACAATATTCAGGATAAGGAATTCGACAGGCATCTAAAACGAACGAAAAACAGGGCACTGCCCCAAAATAAAATATCTGAGCTTTCTGCTTCTGTTCAGGCTGTTCTATTGATTACATCCGGTCTTATACTTGTTTATATAGCCGGTTACACAATAATGCCGGTTATTTTCAGTGCAGCTGCAATCATATTGTATAATTTTATATATACAAAAATGAAGATTAAAACATTTATGGCGATTTTCCCGGGTGCTTTATGCGGAATGCTGCCACCCTTTATAGGGTCTCTTGTTGCGGGAGCGCATATTCATGATTTTCGTATTATTGCCGTTGCCATACTTTTCGGCCTGTGGCAGGTCCCTCATTATTTTCTTGTTGTACTTGAACATCATGATGACTATAAACAGGGGAATCTGTCAAGCATACTGGATATTTTTACCTGTGCATCACTGAACAGGATTATTTTTGCCTGGATTATGAGTATTTCTTTTTTAATGTTGGTTCTTGCACCTTTGGATGTCATATCAACCACCATTGCTTTCAGAGGACTTGTACTCAACGCCTTCTGCCTTGTTATTTTTTTTGCTTACAGGTTTTTTTTAGTACCTGAAGTAAATTACAATAAATTGTTTAAAATGCTCAACACATCACTTATGATTATGCTGCTGCTGGTACTTGCCGACCGGTTTCTCGTGTGAAAAATAAATTTTACCTGTATTTGTGCAAAGTAAGTAGATGCTGCACGGGTTTTATTCTGCCCGGGCGACTTTGCTATAGTATATAAGACAATATTACTTTACCCGGCCCCCCCCTGTAATAATGATATTTGAGTTAGAAAATGTATATTCGCTACAAGTTTCTCATAAATCGGAAGTTAGTCAATTTTTAAACTAAAGGACAAAAAACCATGAAATTTCTGATCATTGGTGGGGATGCTGCTGGTATGAGTGCTGCGAGCAGGGCAAAAAGAAATTTTAAGGATATGGAAGTAATAGTTCTTGAAAAACACACGATGTCTCATACAGCGCCTGTGGCATGCCATACAACATTGCTGATAAGGAAAGGGAGATTGAAGATCTTGTTGTCAGACAGGCAAGGGTTTTCAGGGAATCAATCTTATGAAAGTACCTCAGTTCTGTCAAACAGACCTTGGTTATGCACCACCGTTTGGCCCGGCTTGGGATCCTTTGCTTGCTGCAGCAAATCAATTAGAGAAAATAATATGATGACTTATGAATAGTTCGAAACAATACGGGCAAAAATTTTATTAGATTTCCCAGGGAATATACAGCATTCATATATCAGATTTTTTCTACATATTCTGCGGCAAGTCCCCTTGGATCACTTTTAATCTCAAATTTAACTTTTTCGCCTTCACTAAGTATCTTGAAGCCAGGCATATTGATAGATGAATAATGAACAAATACATCATCACCTTCATCTTGTGATATAAAACCAAAACCTCTTTTTTCATTAAACCACTTTACTTTTCCTGTTCCCATGAATCTTTTCCTTTTTACCATTATTGCGAGAAGAAACTTTGTGCTATTAAATGTTTTTTCAAATGTCACCATACTCTAAAATCAATAAAAAATGAATACCAAAAATTAGCCTGTTCATTGACAGGTATAAACTGTTATTAATTTTGGATTTTAAAGCTGGTTTTACAGGGTATGATTCTGTTCTTATTGGTAAATTCTATTAATTTTATGGCATAGATAATTTTTAAAATACAATGATATATTTCAATATTCTGAAAGGGGGGATTTTGAAAGATTCATAATTCTAAATATTGTAGATTATCACATTTACTAATCACACATAAAATAAATTTTAGATATTATTTTATATTTATGCCATATTCATAAGTCTTTCAGCAAGATTTGAAAGCCTTAAAGTCCGCCTGTCGTTATTCAATGCAATTTTAAAGGCTTTTTTTGAACCCACCAGGATTACGAGTTTTTTCCCTCTTGTCATAGCTGTATAAAGAAGGTTCCTCTGGAGAAGTATGTAATGATGGGTTGTCAAAGGGACTATAACCGCCGGATATTCGGAACCCTGAGACTTGTGAACCGATATTGCATAAGCAAGTGTTATTTCACCTGTTTCTTCAGAGTCGTAGTTCACTGTTCTGCCGTAATAAATTACTGAAATTCTTTTTGACTCGGGATTGATTGTGCTGATAGTTCCTATATCACCGTTAAAGACCTCTTTATGGTAGTTGTTTTTAAGGTGCATGACCTTATCTCCAACTCTGAAGATGTTGCTCATGCTTTCAGCCACCACAGGATTCCGGTTTAATGCTTTTTGCAATTCACGGTTAAGATTTATGGTTCCTGCATCACCCTTGTGCATTGGTGTCAAAATCTGTATGTCATTTGCCGGATCTAATCCGAATTTTTCAGGGACATCCTTTTTGGATAAATTGACAATCGTTTTAACGATTCCTTCCGGTTTGTCCTGTTCAATAAAATAAAATTCCGAATGACCGTTGTTCCATGATGCAGAATCGAGATCAGGTAGTTCGCCGTTTCTAACTTTGTGGGCATTGAGTATTATGGGGCTTTCTTCGGCCTGCCTGAATATTTCTTTCAGGTAATAGGCAGGGATTAATTCGGATCTTATCATGTCCGAAAGAACATTGCCCGGCCCTACCGAAGGTAGTTGAAATATGTCTCCGACAAGTATGAGAACTGATGTTGAAGGTATTGCTTTTAGGAGGTGAAACATTAAAGATATGTCTACCATTGATGTCTCGTCAATGATGACAGCATCAGCCTCAAGGGGATCATCAATGTTCTTTTCAAAACAATCATCAATAAAGTTATACCCGAGGAGTCTGTGGATTGTTTTTGCATCCCGTCCTGTAACTTCTGATAGCCTTCTGGCTGCTCTGCCTGTTGGTGCAGCAAGGGAAACTATTTTACCAAGTCCTTCAAATATTGCCGTAATTGACTGTATAAGAGTTGTCTTGCCTGTTCCAGGCCCCCCGGTTATTATTACTACCCTGTGAAAAAGAGCCTGTTCAAGAACTTCAAGTTGAGCTGGTGATAGTTTTATTGCAAGTTTTTTCAGGATCTCCTGCGAAATTCTCTCCGTATTAATTGAAGGGATTGGTAGAGGTGTGGACAAAAGAGCAAATAGCCTGTTGGTGATCCCTTTTTCAAATATGTGCATCAATTTCGGGTAAACAGCTGTCAGATCGGGGTTGGCCAAATTAGTTTCCATGACTATTTCGCCTTCATCTGCGAGCTCATCAAGAAAAGTCTCGGATACGTCATGGTCAATATTGAAGTTTTCACTGCACTTGTAGATAATCTGGTCTCTACAGGCAAAGACATGACCGTCTTCAATATGCTGCGATATTATATAGCTGATACAGGCCTTTACTCTTCTTGAGTCATCATTTTCAATACCCATGTTTCTCGTAATTGCATCTGCAATAAAAAAGCCCTCTCCGGGAATATCTGCTGCAAGCCGGAACGGGTCATTTTTTATAATGTCAATCGCGTCTTCACCGTATACTTTCAATATTTTTGCGCTGCTTGATGTTTTTATACCGTTTTCCTGTAGAAAGCTCATAAGAGCCCTTACCGTATGATGATTTTTCCAGGATTTGTTTATGAGGGCTGCCTTTGCACCCCCGATACCTTCGACCCTTGTTAATTCTTCAGGATACTTTTCGATTATTTCAAGCGTTTTGGCTCCGAAAAGATTAACAATTCTTGATGCTGTTTTTTTCCCTATGCCTTTTATGATACCTGATTCAAGGTATTTGACTATTCCGTCAACTGTATCTGGAAGTATGACTTCAAAGGAATCAACTTTGATCTGTAGGCCGTATCTTCTGTGTGTTTCCCATGTTCCTTTTATTTTAAGTGATTGCCCGGGAGCAGCACCTGCCATATAACCGACAACAGTAAGAGGGGTAGCGGAATCTTTGGTCTTTATTTTTGCAATGGTGTAGTGATTTTCTTTATTATAATATGTAATATGCTCTAGATATCCGTTTATAGTAATCATTTTTTTGACCGAGTAGATTGATCCTTATCGTTTTTCCTGTTGAGATATTATCCATTCTGCTGCTTTAAGAAGATTCTCGGCTACATGGTCAGGGAGAATATTTTTTTCAATAAGTATTTTTTCTGATTTAATACCATTACCTGTCAGTACAAGAATAGCCATACCGCAGCCTGCTTTTTTAGCGCATTCAATGTCTTTGACACTGTCACCTATCATGTATGAAGACTCAAGATCGATATTGTACTTTTTACGGGCGGCATGGATCATTCCGGGCATCGGCTTCCGGCAGTTGCAGTTTTCTTCAGGTATATGAGGACAATAGAAGATATCCTTTATTATTCCACCTGCGTCTTTTATACCGGATTTCATTTTTGAAAAAATTGATTCAATAATAGCAATAGTTACCATTTTACGGTTTACAGCTGACTGGTTAGTAATTACGATAACTTCAAAGGAGTTTTCATTTAATTTTCTTATTGCTGCCGGGCTGCCTGAAATAAAATTAAATTCTGAAGGATTTTTGATATAATCTTTAGAATCGTGGTTTATAACTCCGTCCCTGTCAAGAAAGATTATTCTTTTGTTCTTTTCATTTCCCATGGGACATATCTACTCGGTAACTGTATTTAATGTCAATAATTCATATACGATGGCGTCGTAAAAAGTCTCCATCAACCGCTATAACTTGAATATGAAGATTTATACTTAGCCATCGATTTTACATTTTACAGGTTCATCAAGTATAAGCTTTGTAGTAAATTTTATTTTCCAGAGACTAAATTTATGTGAATTAAACCTTCCCATATATTGGGGTTGTTTTTAAATTGACACACAAGTTTCCTTTATCTATAGTCTCACTAATAAAGACTTATCTAATATGTTTTCATCATAAAAAAATTAAGTTCTCTATGAAAATAATTTTTCCCCATCACAGAATACATGTAATAGATATAAACCATAAGTCATGCCTGCTTTTATTAAAATTTCGGCAATACATGAAAATAGCACTCGGGCATTACATTGAAACAAACATTATTTTTCGGGTTGCCCTTGTAATTTTAATTTCTACGATAGTTCCAGGATGTTCTAATGGATCCTTTAAAATAAAAAATGTTGTAAAGACTGATATTGACATGATTGCAGATTCTCATCTGAATGAAATGAATGCTCTTATGCAGGAGTTAATGATAAAACTTTATAAACGGAATCCAAGGGAATTAGAAAAAAGGCCGGGTGAAACTATTGAAAGTCGCGTCGCACAAACATTCAACATGAACCGCCCTCTTATTTTCGAGGAACTTGACAACAAACAGGTTATTGATGCCATGTTGTTGTGCTTTGATCAAAAGTTCACCGGAGACAGGGTTTTTGCTGTTATGGCCGGCCTTGTGGGTATGATACGTTATTCTTATAATAATCTGCCTGAATTTTATATGCTTGATTTTCTAGACGAGCAGAAATTGAACAACAGTGCAAGAAACATAGAAATACTTGTTTGGAGATTGAGTAATAAAAAAGATGAAAACGAAAACCTGTTTCTTCTTACAAACGGAGTCGATGGTAATATTTCTAACCTGAGTTTTGAGCGTATTTTTGGAAAAATGATTGCGATTCAGGATATGATGGCAAGTGTTGTTTCAGGCAGAACAAACAGGACTATAAACAATGTAGTTAAATCTGTTACATCTGCATCATTTCTTCCAATAGGTCTTTAATTTTGCATCCTCATTTTTTCAGATCTCTTTTTTCAGATCAAATCTTTATTCTCTATATTAACTATATTCAATGTTTCAATAAAGTCATGACAGGGTCGACTTCATCTTATCAATGTTCGATGGAATCGATTTGAGTCCTAAAAAATTTTTATATACCAAAGCTCCCTTCCTTTTTTTCTGAATAATCTTCATTTATGTAATAATACTGAATAACCAGTTCACCATAATCAAAAATCTGATTTTGAAATTTTTAAAATAGTGATCGCCTCTGTCGCTTCTCAATATCCTGAAATAATAGTCAATATTTCTATTCATTAATATTTGGTTGCATTTTTTTATTATTTTTCTATAGTCTATCAGTATTACACCACTTAACTCCACAAATGTTTAATCTCTTTAATACTGGAAATTATTAAAAAAAACATTAAAAAAAGTATTTTTTTCTTGACATAGGGGTATAAAAGTGTTTTTTTTAGGGGCACAGTGGAGTTAAGTGGATGTAATAGGGGGGATATGTTCAGGGGAAGTTCCTTTCACACTATAGATCAAAAAGGCCGAATGATAATTCCGACAAGGTTTCGGGATGTTGTAAGAGCCAGCGGAACCACCGGGGTTATGGTGACTCGCATGGACCGGTCTCTTTTCGCTTATACATATGATGAGTGGGGTAAAATTGAGGCGAAAATAATATCCCTTGCTGAAAAGAATGATAGTATGCGGCGTTTCAGACGTGTTTTTGTAGGTGGGGCTTTTGAGTGCTCTCTCGACAAACAGGGGCGCTTTCTAATTCCTCCTGCATTAAGGGAGTACGCCGGGCTTAAAAAGGATATCGTACTTGTTGGAGTTCTTAATCATTTTGAAATATGGTCCCGTACAAACTGGGATAATGAGAATATGATGATGGAAGAGGATATGCAAAGGGAGGAAGTAAGTAACGAAATTGCAAAGTTAGGACTCTGATCCTATGACTTATACTCATATCCCTGTGATGCCGGCTGAAGTTACAGAGTATATGAATTTAATGCCGGGGAAAATATATGTTGATTGCACTATGGGAGGTGCAGGACATTCTGAAATAATTGTAAAAAATATCATTCCTGACGGGATTATGATCGGAATAGATCAGGATGCTGATGCAATTGAAAACGCCAGAAAAATTCTAAAAAAATATAAGACAAATATTCGTCTTTTTCATAAAAATTTTATTTATCTTCCAGAAATTCTTTCACAATTAAATATCGATTCTGTAGACGGTATTCTTCTCGATCTTGGACTTTCACTTCATCATTTCGAAGAGAGCGGCAGGGGGTTTAGCTTTAAAAAGGATGAACCACTGGATATGCGCATGAATACTCAATCAGACACAATGGCAAAAGATATAATTAACAATTCGCAAGAGAAAGAACTTGCAAAGATCTTTTTCGAATTCGGAGAAGAGCGCAGATCACGCTTGATTGCTAGAAATATTGTAAGAGAAAGAGAAAACAATCCGATAAGAACGAGCAGGCAGTTGGCGGATATTATACTAAATTCGCTTCCCAAAAAAGCGTTGTATAATCAGAAGATACACCCCGCGACAAGAGTATTTATGGCATTAAGGATTGCTGTAAACTCTGAACTTGAAAGGCTTGATTTCTTCATGAAGAAGGTGGCAGACCTCCTGAATCCCGGAGGGCGTCTTTGTGTGATATCTTTTCATTCACTTGAGGACAGGATCGTAAAGCACAGTATCAGGGCAATGGAACATGTATGTTCCTGCCCCCCGGATTTTCCTGAATGTGTATGTGGTAACAAAAAGATTTTCCGGTCTCTTTTCAGAAAAGGATTGACACCAACTGAAGAGGAAATTGAAAGAAATCCGATGTCACGCAGTGCAAGGTTAAGAATCGCCGAGCGGCTTTGAGAAGGCGCATGATTTTTTTAATAGCCTATTTATAACACAGGGTGATACCACAGGGTCTACGGGCCTTATGATAAGGACATATGAAAAAGAAGGGTAAAAAGAAACAAACCGGAAGAAAAATGACATTGATTTGGATTGTTTTCATTGCAGTCTTTATTTCAGAACTTTTTTTTAATACCTGGTGCAGGGTTCAATATGTAAGAGTAGGATATGAGATATCTCAGGAAGCCGAAAGGCGTGAACGCATAACTACCCTGCAGAAAAATTTAAGAATTGAGCTTGCTCGCTTGAAATCACCAGACCGGATTTCAAAAATTGCAAAAGAGGAACTCGGACTTATAATTCCAGACCCTGATCAAATTGTTATAATAAAATGAAGAGAACCGAAGAAAAGAAAATAAAGATTCGAATCATTATAGTGGGCGTTATTTTTACCGTCTTTTATTTGGTGATAGGTGCAAAGGCTGCATACGAACAGATATATCGAGGCCCCACACTTTCTCAGAAGGCAGCGGACCAGTATGAAAAAATGTATTATGCGAGTGGAAAACGTGGAACCATATATGATTCAAAACATAAGGAAATGGGAGTCAGTATAGATTCCATTTCAATAGGAGCATATCCAAAAAAAATAAAAGATAAAAAAGATGATTCAAAAACCATTGCAAAATATTTGGATGTTAATGAAAAAAGGCTTCTCAAAAAACTTAATTCCAAAAAGTCTTTTGTATGGATCAAAAGGCATGTAACTCCAAAAAAGGCAAAAAATATCAAGGACCTGAATTTTGAGGGGGTCGACTTTATAAAAGAGCATACAAGGGTTTATCCAAAAAAAACAATCGCTGCCCAACTTATTGGCTTCTCAGGAATAGACGGTAAAGGGCTTGAGGGAATCGAGTTTTACTATGACTCCTACCTGGAGGGCGAGGATGCAGAACAGGTTGTAATAAAAGATGCCCTGGGACGCGGTTTTGATCATGAAAAAAGAGTCAGTGATTATAACGGGAATAACCTGATTCTTACAATTGATAGTACGATTCAATATATTGCTGAAAGAGCTTTGGAAAAGACTGTCAACGATTTTGGCGCGAGGTCGGGAATGGCAATTATTATGGACCCTAAGACAGGGGCAATTCTTGCACATGCTCACTACCCTTTCTTTAATCTGAATTCTTTTGGCAAATATGATCGTGGGCTGTGGAGAAACAGGGCAATTACAGATCCTTTTGAACCGGGATCAACAATGAAAACATTTCTTGCCGCAGCTGCCATAGAATCCGGATACTGTTCGCCCGATTCAATTTTTCAATGCAATGGGGAGCATAATATTGAAGAAGAGTTATGGGAAGGCGCTAAAGAAAAACAATGGAAGACATTACAGCAGATTATAAAATTCTCAGACAATAATGGTGCAGTGAAAGTTGCAGAAATGATAGGGAATAAGAATCTGTATAATACATTAAAAGACTTCGGATTCGGAAGTAAAACAGGTATTGACTGCCCCGGAGAGACATCAGGAAGCTTGAAGTCGTATTTACGATGGTCAAAAGTTGAAGCCGGGACCATATCATATGGTTACGGTATTTCAGTTTCAGCTATTCAGCTCATAACAGCTGTTTCTGCAATTGCAAATGGTGGTGTACTCATGAAGCCTTATATTGTCAAGGCGATAACAGATGAAAATGGACAGTTTGTAAGCAGTTTCAGACCTCAAAGAGTAAGGAGAGTGATTTCAGAGACTACTGCAAAAACTGTCAGAGACATTATGGCTACAGTCACTACAAGTGGAGGTACCGGGGTTGGAGCTGCAATTGAAGGATTTAAGGTTAGCGGAAAAACCGGTACTGCAAGAAAAATAAATAAAAAAGGTGAATATGAAAAGGGTAAATGTATAGCTTCGTTTATTGGCTTTGCACCTGGAGATAATCCTGAACTTGCCGTACTCGTTACTGTAGATGAGCCCCAAATTAAACATTCCGGAGGTGCTGTAGCTGCACCGGCTTTTAAAAAGATAGTTTCGGAAACTTTTAATTATTTGACTATTACTCCACAGATAGCGGCTGTACGGAAATGACCTGTATTAGTAAGGAACTACCGGGGAGATATTAGAAAGGCATTATAAGTACTGGAGACAAAGTGAAACTTTCAGACCTGATAAAATCAGTTACTCCTGTCCGGATAAACGATAATAACATGGATCCGGAAATAACATCCCTTCATTACAGGGCGGAAACTGTTTTACCTGGAGGTTTATTTTTTGCTGTTTCAGGACATGTGGTTGATGGCCACTCTTTTATAGATGAAGCACTGGCTAAAGGAGCATCAGCAATAATAGCCCAGAAACCTGTTCAAAAGGATTCTGTGATTATAGAGGTTGAAAATACAAGAAAAGCTTTATCGGCAATATCGGCACGGTTCTATAATGAACCTTCCAGACGATTGAATGTAACAGGTATAACCGGCACGAACGGCAAGACAACTATAACTTATCTGATAGAAAGTATTCTTAATGCAGCGGGTGTAAGAGTTGGAGTTATTGGAACTGTTAATTATCGTTATTCAGGAAAGATTTTCAAAAATCCCATGACAACTCCCGAATCAATGGATTTGCAAAAGATATTGTCTGAAATGGTTAATGAGGGTGTTACACATGTCGTTCTTGAAATTTCTTCTCATGCTCTTGATTTGAACCGTGTTGATCATTGCCTTTTAAATATTGGGGTTTTTACCAATCTTAGCCAGGATCACCTGGATTATCATAGGGATATGGAATCATACTGGGCATGTAAGAAAAAAATGTTTTACGAATGTCTGACTACAGGGGCAAAATCAGGTGAGGCAAAGGCAGTTATAAACTGCTGTAACGAATATGGTAGACTGCTTGCTGAAAATCTTGCCGAACAGTTCGATGAATTGTCTGTGATGTCATTGGGAAGGACCGGCAATGAGGGAAGCAGCGGTAACGAAAATATAAATCTGGTCGATGCCGAATTTGGCTTGAACGGTACTACAGGTAGAATATCAACACCTGTGGGTGATGTTACATTCAAATCAACACTAGTGGGTAAATACAATTTAGAAAACATATTATGTGCTGCAGGCGTCGGTATAGTTCTTGGACTTTCTGTTGATGAAATCAAGGCAGGTATTGAAAATTTTTCATGTGTACCAGGGCGTCTCGAAAGGATTGAGAATAATACCGGGCGATTTGTTTTTGTTGATTATGCACATACACCTGATGCGCTTGAGAATGTGCTCACGGCTGTGGGGGATGTGACTAATGGCAGAATAATATCCATATTCGGGTGCGGAGGTGACAGGGACATGGAAAAACGTCCTTTGATGGGAGAAATCGCCGGAAGGCTTTCAGACCTTACCGTAATTACTTCCGATAATCCGCGTACGGAAAAGCCTGAGACAATAATCTCTCAGATACTTAACGGAACTCAAAATGTTTCGGGATACGAATATAATAATGAAAATATAAGTACAGGTTTTGAAGAAAAAGGTTATCTGGTAGAGCCGGATCGTCGCACGGCAATTCATATGGGGATTATGGTCTCCGAGCCGGGAGATACTGTCCTGATAGCCGGAAAAGGTCATGAAACTTACCAGTTGGTTGGTAAAGAGTCGTTGGATTTTGATGACAGGGTTGAAGCAGAAAAGGTTCTTGCCGGTCTTGAGATAGCTGGAAGTGCATAAACTATAAAGGGATTAAATAATGTCGTTTGCATGGACAACTGAAAATCTTCTTGATGCTACAAAAGGCGATTTGCTTTGTGGTGACAGGGGACTGGCTTTTTCAGGTGTCTCGATAGACTCTCGCAACATATCCGACGGTAATGTTTTTGTAGCTATAAAAGGCAATATCTATGATGCGCATGATTTTATCAGTGATGTTATTTGTCGTGGTGTAAGGGGGGTAATTGCTGAAAAGGACAAAACCGGGACACTTCCATTGGAAAAATGGGAAAAGGAAGGGACGGTCTGTCTTTCAGTAAAGGATTCAATTAGGGCTCTTGGTGATCTTGCTTCATTTCAGCTAAAACGATCGAATGCTTCGGTAATTGCCATAACAGGATCAAACGGCAAAACAACAACAAGAGGACTTACAGCTTCCGTGGTTCGGCAGAAATATAACACTCTTGAGACTATGGGTAATTTTAACAATGAAATCGGTCTTCCCCTGACTCTTTTTAACCTTGATCCGAAACATAACTGGGCAGTGTTGGAACTTGGGATGAATCATCCCGGAGAAATTTCAAGACTTGCAGAAGTCTGTATGCCTGAAATCGGAGTTATTACCAATATCGGTCGGGCGCATCTTGAAGGGGTTGGTAATATTGAAGGTGTTATGAATGCCAAGGGAGAACTTTTAACCAGCCTGGGAGTTAACGGGAAGGCTGTTCTTAATATTGATGACCCTATGGTTATGCGGCTTGCTGAAAAAACATCAGCTGAAGTTACTCTTTTCGGAATTTCAAAGGAAGCCGCAATAAGGGCTGAATCTGTTGAAAGTAATGATACGGGCATATCATTTACTCTGGTTTTGCCTGATGAAACCATTGATATTGAAATGAATATAACGGGTGATTTCATGGTGTCGAATGCTCTTGCAGCAGCAGCCGTAGGTCGTCTGGCAGGAGTCGGAGCAAGGGGAATAAAAAAAGGCATTGAATGCTTCAGGCCTGTTCAGGGAAGGATGAACATAATAGAAACCAGGAACAATATTCATATATTAGATGATACCTATAATGCGAACCCGGACTCCATGCAAGCGGCGATTCATACTTTGTCGTCTGTGAAGGGAGAAGAAAGAGGGTTTGTCGTTATCGGTGATATGTATGAATTGGGTAATAGATCTGAAGAATTGCATGAGGTTGTTGGAGAACTTGTCGGAAGGTCAGGGATGACAAAATTATACATATTCGGTGAATATGCCGATTCTGTTGCAAAGGGTGCAAAGACAGAGAATATGAAAACCGAAAAGATTCTTAAGGGAACCAGAGAAGAGATCTTCAGTGATATTATTGAAAACCTTGATGCGGGAGACTGGGTATTGGTGAAAGGTTCAAGGGCAATGAGCATGGAAAAGATAGTCAATCGTCTTGTAAAATGGGGAAACGGATAAGGTTCATTTACCATGATTTATAATTTTTTATATCCACTACATACGAAGTTATCATTCTTAAACGTATTTAGATACATAACTTTCAGGACCATTTATGCAAGTCTGACAGCATTTCTTATCTGTTTTGTTTTCGGCCCGTTTGTTATCAGGAAAATCAGGGAAATGCAGATTGGCCAGTATATAAGGAAGGCCGGGCCCGAGACTCATCTTGACAAGGCAGGGACTCCAACTATGGGAGGATTATTAATACTTTTTGCAGTTATTGTATCTTCTCTTTTGTGGGCTGACCTGAAAAATTTTTATGTCTGGATAATTCTTCTGTCTGCTTTCAGCTTCGGCCTGATAGGATTTATTGATGATTACCTTATGCAGATAAAGAAACGAAGCAAAGGGCTCAGTGCCTGGGGTAAATTTTCGATGCAGGTTGTATTTGCCGTTCTTATCGGCTTCTTAGTATACATGACTCCGGATTTTGATACTAGAGTAACAATCCCCTTCTTCAAGAATATATCCCCTGATTTAGGAGTCGGGTATATATTGTTTGCGGCGTTAGTAATAGTTGGCACTTCAAATGCCGTTAACCTTACAGACGGCCTTGACGGCCTTGCAATCGGACCTATTCTCATAGCATCTGTCACATATATGCTTTTTGCTTATGCAGCCGGGCATGTAAAGATAGCAGAATATCTGCAGATAAACTTTGTAATCGGTGGAGGAGAGGTGACAGTTCTATGCGGAGCCCTGGCCGGGGCATCCATGGGATTCTTATGGTTTAATACATATCCGGCTCAAATATTTATGGGAGATGTAGGCTCCTTGTCGTTAGGTGCTATTCTCGGAACTATAGCGGTTATTACTAAACAGGAAATTCTTCTTGTACTGGTAGGAGGTATTTTTGTTATTGAAGCCCTTTCTGTGATCATACAGGTCGGATACTTCAAGATTTCAAAGGGACGGCGGATATTCAGGATGGCTCCATTACATCATCATTTTGAACTTAAAGGATGGGCTGAACCAAAAGTTATTGTTAGATTCTGGATTATAGCTATTACCCTTGCACTTATTTCCATAAGTACTCTGAAACTGAGGTGATGGCAGGGAGCTTACAGTTTTCCTGAATAATATTTTTTGGATTTTTAATATTTATGAAGATTGAAAAGAAAAATATTCTTGTAGTCGGGCTTGGAAAGTCCGGAGTTGCAGTTGCAAGGTTTCTAAAAAAAAACGGAGCCAATGTAACTATAACTGATAAAGCGGATGAAAATAATCTTGGACAATTTGTATCAGAAATTCGTGAAATCGGTATTAAGGAAGAACTTGGGTATCACAGAAATGAAACATTTTGCGAATCTGATTTAATTGTATTAAGCCCCGGTGTTCCAGATACTATTTCTCCTGTTTTGGAGGCAAAAAAAAACGGTGTAGAAATAATTGGGGAAATTGAACTTGCCGCTTCTTTTATAAAGGAACCTATTATAGCAGTTACAGGCACTAATGGTAAAACGACTACAACAACGCTTCTGGGTGAGATGTTGAAGAAATCCGGTTTCAAAGTTTTTGTAGGAGGCAATATCGGTAATCCTTTAATAGATTATACTGATAGTAAGGAGAAAGCAGATGTGGTTGTGGTCGAGGTTAGCAGTTTTCAACTTGATACAATATCTGCCTTCAGGCCTCATGTGAGTGTTCTTTTGAATATTACTGCTGATCATCTTGACCGTTACAAAGATTTTAATGAATACGTCATGTCAAAAGGAAGAATATTTGAAAACCAGGATCACAATGACCTGGCAATTGTCAATGGAAGAGATATCTATGCTCGGAAAACCTGTCGTAACATCAGGAGCAGAAGATTATTTTTCAACTCGGAAGATGAAACTGAAAATAAAGCTTATATTAACGGCAGAACGATAAAGTTTAACTTGCCTGATTGTAAGGAAGAGATCCTTGATATGCATAAAGCATCACTCTCAGGAGCCCATAACCTTGAAAATATATCTGCCGCAGGTCTTGCAGCCCTTGCAGTTGGAGGAACTATCAATGGGATGCAGTCTGCAATTGATGAGTTTCAGGGTCTTTCCCACAGGCTGGAATATGTGGATACAATCAACGGTGTAAGGTTTTATGACGACTCCAAAGCAACAAACGTGGATGCTGTAGCAAGAGCAATTGAAACTTTCAGTGAGCCCGTAGTTCTTATAATGGGTGGACGGGACAAAATGGGCGGTTACCATAAGCTTGAAAGTCTTGTAAAGGAACGTGTCAAGACCCTTGTGGTTATTGGTGAAGCAAAAGATAATATTGAAAATGCACTTGGAGCATTTGCACCGGTAAAAAGGGCTTCTTCCATGGAAGAAGCTGTCTCAATGGCATGGAGCTCTACTGAACCAGGGGATGTCATGCTTTTGTCACCGGCATGTTCAAGTTTTGATATGTTTCAAAGTTATGCACAACGAGGAAATGCTTTTAGTAAAGAAGTAAAATATCTTAAGGTTAAGGAAAAATGATTACAAAAAACCGGAAAAAAAATTCAGGGGGGTATGATTTTTCACTTCTACTTCCGGTTCTTCTTCTTGTCGGGATAGGTATCGTTATGGTTTATAGTGCAAGTTCCGAAGTTGCATTTAAAAAATATGGCAACGATTATCTCTTCCTGAAGAAACAGGGTATTGCAACTCTTATCGGAATTTTTGCGATGATAGTTTTTTCTTATACTCCATACAGGTTGTTGCGTCACTTTTCCTATCTTTTTCTTATAACAGGCCTTGGGCTTCTTATAATATTAAAAGTTTCCGGTATGGGGTATGAAGCCGGTGGTGCGACCAGATGGCTTCGTTTTAAAGGATTTTCTTTCCAGCCGTCGGAATTTGCACGGTTTGCTCTGGTTATCTATATGGCATACTCATTGAGCAAGAAACATGAAAATATAAAGAATCTATATATAGGATTTCTCCCCCATGTAATTGTACTTGGTATATTCTCGGCTCTTATATTCATGCAGCCAGATTTTGGCTCAGTTGTAATACTTGCAATTATCACCTGGATTATGATGTTTGTCGGAGGCGTTAGAATAATGCATCTTACTACATCATTACTATTAATACTTCCTGTTGCTGTATATTACATGATGACTGCTCAGTATAGGATACAGAGGCTTATTAGTTTTCTTGATCCATGGAAGTACCCTAGAGATGAAGGATACCAGATAATTCATTCCCTTATGGCCTTCGGTACGGGCGGCCTTTGGGGTTCGGGGATAGGACAGGGGTACCAGAAACTGTTCTATCTCCCCGAACCTCATACAGACTTCATTTTTTCCGTTATAGGGGAAGAGCTCGGTTTTGTAGGAGTTGTCATAATTATTTCCCTATATGCTCTTGTATTATGGAGAGGGATAATAATAGCAAAAAATACGGATGACCTTTTCGGGTCATATCTGGCACTTGGTCTGACTGTTGCGATAGGGCTTCAGGTTTTTTTCAATATGGGTGTTGCGCTTGCACTTTTCCCCACAAAAGGATTGACACTTCCTTTTTTGAGTTATGGCGGGACTTCGTTACTCCTTAATATGGCGTTTGTTGGGATACTAATGAATATAGGCAGGTCCGGATGAGCTTTGAAAAAGGCAACAATTATATGTCGGATTGGATTAAAGCGCGGGCAATAAATGTACTTATTGCGGGAGGAGGTACAGGAGGTCACCTTTTCCCTGGTATTGCAATAGCCGAATTGTTTATGGAGTGTAACCCGGAAAACGGGATTCTATTTGTAAATACAGGCAAGCCTTTTGAAATTGATACATTATCAAATGCAGGTTTTGCCCATAAAAAGATAACTGCACAAGGGATAAAGGGTTTGAGTATATTTAAGAAGGCAATAGCTGTTATAAAAACACCAAAAGGTGTGTATGGAGCTTTCAGGATTCTTAAAACATTCAAGCCGGATATTGTCATTGGGGTGGGTGGTTATTCTTCCGGGCCAATGGTTTTAGGGGCATGGTTTTTCCGGATCAGGATAGCTATCCATGAGCAGAATATTTTGCCGGGAATAACAAACCGTATTTTGTCATATTTTACTGACAGAATATATGTTTCTTTCAAGACGACAGCCCATAGGTTTAACCCTGAGAAGGTTAAAGTCACCGGCAATCCTGTTAGAAAAGAGATTAGGGAATATGTGGCGGATTCAAGAGAAGACATTCCAGATGGGCGAATTAAGAAAAGACCTTTTACTATCCTTGTAGTTGGAGGAAGTCAGGGAGCCCACAGCATTAATATGATTATAATTGAGGCTATGAAAAATCTTAAGGAAATGGAGCACCTCTATTTTATTCATCAGACAGGGTCAAAAGACGAAGATACAGTCAGAAAAGCTTATTTGGGAAACGAAATTCCCTGCACAGTTCAGGCCTTCTTTTATGACATGCCGGTGCAGTATACAAAGGCGGATCTTATAATATGCAGAGCTGGAGCTACCACAGTAGCTGAAATAACAGTCCTTGGGAAGGCTGTAATTTTTATTCCCTTCCCACAGGCTGCTGACAATCACCAGGTTTTAAATGCAAGAGAGCTTGAAGATGCAGGTGCTGCTGAAGTGATTCTTGAAAATGAGATAGACGGAAGCATTCTTGCTGAAAGAATTGAACATTATGTAACTTCCACAGATGAACTTGAAGATATGGCATCAAGATCAAGGGCGTTCGGAAGACCTGATGCTGCTATGGAAATCGTTAAAGATTGTTACGGGATGATAACAGAGTAAAAAACAGCGGGAAATAATTAATGTATCAGAACAGATATCATATTTTTTTTGTGGGAATAGGCGGCATAGGTATGAGCGGTATTGCTGAACTGCTTTTAACCCTCGGTTACAGGGTATCAGGATCTGATATAAAAGCTTCACCAACCACAAGACGGCTTGAAAGTCTTGGAGGTAGAATATTTATTGGGCATTCGGAAGATAACATTAAAGGGGTTGATGTACTAGTCGTATCATCAGCAATTGACTCCAACAACCCCGAAGTAGTTACTTCAAGAAAAAAGTCTGTTCCTGTTATACCCAGAGCAGAGATGCTGGCTGAACTCATGAGACTGAAATACAGTGTTGCTGTCTCCGGGGCTCACGGTAAAACTACTACGACTTCGATAGTAGCTGCGGTTCTTGAACAGGGTGGGCTTGACCCTACAGTTGTTATAGGAGGAAAGCTCAAGAATATAGGTACAAATGCGCTTCTAGGTGAAGGAGACTTTATCGTAGCTGAAGCTGATGAGAGTGACGGGTCATTTCTTAAATTTTCACCTACAATTGCTGTAGTTACTAACATAGACAGGGAGCATCTTGATTTTTATAAAGATCTTGATTCCATAAAAAAAGTATTCCTGGATTTTATAGGAAGGATACCGTTTTACGGTCTTGCTATACTTTGCCTTGACAATGAAAACATACAGGATCTTTTACCTGAAATAAAGAGCCGTTATACCACATACGGAATGAATACCCAGGCTGATCTCCAGGCAAAAAATACTAAGTTCAGGGGGCCGACAAGTGAATTTTCCGTTTATCATTTCGGGGAAAAACTTGGAAAAGTAAAGTTAAATCTACCTGGTATTCACAATATAAATAATTCTCTTGCCAGTATAGCAGTTGGAATTGAACTGGATATACCTTTCAAGGTTATAAAGAAAGCGCTTGAAGGTCTTGGGGGTGTTCAGCGGAGGATGGAAATAAAAGGGGAAATATCAGGTGTGATTGTTATGGATGATTATGGCCACCATCCTACCGAGATAAAAACCACAATTGCAGCTGTCAGAGAAAGCTGGCCTGATAAAAGGATAGTCGTAGTATTTCAACCTCACCGATATACAAGAACAAAGGCACTTTTCGGTGAATTTACCCGATCATTTTACCAGACAGATATGCTCCTTATTTTACCCATATATGCTGCAGGTGAAGAAATAATTAGTGAAGTTGATGGTGGTGCACTTTATGAGGGAATCCGATTGCATGGGCATAAGAATGTGACATTCTGCGAAGATCAGGAAGCTGTCATTTCCCGTCTGAAAAAGACAGCAAAAGTCGGGGATATAATTTTGACACTGGGTGCCGGGAATGTGTGGAGACTTGGAGAAACTTTTATACAGGAATTTAAGAAGTAAAAAATGTCGATTAACACTGAATACAAAAAGTGGCTTTCAGAGCAGCTTGGAGACAGGGTTGGGTTTGACGAGCCCATGTCAGTTCATACTTCTTTTAGAGTAGGTGGGCCCGCAGATGCATATGTTATATCGGAAAGTGTTGAGGTATTTACTAAAGTTATAAGATGGGCCGGGCAGAACAAGCTGCCAATACTTGTAATAGGTGATGGAACAAACCTCCTGGTAAAAGATGGGGGGATAAGAGGTATAGTAATCTCAATGGTTCAGGATATGAGAAAAATTTCCATTGAAGGAAAGGCAGGAGATAAAATCATGGTTAAGGCCATGGCAGGTGCAAGAATGCAGTCTCTTTGCAGGTATGCTGTTGACCTTGGTCTTGAAGGTATGAATTTTGCCGCAGGGATTCCCGGAACTGTTGGTGGAGGTATAATGATGAATGCAGGTACCAGGATCGGTTCGGTTGGCGATGTTCTGGATTCTGTAGATGTAATACTCTCACTTGATCTGAGGGAAAAAATTACGAGAAAGGATATTAATTTTTCATACAGGAAGGTTGACTGGAGTCGGTCTTTAAAAAGTGATCCCGAAGAAAAACCGATAATCGTATCGGGGACATTCGGGTTGAAAAAGTCAGGTTCGAGTATGCTTAAAAAAGAGGCTGAAAAACTTATTGAAAAGCGTATGGTAACCCAGCCAAAAGCATTCGGAACCGCGGGTTGTTTTTTTAAAAATCCGGAACCTGAAAAATCAGCAGGAGAACTTATTGAAAGAGCCGGTCTTAAGGGGAAAAAGATAGGTGGTGTAAGGGTTTCGACCAGGCACGCAAATTTTATAGTAAATGAGGGTGAAGGGACTGCTGCTGATATACTTGAATTAAAGGAAATTATTCAAAACAAAGTATTGGAAATGTTTAACATTAATCTGGAACCGGAGGTAAAAATTGTTGGGGAATAAACGGGTAAGAAAAAATTGCTATAAAAGTGATAGGGCAAAGAAAAGTACCGGGGTAAAGTCAAGGTTCTTTCTATGCTTAAAACTCTTTACCGGCATATTCTTCCTTGGTTTTATGAGTTTTGCTTTTATCTTCTGCTATAACTTTTTTACACAATGGGATTATTTTATGACAAAATCCATAGAAATTAATGGTGCTGTCAGCCTTCCTGACATGGAAATTATTGATCAAACCGGCATATCGGAGGGTGAAAATATTCTTTCCATTAATCTTTCCATGGTAAGAAAAAAGCTTCTTGGTCACCCATGGGTAGCACAAGCAGAAGTTCGCAGGGAGCTTCCTTCAAGGGTTGTTATAAGAATAACAGAGCACAAACCGTTAGCCGTTATCGATCTTGGGCAGAACTTTCTTATAAATGACCGTGGTGAAATGTTTAAGAAAATAACAGAAAAAAACATTGGTACGTTTCCTGTTATAACCGGCCTTGACTTTTCCGATTTTAACAGTCCCGGGGAACAGGCAGGTAAATACTTTACCGCTGTTTTGGATGCTTTAAAACTTTGGGGCGGAAGTAATTATTTAATGCATGGTATGACAATAAAAAGAATTGATGTAGACAGAGACATTGGCCTTACATTGTATATGAGCGAACATGGGAGGACGGTTATGTTTGATATAGGCTATGATGATTATCCTGATAAATATGGAAACTTTAAGAATGTATTGTCGTACCTG
>Ga0209042_1001236_pt1 | contig 20621 bp, 20 predicted proteins | sample SaaInlV_200m_DNA_6_FD_184649 | JGI IMG/M metagenome (GOLD analysis project Ga0209042, IMG submission 184649) | Marine microbial communities from expanding oxygen minimum zones in the Saanich Inlet - SI037_S2LV_200m_DNA (SPAdes) (version 2) | ecosystem: Environmental > Aquatic > Marine >...
GTCTTGAAGCCTACGGAACCATATTCCTTTCCGTTTACCGGGCATCGCAGCCTTCTGGGAGGAACACGATCGGATGCTTTTGGTTCGCAGCAATCAGTCATCTCTATACCCTCCTATGAGTTCTAACGCTTAACATCACCGGCAAAATAAAGCGTAGTGAGGAACGAACGCAGCTTTATTTTGTCCGAGTGCATGTTTTTGTTAGCAGTTTATTTTGCTGTAAATTGCCATTAACTTTTCTTTGGTTAAATTAAAATAATTACCATCAATTTTGTAAGAATAGCCACCTGTCTTATTATCTGATGGATACCTTAAGTGCTGATCCATAATTTCAGGCTTGAATTGATTGATGTGTTTTTCATACATTTCTTGCTCACCAATATTTAGTTCACAAGGTTCATATGACGTAAAATCAAAAGGATGTTCTATTCGAAACTCATCTTCTGGGTATAACGAATCATACTCGCTAAATAATTTAGAAAAATCATGTATTTTTTTTAAGTTTCCAGTACTTTTTAAAATTGCATATTTTACAAATAGCTCTAATGCATGATAAAGCTGGTAGGCTACTGCATTTTGATACTCGCCTGTATTATCGTCTTTTTTAGAAGAAAACCCACCAATATCTAAGTAAGCCATACACATTGAAAAATATGCCTCATAATTATTTACACTCATACTTATGCACCCATTTTAATTAGCTTTTATAGAGATAACTTGTTGCATTTTCACCCCCAGAATTCGGGCTTTATATCGTCACCACTACCTTTTTTAATGCTATGCTCATCTATTAAATATGCTTGGCTTTGCCCATTGTTAACCATAAAGTACTTTTCACCCTTTTGGTATAATTTGAATGTATAAAGGTATTGTGAGGCATATTGTTGGGTGAGTGAAAATACACCTTCAATTTGATGATCAGCAAAATATTTAAATATTGCTTGTGCAACATAATTAAGCCGTTCGTCCCTGCCAGCCCCTAAAGTAAACATTGTGTATGAATCGGAATCATCAAATACAACAAAGACTTCAATAACATTGTTATCAGATTGACCTGTGAACACCATATTCACAACCCTACCGTCTAATCTTTTGTCTCCATCTTTATCTAAGGTAAAAAGATGATCAGATTCACCGTTGATATATATCACTTGATCATTTTTTATGATAAACATTATATCTACTTCAGCTTCTTCTAGCCTCATCCCTTCTTTACGAGCTAAAATCGTTTCTGATTCTAGGTCATTATCAGAATATTTACCAAGCTTGAAATTTTTCATTATTTTTTCTACAACCGCTACTCTAAATTGAACAACTAAATCCATATCTGGCTGTAGCTGCATACATAGAGCTAAAAGGAATTGCTGGGGACCATCTGCACCATCAATTTCTGGCAAAGAGTTTTGCATTGCACCATTATATTCATCTGGAGAAAATCCAGATTTTTTTGCAAAATCTATTGCAACTTGGTTTCCTTGACTAGAGGCTTCAATTTCTTCAAGAACAAACTGTTTTGCTAAATGTTGATACTCTATCTTGCCAGAAATAATATCTGCCATTCGGGTTGAGGCATGCTCTATGCCATCTTGCTCAATTAGTTGTGCTAATTGAGATTTTTTCTTTCCAAAAATATTGAACATCATTTCTCCTATTTCCTGCTAACAATTAGTATAAGGCAATATTGCCTCTTATTCCGATATTATATATAAAATATGTTGTATTGACTGTTCTGCATAATTTTATGTTAATTATATTCAATATTCTATATTACATCTATATATTAGGTGTTATGCAGTAATAACTAAATATACACGGAGTAGATGAATGAATAACTATAGACTGTAACTCACTTATAGTTATTTGTCAAGCAAGTACTCCCTTCTGTAAGTGCCAAGTAGTTATGTCATTTTTTGGATCTGCAAACTTCATCTTAGCACTCCTCTTTCTGATTTAACTAAAGCTTCCGTTATATCACAAGGTGAATTACCGTGAGGCAAGAGAGAGAGGGCTATATGATGACTATACTATATGAATCATATCGAGTAATATATGGAGATATTAGTTATCTTTTTATCTATAGAAACTCTCAACAGGACACTTATAATAATTAATGCACTCACATACAGAGCAGAATACTATTGACCATAAAACTCAGCTTAAGATTGAGCGTCTAGAGTATCTGTTAAATTTTTCAGAAAACCTGGTGTTGATTGAGGATATTAACTCACTGCTTGACCAGCTGCTGTATGATGCAAGAAGCGAGTGTATGGCAGAGGCTGGCTCTATATATCTGCTAGAGGATGGGGCTTTGCGCTTCTCTTATGTGCAAAATGACCTCTTGGCACGAACTAAATATGATAACCGTCAATATCTCTATGCCGATCATACGGTGGCTATTGATGAAAAGTCCATTGCTGGTTATACTGCCTCTACTGGAGAAACATTAAATATTAAGGATGTCTATAATATTCCAGCTACAGAAAGTTACTGCTTCAACCCTATCTTTGATCAAGAGACTGGTTATAGAACTCGCTCTATTATCTCAGCACCACTCCGGAAAGAGGGAGGAGAGTTGATTGGAGTAATTCAGCTCATCAACCCAAGTGATAAGCTCTCCTTTAGTGAGGATGATAAAAACTATATCTATCATATTGGAAGAATAGCCTCATCAGCAATTCAGCGCGCGCAAGCTGGAAATGCGACATTTATGAGAATGTTAAAAATGGCAGAGTTGAGAGATCCTAAGGAGACTGGAGCGCATGTGAATAGAGTAGGAGCTTATAGCATAGAGATATATGATGCGTGGGCTAAAAATAGAGGTATTGAAGAGCAAGAGATTCGTGCATTTAAAGAGCCTCTCCATATTGCGGCAATGTTGCATGATATAGGGAAAGTTGCCATCTCTGATCTTATTTTAAAAAAACCAGCTAAGTTAACTGATGAAGAGTTCGATATTATGAGGGGGCACACTTCGAGCGGAGCTTCCCTATTTAACGATAGTGATATTAAGTTAGATCGTATGAGCTATGAGACCACCCTCTATCACCATGAGTGTTGGAATGGTACTGGCTACCCTCACCAACTTAAAGGCGAAGAGATCCCGCTCCACGCAAGAATTGTTGCAGTTGCAGATGTTTACGATGCTTTAATCTCAGTGCGTGCCTATAAAGATTCATGGAGTGAAGATAAGGTTTTGAGCTATATGCAAGAACAGTCTGGGAAACATTTTGATCCAGAGTTGATAGATATCTTCATCTCAATTCAAGAGATAATTCGCGGTATTCGCCACCGTTATCGTGAAACTTAGCCATGATTTTTAAAGTTTATTCACAAGCTGAGATGGAGAGTCTCGGTGCTATCTTTGCTCAAGTAGTTACGGCAACTACTGATGCCTCACCTACTAACTCTACACTTATATTTCTACAGGGTGACTTAGGAGTCGGTAAGACAACTTTTGCCCGTGGATTTATTCAGTCACTTGGGCACAGTGGCAGTGTTAAAAGCCCGACCTACACTTTAGTTGAGCCATATAAGCTTGCTAAAGTTGAAGTCAATCACTTCGATCTATATCGCCTGAATGATCCTGAAGAGTTGGAGTTTATGGGGATTAGAGATTATTTAGATGGGTCTATATCTCTGGTTGAGTGGCCAGAACAGGGAGCTGAGTTTCTACCAGAACCAAATTTAACTCTTACTATTACAGAGAGTGAAAAGGGTCGGATAGTTGATTCTGTAGGAGATGCAGATATTCTACTTAAGGTTGCAGAGAGTAATGGATAGAAGATCATTTATTCAGCTTGTCGGTTCCGCTCCTCTACTTGGGACTATCTCAACTGCAGTTGGAGTTACCTCAATTTATGGAATTCGTCTCTGGCCTGCTCCAGACCATACTAGAGTAGTTTTAGATCTGGATGGACAAGTTGAATACAAATTGGCAAGTTCTGGGAAGCCAGAAAAAATAACCTTACGGTTGAGTGGTGCGCAGCCTATCTTGGCGCTAGATGCACCCGTAGAAAATGACTCTCGTCTTAAATCGGTTAAGACAACTGTTGCTAGTAACGGTGATTTTATAGTTGAGTTTATGCTATTGCGAGGAGTTGAAGCGCGCTCTTTTCAGCTGCAACCAAATGAGAGTTATGGGCATAGATTAGTTTTAGATCTCTATAATTTAAAACAGGAGTCACAAGAGTCACAAGCACTAACTGTAAAGCCCCAATCTGGTTCCCGCCGAGATCTTACAATAGTTATTGATGCTGGACATGGTGGAGAAGATCCAGGGGCAGTTGGGCGCAGAGGTAGTAAAGAGAAGCATATTGTATTGGCAGTGGCGAAACGCCTGGAGAAGATGATCAAGCAAGAGCCAGGATTGCGTGCAGTGATGATACGAAAAGGTGACTACTATGTCAGTCTTGGCGGTCGAGTGCGTAAGGCGCGGAAGAGCGAAGCTGATCTTTTCATCTCTATCCATGCCGATGGATTTAAGAAGAGTTCAGCGCACGGCGCATCAGTATTTATCCTATCTCAGAAGAGAGCATCATCCGAAATGGCGCGCTGGCTTGCTCGTCAGGAGAATCGTGCTGACCGTATTGGTGGAGTAGATAGTAGAAGGGATAAAAACGGCTTCGGTTATGCTCTACGAGATATGGAGCGAGCAGCCAATGCAAAAATTAGTTTAGAGCTTGGGGAATTGGTGTTGAATCAGTTGCGTAAGATTGGGGATCTTCATGGTAACCAAGTACACAAAGCGAGCTTTGCGGTTTTAAAAGCTCCAGACTTTCCATCTATGTTGGTAGAGACAGGTTTTATAACTAATCCACGAGAGGAGAATAAGTTACGTACAGCTGCTTATCAGCAGAAGCTGGCAGAGGCTATGATGCGCTCAGTAAAAGTTTTTGCACAGCGTTACCCAGCTCCTACTAATCATACCCCTACCACAAGCACGACACAATCTATGAAGCGTGTTGCAAAACGCTACTATAAGGTTAAGCAGGGAGACTCATTGAGTAAAATTTCACGCACTACTAATATAACTATAAAACATCTGCGTAAACTTAATCCCGGCATCAAAGATGCACTTAAAATCGGACAGAAGTTGAGGGTGCAATAGTGAGTCGTATTCAAAGATTATCGACCCAACTATCTAATCAGATCGCTGCTGGTGAGGTGGTGGAACGACCATCCTCAGTTATAAAAGAGCTCTTAGAAAATAGTATTGATGCAGGTGCAACTAAGATCTGGATAGAGATAGAAGAGGGGGGGCAGCGCCTAATTAAGGTGAGAGATAATGGTAGAGGGATATTTGTAGATGATCTACTACTGGCGTTAGATAGACATGCGACCAGTAAAGTGAAAAATATTGAAGATTTAGGCAAGATAGCAACGCTAGGTTTTAGAGGAGAAGCTCTCCCAAGTATCGCTTCAGTTTCAAGATTGCAGTTAATATCTTGTGCTGCAGAAGATAGCGCAATGCAGGGGTGGAGAGTGTTTGGGGATGGTGGTCTTGATATGGAGGAACCAACCCCAGATCCTCACCCACAGGGGACTACAGTTGAGGTGCGAGATCTGTTCTTTAATACTCCTGCACGCAAGAAATTTATGCGCACCGAGAAGACTGAGTTTCGTCATATTGATAGTGTAGTGAGAAGTATGGTTCTCTCTCATCCTGAGATCGCACTAGTGCTAAAACGAAATGGCAAAGTAGCGCGTGAATATACTGTAGCTGATGGAGTTGAGCAGTGGGAACGAAGAGTAAGTTCTGTGCTGGGGAGTAAATTTATCGATAACGCTCTCTACCTCAAACAAGAGTCAGGCGCTCTCTCTCTTCATGGATGGATTGTTGAGCCAGTAGCGGCACGCAGTCAAGCCGATCAGCAGCTATTCTTTATCAATGGGAGAGTTATTAAAGATCGAGTTGTGAGTCACGCTCTGCGCCAAGCCTACCAAGATGTACTTTTTCACGGGAAGCATCCAGCCTATCTTCTTTTTTTAGAGATGGATCCAGAATTAGTTGATGTGAATGTGCATCCTACCAAACATGAGGTTCGCTTTAGAGAGAGTCAACAGGTCCATAGGTTTGTGTCAAACAGAGTTAAGAGTGCTCTGGCAGAAGTGCGTCCTGGAGGAGACTCTATCCATATTAGTAGAGAAGAGATTGTAGATAGAGAGAGTGGTGAAATATTATCGGTATCATCTTCGATAAATTCATCAGTAACTCCAGCAGTCACCTCTTCTGAAACTGCACTAAAACAGGTGAGCATATTTACTCAGCTACAAGCTCAATCAAATATGATTGCAGAGAAGAGGGGGAGTGAGTACTCCTCTTCTGATACATACCCATTAGGTTATGCAGTAGCACAGATCCATAATACCTATATTTTGGCGGAAAATAGTGAAGGGTTGGTGGTCGTAGATATGCACGCTGCACATGAGAGAATAACTTATGAGCGTCTGAAGCAGGCAATTCAACGTGATGGCATTCCGTCTCAGCAGCTGTTGGTTCCGATAACTATTGCGGTCTCTGAATTAGATGCTGAGTTTGCAGAGCAGCAGCAAGAGCTCTTTCATAGTTTGGGAATGACGATAGATCGTTCCGGACCTGAATCATTACTGTTGCGCGAAGTGCCCCTGCTGTTAGCTAATGGAGATGCAGAAAGTCTAGCGATAGATCTGTTGGCGGATTTGAAAGAGTATGAATCTACAGCTAGAATTAAAGAGAAGATTAATGAAGTTCTTGCCACCATGGCATGCCACGGCTCTGTGCGTGCAGGCAGAAAACTGACTATACCTGAGATGAACGCACTGCTTAGAGATATGGAACAGACTGAGCGCAGCGGGCAGTGTAACCACGGCAGACCAACTTGGCGTCAACTAACTCACTTCGAGCTTGATGGGCTCTTCTTGCGTGGGCAGTAGATGAATAGTAATCTTAAAACAGTTCTCAACTACGGTGACAAAACCATTCTGCTCGCAGGACCAACTGCTGCAGGTAAAACTGATCTTGCAGTTGAGTTAGCAGAGAATCATAATTATGAGATTATCAGTGTAGACTCTGCACTAATATATAGAGGAATGGATATAGGAACTGCAAAGCCAGATAGAGATATTCTACAGAGAGCCCCACACCGTTTGATAGATATAGTTGATCCAGTAGAGAGCTACTCTGCAGCCTCGTTTTGCAAAGATGCACTCCGAGAGATGGAGGATATTAGGTCAAGAGGGAGTGTTCCTCTACTAGTTGGAGGAACAATGCTCTACTTTAAAGCTCTTCAGTTTGGGCTCTCTACTCTGCCTAAATCAGATCCAGTGATAAGAGATAGACTTGATGATGAGATTACAGAGTATGGTCTAGATACTCTATACCAGCGTTTAGCTAAGGTAGATCCGTTAGCTGCAGAGAGAATAAGTTCCAATGATCCACAGCGAATTATGCGCGCATTAGAGGTGTATGAACTATCTGGAATAGCCATTACCACCCTGCAAAAAAATGAGAAGAGAGCTGGCTTGCCCGCAGAGTCAGTTAAAATGGTGGCAATAGCACCAGAAGATAGATCAGTTCTACACCATAGAATAGAGCAACGCCTAACCATAATGTTGAAAGAGGGTTTTATTGATGAGGTAAAAGCGTTACGAGAGCGAGGCGATCTATCGTTAGATACCCCATCAATGCGCTCCGTAGGATATCGCCAGATTTGGCAGTATCTGGATGGAGAGCTAGAGATGGAAGAGATGATGTTTAGGTCTCTGGTTGCAACTAGGCAACTTGCAAAACGCCAACTTACTTGGTTAAGAAATTGGCAGTCAGAGATAGAGTGGTTGATCTATGGCTGATAGTTGTGGTATATTTAATATACACACGAATGATAGGTATACATTAAGTGAAGATAAAAGAAAGAGCGAGTAACTAAAGATGAGTAATAAAAGCCAACAACTACAAGAGCCATTTCTGAATGCACTACGCCAAGATAAGACACCAGTGTCAATCTTTTTGGTTAACGGTATTAAGCTGCAGGGGTATATTGAGTCATTTGACCAATTTGTAATTTCACTTAAAAGTGGAGTAAATCAACTAGTGTATAAGCATGCAATATCAACTATTGTGCCATCACGCACGGTTAAAATTGACGCAGTTAATAACGATAGTGCAGAAATAGCAGAATAAGATAGACCATAAGTTAATAGATTAAGATAAATTGTCCCAGTTTTTTGAACGCCATCAGGGGGGCGAGAGAACCCTATTGGTTCACCTTGACCTGCATGAAAAAGATCCGTATGAGATAGTGGAGGAGTTTGAGCTTCTTGCTAACTCTGCTGGCGCGGATATTCTGCATACTCTAGTTGTTAAACGCAACTCTATAGATCCGAAAACTTTTATTGGTAGCGGAAAAGTTGAGGAGATTAAAGATCTAGTTGCTGGAGATGAAGTTGATGTGGTTATATTTAACCACTCTCTATCTCCTGCGCAAGAGAGAAATCTAGAGTCTCTGTTTGAGTGTAGAGTTCTAGATCGTACTACATTAATTCTTGATATTTTTGCTCAATGCGCGCGCTCACATGAGGGTAAGCTTCAGGTTGAGTTGGCGCAGTTGCGCCACTTATCTACACGCCTGATTCGTGGTTGGACTCATCTAGAGCGCCAGAAGGGCGGTATAGGAATGCGTGGTCCTGGTGAGACTCAGCTTGAGAGTGATCGGAGGATGATCTCTCAACGAATTAAGCAGATTAGTAAGCGCTTAGATAAGGTTGATGCAACTCGTAAGCTTGGACGAAGAGCTCGAGAACGAGCAGCTATCCCTACACTCTCTCTAGTCGGCTACACTAATGCTGGCAAGTCTACGCTATTTAATAGTGTAGTTACAGGTATGGATAGTGAGAATGGAGGAGTCTATGTTGCGGATCAACTTTTTGCAACATTAGATCCAACTCTTCGTAAGCTAAAACTTCCTGCGGGACGGGAGGTGATTGTTGCGGATACGGTTGGCTTTATTCGTAATCTCCCCCACGATCTTGTAAAAGCATTTCGCTCAACTCTGCTTGAAACCTGTGAAGCTGATCTGTTAATTCATGTAATTGACGCAGTTCACGATGACCGTCAAGACCATATCGATGAGGTAAACTTAGTACTTGCAGAGATTGGCGCAGATAAGATTCCACAGCTTGAAGTTTATAATAAGATAGATCTTGCAGAATCGCTAGCGCCGCGTGTAGAACGAAACAGTGAAGGGGAGGTAGTACGCATCTGGCTCTCTGCAAAAGAGGGTGAAGGTATCGAGCTCTTGCTAGATGTGTTAACAGAGCGCTTTAGTGGTAGTCCAATTAGAGGAGATATTGTACTAAAACCAACAGAGGGTAAGCTCCACGCTCAACTTCATCGAGAAGGGGGAGTGTTAGCAGAACAATTTTCTGATGAAGGGGGGTGGAAAATGGAGATTGAACTTCCAGCTAAAACATTAGATTATCTAAAATTGCGTGAGCGTATAATAGAGAGTTGTGTGAATATATAATATAAGTTGTAGTGGTATGAGCGTATAATATAGAAGTTTTTTTGAAAGAGTTTTATGAGTATAAATGTTATCAACTAAGTTAGGGAAATTATCCATGAAGGACGAGTTAGTAAATAAGGCAGATACAATGAAGATGGGGTGGGGTGATAATCAGCCGCCAAGTAATGATCCTTGGGGGAATAATAATAAAGGACCTCGTGGAGGAAACTCCGGCGGAGATCAGCCACCTGATTTAGATGAGGTAGTTAAAAAGATGCAGGACTCTCTAGCACAGATATTTGGTGGAGGAGATAAAGGTAAGAAATCTGGCAAAGGTGGATCGGGAGATGGTGGAAAAGATGGTAAAGGTGAAGGTAGTGCAAGCCCAATTGGCTTAGGCGCAATCTTTGGAGTACTGTTTCTGCTCTGGATGTTATCTGGAATATATATCGTTGATCCTGCAGAACGAGGTGTTGAGCTCTACTTCGGTAAATACTTTACTAGTACACAACCAGGACCACACTGGATTCCACCTTATCCTATAGCTACAGTAGAGAAGGTGAATATCGAGGAGATTCGTAATATAGAGATTGGCTATCGCTCTCGTGGTGGCACTCAGTCCGTGGGCTCGGTTCCACGCGAATCTTTGATGTTGACCAAGGATGAGAATATTATCGATATTAAATTCGCAGTTCAGTATAGAGTAAAAGATGCTAAAAATTATCTCTTTAGTGTGCTGAATCCAGATATAACTCTACGCCAAGCAACTGAGAGTGCAGTACGAGATGTTATTGGAAAGAGCAAAATGGATTTTGTATTGACCGAAGGGCGTTCAGAGATTTCAGCTCGTTCAAGAGATCTTATTCAAAATATTGCTGATCGCTACCATACAGGGTTGCAAGTAACCACCGTAAATATGCAGGATGCTCAGCCACCTGATCAGGTGCAGGGTGCATTTGCAGATGTAGTTAAGGCTCGTGAAGATAAGCAGCGACTAATTAATGAAGCGGAAGCCTACAGTAATGATCTTCTTCCAAAAGCACGCGGTGCATCGGCACGAATTATTGCTGAGGCGGAGGCTTATCGTGAACAGGTTATGGTTAAAGCAGATGGTGAAGCTTCGCGCTTTAATCAAGTTTTGACAGAGTATCAAAAGGCTCCAGAAGTTACTCGCAAGCGCCTATACTTAGATGCTATGGAGGGTGTGCTCTCTAACTCTAGTAAAGTGTTGGTGGATGTGGATAACGGCAATAGTCTAATGTATCTCCCGCTTGATAAGATGATGGGTCAGAGCAATAATTTAAATAGTGGCGATTTGAGTAATAATTCAGATGGTGTTAGTCGTAGAAATCGTATAGCGCAAGATAGTGGACGCTCTACAGTTTCAAGTGACCGCTCGCGTAGTAGATAAATTAGAGGGAGAAAAAAGTAATGAATAAAGTAAAATTAATTTTAGGAGTTGTAGTTTTAGCTCTATTTGTGCTCTCAATGTCAGCGTTTATTGTTGATGAGAGAGAGTTGGCAATTAAGTTTAGATTGGGTGAGATTGCAGAAGTAGACTATCCGACTGGTATTCACTTTCAAGTTCCGTTAGTAAATAATGTGCGTAAGTTTGATAAACGCATCCAGACTCTGGATGCAGATCCTGAGCGCTATCTAACTGCGGAAAAGAAAAATGTGTTAGTTGACTCTTTCGTTAAGTGGCGTATAGGTGATGTAGAGAAGTTCTTTAAATCTGTAAGCGGTGATTTTTGGACTGCTAATCAGCGCCTCTCTCAGGTCGTTAAAGATGGGCTGAGAAGCGAGTTTGGTAAGCGTTCAGTACAGGAGGTTGTTAGTGGTGAGAGAGATCAGATTATGGACTCTATTACTAAAAGTTCTGCACTTCAGGCTAAGGAGTTTGGGATTGAGGTAGTAGATGTCAGAATTAAACGAGTAGATCTGCCGCAAGAGGTTAGCAACTCCGTGTTCCGTAGAATGGAGGCTGAACGAGATCGTGTAGCTAAAGATTATCGCTCAAAAGGTGCTGAGGCTGCTGAAAGAATTCGTGCAGGAGCTGATCGTCAGCGTACAATCATTCTTGCAGGGGCGAATCAGAAAGCTGAGAAGATGCGTGGTGAAGGTGATGCAAAAGCGACTGAGACATACGCCAATGCTTATGGAGCTGATCCTGAATTTTACGCTTTCTATCGTAGCTTAGATGCTTATGAAAAGGTGTTTAGTAATCGTGGTGACCTGTTAGTATTGGAACCAGATAGTGAATTCTTTCAATATTTTGGCGGCAAACAGAGCGCTGAAAAATAGCCACAGATATAGCTAATGGTCTGGACAGATTTTTTATCTGCTATCGCTCTGGTGCTAGTTATCGAGGGTTTAATGCCAACCCTCAATCCAGAGGGGTGGCGCTCAACTATGCAACGAATGGGTGAGATGGAAGCGATAAGCTTAAGGAAGATAGGAATTGTTAGTATGGTGGCAGGGGCAACTCTACTCTACTTTATTAGAAGCAGTAGTTAAGATACAAACTTAAATTTTATGAACGGATATTTATGAGCGGATTGGATCGTTGGAGACTCCCTGACGGAGTAGAAGAGCTGTTACCTGCAGAAGTAGTTAAAATTGAGGCTCTACGTCGTAAGTTGCTAGACCTATTCCACTGCTGGGGCTATGAGACAGTTATTCCTCCACTAATTGAGTATCTGGAGTCACTATTGACTGGCACTGGTAATGATCTTGATCTACAGACTTTTAAACTGACTGATCAACTTACAGGCAGAATGATGGGGGTGCGGGCGGATATGACGCCGCAAGTGGCACGAATAGATGCTCATCGTCTCAATAGAGATGGGCCGACTAGGCTCTGTTATCTGGGTTCTGTTCTCCATACTCGTCCAGAAATATCTGGAGCTACGCGTAGTCCAATTCAATTAGGAGCAGAGCTCTACGGTCACTCAGGAGTAGAGAGTGATGTAGAGGTGATCTTGTTAATGGTAGAGATGTTGATCGCTTCTGGGGAGAAATCTCTAGTATTGGATCTTGGGCATGTCGGAATATATAGATCTCTAATTAAGCAGGTTGTGTTTGATTCAGATCAGGAGAGGATGCTCTTTGATGCTCTGCAACGCAAGGCATCTGCTGAAGTTGAAGATATAGTCCGAAGCGCACTCCCTGACTCCGCAGATAAAGTTATTGCTGAACAGCTAATTGCACTTAAAGATCTGAATGGAGGAGATGAAGTTTTAAAGCGTGCGGAAAAAATGGATAGCTCTATTCAACCATCTGTTGCAACACTACAGAAAATTGCTGTACTAGTACAAGAGCAGTTGGCTGATAGAGTCGGCACTGAAGATTTTAAGCTGGAGATTCACTTTGATCTGGCAGAGTTGCGTGGTTACGACTACCATACAGGAGTGGTATTTGCTGCGTATGCAGAAGGAAAAGGTGTGGCTTTAGCTCAAGGCGGTCGTTACGATAATGTGGGGGCAGTATTTGGAAGAGCGCGAGCTGCAACAGGATTTAGCGCAGACTTGAAAAACCTTATTAGTAATAATTTAGAAGCAGATAATGTAGAGTACCCATTGCCTGCTATTTTTGCACCACATCTAGATGAAGCTACAAGCAGTGTTGTACGCCAAGAGTTGCGCAGAAAAATAGAGTCTCTGCGTAGTAGTGGTGAGAGAGTTATCTGTGAGCTATTAGGACAGAGAGAAGGTGCGGCAGATATTGGTTGTGACCGTAAACTAGTAGAGAGTGATGGAAGCTGGTCTGTGACCAAACGATAAAATATTTTTTAACTTAAGAAGAGAAAGATTAAAATGGCAAAGAGCGTAGTAATTATTGGGTCTCAATGGGGCGATGAAGGTAAAGGTAAGGTTGTTGATCTATTAACTGATAGAGCGGAAGCAGTAGTCCGTTTTCAGGGAGGTCATAATGCTGGGCACACTCTAGTTATTGATGGCAAAACTACAGTACTTCATCTTATCCCTTCAGGTATTTTACGAGATAATGTAACCTGCTTTATCGGTAATGGCGTGGTGTTAGCACCAAATGCACTGTTAGAAGAGATTGAGATGTTAGAAAAAAATGGCATTCCAGCTCGAGAGAGATTGCGTCTTAGTGAGGCTTGCCCACTTATTCTTCCATATCATGTTGCATTAGATCAGGCTCGTGAAATTGCACGAGGTAAAAAAGCGATTGGTACTACAGGGCGTGGTATCGGTCCAGCCTATGAAGATAAAGTCTCTCGTCGCGGAATTCGTTTAGAAGATCTTATGGATGAGAACCGTTTTGCTGATCGTCTAAAAGAGGTTATGGAGTACCATAACTTTGCGCTTACTAACTATTTCAAAGCTGATGCAGTAGATTATCAAAAAGTTTTAGATGAGTCTTTAGCTATGGCTGATGAACTGCGCCCAATGGTTACTGATGTTACGGAAGAGCTATTTGAATATAAAGATAGTGGTAAAGGGATACTCTTTGAAGGTGCGCAAGGTACGCTGCTAGATATTGATCATGGTACATACCCGTATGTAACTTCATCAACAGTGACTGCTGGTGGAGCCTCTGCAGGAACTGGAGTTGGGCCACGATACTTAGACTATATTCTTGGAATTACTAAAGCCTACACTACTAGAGTTGGTTCTGGTCCATTCCCAACAGAGCTCTATGATGGCGATAAGTTTATGGATGATGCTGGTAAACACATGGCAGAAAAAGGGCATGAGTTTGGTGCAACAACTGGAAGAGCGCGGCGCTGCGGATGGTTCGATGCAGTGGCACTGCGGCGTGCAGTACAGATAAACAGCTTTACAGGTCTCTGTATTACTAAGCTAGATGTTCTTGATGGAATGGAGACCTTGAAAATATGTACGGGTTACGAGATGGATGGAGAGATAAGAAAAACCCCACCAATCGGGGCTGAGGCGTTTGAGAGATGTAATCCTCAGTATGAAGAGATGGCTGGTTGGAGTGAGATAACTTTAGGGGCTAAGAGTTATAATGATCTCCCTGATAATGCAAAAGCGTATCTGAGCAGATTAGAAGAGCTTTGTGGAGTTCCTGTAGATATAATATCAACTGGTCCAGACAGAGAAGAGACGATAGTTCTAAATCATCCGTTCTCGTAAAGTTAAGTAAACTTAAAAGGTACCTTAATAATCACTTCAAAACCGACTTTACCGCATCTGGTATCGTCGGGGAGCGGTTGCTTATTTTTCCACTCTCGTCAATAGTTACCCAGAGAGGAGCCTTCTCAATTTCTACATCATAGTCATAAGCTATATTCTCATCATGGTCGGCATAGATCGGGAGTAGGTTTATAAAGTGAGCGCGTGTAGCTTCATACACCGCAAATATATCTTCGCTCATAATGATTCCACCTATAGAGCCAGCTGGAAACTCTTCACGATGTTTATTCATCTGTTCCAAAATTTTCCAACAGCTCTCGCAATCAATAGGAGTGAAGTAGAGATACTTAATCTCTTGTTGGCTATTTATTATCGCAATAGGTGCTGCAGAGCTGATAAGTGTCCCCTCTAGCTCAGGTGCAAGCGCAGATTTGTCAGGTGAGCTATCACATGCACTTAAGAGTATAGTTAATAAAGTTAGAGTAGTTAGTAGTAGTTTATTAGTCATAAGTATAAGTATAGAGTATAAGGGTGTATAATATTGGATTAGTTTGTGTCAATATGTATTGAAAAGTAAATAAAACAGATAAGTAAGAGATTAAAAATAAGAATGAAAAACCACCAAACAAAAGTATACGCTACCCCAGTTGCTGAAAGAGATGATATTTTAAAGGTATTAGAGAAGAGCTCTGCTCCACAATCACTGCAAGATATGATTGCTAACTTTAAGTATGATGATGCTGAGAGAAAAGAGGGGTTGCGCAGAAGAATGATTGCAATGGTGCGTGATGGACAGATTGCACAAAATAGAAATGGTGGATATGGACTACTAGAACGAATGGATATAGTTAAAGGTAGAGTGCAAGGACATCCTGACGGATTTGGGTTTTTAATCCCTGATGATGGGGGCGATGACCTATTTCTCCACGCAAAACAGATGCGTCGATTAATGCATGGCGATCGTATTCTAGCTTCAGTGATGGGGGTTAACCGTCGTGGTAAAAAAGAGGGACATGTAGTAAAGATTCTTGAACATGGAACGCAGCAAGTAGTAGGGCGCTACTTTGTAGAGAGTGGAGTTGGAACAGTGGTTCCGAGTAATAAAAAAATAACTCACGATATTGTGATTCCTGAAAAATATGCAGCTAATGCTGAGGATGATCAAATTGTGTTAGTAGAGTTGCTCGAACAGCCATCTAAAAGAGGCGGCCCTGTTGGTAAGGTGGTAGAAGTTCTTGGTGATCACATGGCTCCTGGAATGGAGATTGATATAGCGATTCGTGCTTTCGATATTCCGCACCTTTGGCCAGAAGATGTTGAGCAGCAATCGGCAGCTATTCCAGCTACAGTTCCAGAGAAGGTTGCGAATGAGCGTAAAGATTTCCGTAACATCCCACTAGTAACTATTGATGGCGCAGACTCACGAGACTTTGATGATGCAGTCCACTGTAGTCGTACTGCAAAAGGGTGGAAGTTGTTGGTCGCCATTGCAGATGTATCCCATTATGTGGAAGTTGATAGTCCACTAGATAGAGAGGCTCTGGTGCGCAGTAACTCCGTCTACTTCCCAGATTATGTAGTTCCTATGTTGCCAGAATCGCTCTCCAATGGACTCTGTTCAATAAATCCTGATGTAGATCGTCTCTGTATGGTTTGTGAAATGAGGATTGATAAAGATGGGCTCATCTCTAACTCTAAATTTCATCGTGGAGTGATGCGTTCTGCAGCTCGAATGATATACAGTGAAGTTGGTAAAGCACTAGATGGTGATAATGATCTGCCAGAGATATACCAGACCTATCTACCAGAGATCAAAGAGCTTCATGCGCTCTATAAGGTTTTGCGCAAACAGCGTTCTAAACGCGGAGCTATAGATTTTGAAACTACTGAAACTAGAATTGTATTCGGTAAAGATAAGAAGATCGAGTCTATTGTTCCAGTGATACGCAATGATGCTCATAAGATGATTGAAGAGTTTATGATTGCAGCTAATGTATCAGCAGCTCGTTATCTAAAGCGCAATAAAATACCAACTCTATACCGTGTTCATGAGAAGCCATCCTCTGATAAATTGGATAATGTACGCCTATTTTTGAAAGAGTTTGGTTTAGCACTACCTGGTGGAGATCGTCCTCAGCCTGCAGACTATGCACAGGTCTTGGATCTAGCTCGTGCGCGTCCAGAGTTTAACCTTATTCAGACCGTTCTTCTTCGCAGCCTAAATCGTGCAGTCTACTCACCAGAAGATAAGATTGGTCACTTCGGGTTGGCGCATAGTGACTACGCACATTTTACCTCCCCAATTAGACGTTACCCAGACCTCTTAGTGCATCGTGCTATCGGATATCTGCTAGACAACGCAGCAAAATCTACGGCTAAAAAAGTGGTTACAGCTATTCGCTCTGGTTTTAATAAGAGTAAAAACTTTAATTATAGTAAAGAAGATATGGTACGCATCGGTGAGCAGTGCTCAACCAACGATCGTCGTGCGGATGACGCAACTAGAGATGTAATTGATTGGTTGAAATGTGAGTATATGATGGACCATGTGGGTGAAGAGTTTAGTGGTGTGGTCAGTGGAGTAACTGGGTTTGGTCTATTTGTAACTTTAGATAATATTTTTGTAGATGGTCTTGTCCATATCACAGCTCTACAAAATGATTACTACCATTTTGATCCAGTTCGTCATCAGTTGACAGGAGAGAGCGGAGGCAGAGGATTCCGTCTAGGAGATACAATAAGAATACAGGTAGCAAAAGTGGATCTGGATGAGAGAAAGATTGATTTTCTCCATTTAGATAACTCTAAGAATGGTGGAGCGACTAAAAAAAGTAGAAACTCTAAGAATGATAGAAACTCTAAGAAAAAAGTAGATGCTGGATCTAAAGGAAATACTAAAAAAGGGGCTGGTAAGCCAAAAAGAAGAAGATCTCGTCCTAAAAAGAAAAGTTCAAATTAGTAATTAATATTGCAGGTAAAGATGACACATATATTTGGCATACATTCAGTAAAAGCTTGGTTGAAATCATCCTCTCCAGCGACAGGAGATTTTATCTTGGTGGATGCAAAACGCCAAGATAGAAGGTTGCGAGAGCTACGTAGTGATGCTGAAAAAAGTAGAGTAGGGGTTAGGTTAGTTGATAAAAAAGAGTTAGATCGTATAGTTAGAGGAGCAGTCCATCAAGGGGTTGTGGTCGAAACTAAAGATTCCACAGTTTTAAAAACATACGATGAGAACGCACTGCAAGATCTTCTAGACAGTATAGATAGTCGCGATGAGCTACCATTTTTGCTAATCTTAGATGGAGTAACTGATCCGCACAATTTAGGAGCTTGTTTACGAAGTGCAGAGGCTGCTGGAGTAGATGCAGTAATTGTCCCCAAAGATCGTTCAGCTGGCATAACTCCTGTAGTGCGCAAAGTGGCAAGTGGTGCAGTGGAGACTCTACCATTTGTTAAAGTTACCAATCTTGCACGAACTCTAAAAGCTCTTGCTGATCGAGGTATATGGATCGTAGGTGCGGCAGGAGAGGCAGTAGACACTCTTCACGGAGTTGATCTAAAAGGTCCTATAGCTATAGTGATGGGGGCAGAGGGTGGCGGAATGCGTAGACTTACTAAAGAGAACTGCAGTCAATTAATTAAAATTCCAATGGCTGGAGAAGTAAGTAGTCTTAATGTGTCAGTTGCATCAGGAGTTGTCCTGTTTGAAGCGGTCAGACAGCGAGTCAAATATACCCCATAAATAGGTAGCTTAAAAAAGTAGCAACCTGCTACAGCTTGCCTATATTCATTGTTGAGATACCTCGCAAACTTTTATCTACAGGGTTATCCACAATCAATGTGAAGAACTTATATTCTATTATTTATGTTATCTAGTTATAAAGCTGATCTATAAATAAGATTACTATAGTTATTTAATTAGCTGATTATTAATGAGTATAGTTGTAATGAAAAATTGAACTTAAAGTTATTTGTAACTCGTTGTTTAGTTAGTAAGTCGCGATAAAAGATCTTTTTTACGTGGTGTTATTTTTTATATCCACATAAAAAATATTAATACCATATTTTTTATGCTATCCTACCTCTGACAAAACTTACTCTAATGGTGGGCACTACAAGGTTGAATCCGCGTGTATAAAAACTCTAATCGCCTATATAGAATTGATGAGCACTCTATCTTAACACCAGAGTTAGTGAAGAGTGTTATCTCAAAATATTCAATGAATCTAAGAGGGGTACACGGTGCTGCCCACTGGATGCGAGTGCGTAAGAATGGAATGATATTGGTGGAAGAGACAGGGGCTGATAGAGCCGTTGTAGAGCTATTCGCACTATTTCATGATAGTCAGAGAAAAAATGATGGTTGGGATGAGGGGCATGGAGAGCGGGGTGCGAAATTTGCGCTTAAACTTCGTAAGAAAAAATTATTTGAATTAAGCGATTCAGCTTTTGATAAATTATACGAAGCTTGTTGTGGTCACACAATGGGTGGATATAATCCAGAAGATATAACGATAGCAACTTGTTGGGATGCAGATCGCTTAGATTTAGAGAGAGTAGGTATTACACCTAACCCAGAGAAATTATGTACCAAAGCTGCATGTAATCCTGAGCTTATTTTATGGTCAAAGATGCAGGTTAATCGCTGGGAGTCTAATATGCGTTTAGATTGGAATGAGCAGAAGAGGAACAACAACAACAAAGGGGTCAGGTCTTTACTTTTGCGTTTTGCTGATTCTTGTGTTGTAAATTTACGATGCTTCAGATGACCGAACAGTTCTTCCTGTCATAAACACCCATTGTAAGTAATAATGGCGAAGCTGATGCTAGTCGTTATGTGTCTATCAAATATTTGAAATTAGACCGCAATATAGTAAGCCAAATGTAAAAATAGAGATATCTGTTGCTAAAGCCACGTATGTTAAATCTCGTGAAGTGTGGAGCATATACTGGATGATGTCAGATTTAAAATGGCATAGGTACGCGCCGAATCCAGAAGTAAAAATTCTTGAAGACTTCGTTACAATAGTTGGGGAAGATGAAAATAGATGTTTTTGGGGTTAAATACTATATATAAAATTTCAAAAAATTATGAGAGGTTTTTGGGTAGTAAATGGATTGGGTAGCTGGAATATTCTAGATTGAGAAGAGTTAATAAATAAATCACACACTGACCCCAATTATTTCCAATTATTTAAAGAATAAATATATCGCCCTTGACTTTTAGTACTTAACTGGTACTATATAGATCATGCCAAAGAAAATTCGAGAACTAATATCAATGTTAGAAAAATCTGGTTTTACAAATCGAGGAGGTAAAGGTAGTCACCGCAACTTTTTTCACTCTTCTGGAGCTAAAATCACTATTTCAGGAAAACTTGGAAGTGATGCCCTAAAATATCAGGAAAAAGAAGTAAAATCAAAAATAGCAGAGGTTGAGAAATGAAAGATACAGATAAATATATTAAGTTAGTAGAGTGGTCTGAAGAAGATCAATATTATGTTGGATCATCTCCTGGATTTATTGGAGCATGTTGTCATGGAAAAGATGAAACAGAAGTATATAAGCAACTTTGTGTAATTATTGAAGAATGGGTGGTTATTCATAAAGAAGAAAAACTTCCATTACCAGAGTCTATTCTCAATAAAACTTTTTCAGGGAAATTTGTCATTCGAGTAGGGAAAGAGCTTCATAAAGCACTTACCATAAAAGCAGCAAAATCAGGAGAAAGTCTTAACCACCTATGTACAGATCTTCTGAAAAACTCGGTTCTACAAAATTCCTAACGAACAAAAACAACCCATAGGGTCAGGTCTTTACTTTTGCGCTCTGCTGGTTCTTGTGTTGTAAATTTACGATACTTAAGATGACCGAACAGTTCTCCCTATCATGAATACCCATTGCAAGTAATAATGGTGAGGCTGATTTAGGCGTTATGTGTCTATCAAATATTTGAGGAAAATTAGAAAACAGTATGGCTATATCAGAATTTGAAATAAAAAGAGTCGAATC
>Ga0209042_1001242_pt1 | contig 20546 bp, 20 predicted proteins | sample SaaInlV_200m_DNA_6_FD_184649 | JGI IMG/M metagenome (GOLD analysis project Ga0209042, IMG submission 184649) | Marine microbial communities from expanding oxygen minimum zones in the Saanich Inlet - SI037_S2LV_200m_DNA (SPAdes) (version 2) | ecosystem: Environmental > Aquatic > Marine >...
CATAAGTGCTCCTTTCACTTTGATCCGTGTCGGAGGCTAATGCTACCGCAGCTTGCCTCTTTTTCGACACTGTGAAGTGGTGCACTTACAAGTTGAATCTAAGATATAAAAAAATGTGATTTATCAAAATAAAATCGGGGCTTTAATCAAACGGGCTAACCCGCCGTCTGATTTCTTTTTTTTGAAATGTGAAGTTCATGGGGGAACGCTGAAAATTATAGCACGTTCATTTATGCTCTGCAAGCAAAATTTCGATATTCTCCCTTGTTTTTGGTGTATATGTTGAATAAAAGAGAGCTGGCAAGGAAAATACCAGCTCTCTTTTGATAATTATATTCGCTACGAGCGTTTACTATGATCGACTGCTTTTAGAATTTTGATATTCAAAACAATGAAACGCCAAAGTTGAAAGAGCTTGAAGTTCATCCAAAACTTGTCTTTTTTTGTAATTTCCATGATCGTCTCCTATTCAGGGATAATTTTCCAACCAGGTAAGCCGCGCAACTTCCAAATGAAGGTGTCGTGGAGCATGCGTTTCATCCACGCACCGCCGAGTCCCATTTCCATGTGCGTAGTAAAAAGATCACGCCCATCTTCATTTGGATAACGTTTCATATCGGGGACTACAGGGTGAATGACCATCACAGCTGCATTGCCATCCCAGAGAGAATCCCCCATCGAGGCGATACAGGCAGCCACCATCTCTGTCATGCGCTCAGAGTGAGTCATGCGTCCTTGTTTAACGAGGTCGATGATATTTAGGGCAACGATACGCCCGATGATGCCAGAGACCATGCCTGTGCGTGGCGGGGCGGCGGTGATGGATGTCCCGTTAGGTGTTGTGTGTGGGCGTGAAATAGGTCCCGGAGGAGCAAAGGCAATGCCAGCCGCAAAGATATTACGATAATTCGGATTCTGATATTGAGAGGGCCAAGCATCGGGATTGCGTTCAAGCACATCATAAGGGAGACCATAAATGCCATCTACCAGAACAAAGCCGGGTTTATTGACAACCTTCTCGGAAACATCTTGACCATCTTTGCCAATATATTGAATTGGCTGTCCCAGAAATTGGGGGATAAGCATAGCAAAATCGTATTCAGTTTCGCCAGTTTCTCCCTCATAATTTTCCCAGTAGATTTTATCTGTATCTACTTTTTTGACGCCAGTTTGAACTTGCCATTTGATATCGTGATCTTTGAAAACTGCTGAGATGAACTCTTCGCTGCTAGTGAGCTTTCCTTGGAATTTTGCACGAATTCCGCGTACGCCAAAATCGCCTAAAGCAGCTTCGTTGGAAAGCCACATTAATTCAGCTTTGTCACGAACGCCTTTTTTGACCAAATCTTTATGGATATTAACGATGAACTCAAAAGCTGCACCCTGGCAAGTTGCACCAGGATGTCCGGTGCCAATGACCATTTTGACTTTTTCGCCCTTTTTCATGCGTTCAACATATTCTAGATATTTATCGCGCGTCTGAAGAACATGGGGTAGTGAGCAAACAGAGTAGGTATTCTCTCCCTGGTCGGGTCCAAGCCCGGGAGTGCCAGCAAAGTTTAGCTTAGGTCCTGTTGCAACGAGCAAATAGTCATATTCCACACGCGTAGAGTCGCCATTTTCTTTAGCGACTTCAACAAATTGTTGCCCTTCATCTGGATAGACTTTTGTCGCCACGCCATGAATAAAATAAACATTCATGCGCTTATAAACAGGTGCCAGTTTAAAGGTCGTCTTTTCGGGCTTCATATGACCAACACCGACCCAAATCCAGGAGGGGATATAGGCGAAAGAATCATGACGATTGATCATCGTTACGGTATGCTTTTTGCCTAATTTATCTCCAAGATATAGAGCTGCTGTATGCCCAGCAAAGCCTGCACCTATTACAACGATTTTTGCCATAATTCTTCTCCTTTTTCTATTGGTTTTTTTAGAATAAATTTAATAAGTTAAGCCAGGAGCAACCAAAGTGATCGAGTAAATATCTCTGTCACTCAGCATGATCTCCCTAATGGCTAATGTCCAACTTTTTGGGGTGCGTTCTTCAGAAAAAGCCTCTACTTCAAGTAAATAAGCCCCCGGTGGCAGCGTTACTTCTTCAAAGAGCCCCAGTTTCTTATCCGTTGATAGAGTCGCAACCGTATGAGATTCTTTTGCATAAACTTCGCCATTTACAAGCAAGCGAACTTCTACTTCAGCATTTGAATCAATTAAGGTAACTTGTCTTCCTAAAGCGCGCGGTAAATTTTGTGCGATCAGTTGTACCTTTGCTTGCGGCTCAAGATAACTATTAAACGGAATATTTGAAAAGAGAATTTGAACGATCAGCAATGCGATTAGCAAAGTGAAAATAGGTGTGTAATTACGCCAGGTGAAAGTCTCGCTGTTAGCGATCTCTTTCTTTTCAGCCTTTTTAAAGAGATTGGGCGGCTGCCAGCTAAAGGAGATCAACGCATCTTTGAAAGTTGCTCGCAATAAGGGCTTGCGTTCGCGTGTCAGGCGCGCCTCGGTCCAGGTATTTCCCTGTCGCTGGGCACAATCATCGGGAGGACAGCCGATCATTTGGACTTCGGATGCGCCAGCCTTGTATGTATTGCCGATCAGATCAGGAGGTGCAGCGCCTACACAAGGCAGGGGGATGGTGATGAGGCGCGGTTCGCTCGCCTTTAAACTTGCCTCCGTTTCGAGATAGGGACGTGCGCCGTGAGCAGCATGCCGCTCACAGGTGAAAACGACTTTAACCTGTTCCTCGGGGGCCTTTTCTTTTGCCTGTGCTAAAAGAAGATTTGTTGCTTCCCACATAGCTTTGGCGTTTAGCTCACCAACTTCGATGGCATCGTAGGCGCAGGAGCCAATACAAATGCCGCACGACACACACATGTTTGGGTGTGCGAGAGCGATCATTTTTGAGCCGCTACCATTTTTGCGCTCGATCATTTCGAGGGCTTTGTAGGGGCAATCGATGGCGCAAAGGGTACAGCCTATACAGGCGTCGTCAATTACTTTAACGGGAGCAGGCTTACGTCGGCGGATGATCCAGGGGATGGTCAGTAAAACGAGCGTGATGCTCAGGATGCTGATCCAGAAGGTGTTTGCAATGGCTCCATTCAATTCTGCTGGAAAATAGAAAAGGAAGAAGGGATCAAGCTCGATCTTGCCCGGCAGAACCTCGAATGATGCGCGCGGCAACATGCCAAGAGGGAAGAGTGCCGAAGCAATAACCATGACCAAGCCTGTGCTGATCATCCAATGTTTTGGTGGAAAGAGTTTGGGTTTGTTCAGACGAACGATGTGATACCAGAAAAAGAGCGCGGCAACCCCGAAGAGCAGGATATGTGCGGTAAGGAACCAGAACATGACAGCCCACGAGCTATCTACTTGGTTGGCTTCGATCAAGGCTAATGCAAAAGAATCTCCACTAGTGCCAAAGTAGCGATTGAGAAAAGTGATGAAGGTGTTATTGAGGATTTGGGCGCGTTGATCCCAGATCAGCCAATAGCCTGTGATGGCGTCGAGCCAGAGGAAGACACCCATACCAATGCCAGAGACCCAGGCAAGCCAGCGTGCGCCGCGGAAACGATCCATGAAGAAGGTGCGGTAGGCGTGCAATAACGTGACGATGACGGCTGAACCCGAAACATAGCGGTGGATAGCGCGGATGGTGCGAGCGACAAACTGGCTTTCTATTTTGGCGACAGCGTTATAAGAGCCTTCAAAGCCAAATTGATAGAAGAGGGTGATGTAGGTGCCCGTAAGTGCGACGATGAACCATAAATAAACGGCGATGGTGTCGGTATGATAGAAAATATTTAATTTCAAGGAGCCAGTGATGCGGTTAATGGGCTGCTCTACGATTAGTGCCAAGCGCTCGAGCCAGCGAAATGCCCCTTTGGTATTGACAGACCAGGGTGTTTTCTGGTCTTTTGATTTTTTATCCCTCCCAAGGGATTTGGAACTGGACATGAATGCCTCGATGTTATACCTGAACAGCTGAACAGGTTGTTTTTAATGAAAGCCCTAAGGGACAGTCCCTTAGGGCTTTCTCTAGTAGAACTATTTTGGTGAATTACTCTTGCCAGGTGTGCAAGAAGGAAATGACATTCGCTAATTCTTCTTCGGTAAGAACATCTTCGAATCCGCGCATAGCTGTGCCTTCTCGTCCAACAAGGATGAAGGCGAAAATGTCCGCATTGGTGTTTTCCTGGATGAATTCGCTGGGTTGAAGTTTTTTCCCGACGCCACCCTGACCTTCAGCGCCGTGACAACCACTGCAGGTTTGCTGATAGATAGGTTCGCCTGCTTCCGCATCGCCTGTAGGCCATGCGTTTCGGAGTTCTTCTAAGGCACTCAGTGCTTTGGCGTTTTGGCCAGCTTCAATGTAGTTGGTCGTGGCATCGAAATCGCTTAAGAGAGGGCCGAAAGCTAACGGTTTAGCACGATCAAGATAAAAAAGAGCATCTCCCGCATTGCCTTCTTCTAGGGCGAAGAGGGATGAGTCGAGCATTTGGGCAACCGAAGTTGCAGCAACGACTTCTTCGCCTGCACGCCATGCATCAAATAGTGCTAATAAGTCTTGGATCTGGTTATTAGAAAGCACTTCTCCCCAAATGGGCATACCTTCAGAAGGATGACCATTGATAATGGTTTGTTCGTACCATTCATTATCGTTTTGATTTAAGCGAGCAATGTTGTTAATGACCGGAGCAATAGCATCTTCTCCGCCTTTTCCATCTTCACCATGACAGGTGAAACAGGTGCTGGAGAACAGAGATGCGCCGCGTGATGCGTTGGGAACAAAGGCGTCCGCAAGTGCTTCAGGGGCATTGGTTTCAAAAGCACGGATGAAATCAACGATGGCATGAATATCTTCGTCTGTTAGCGCGCCGCCATAAGCTTGTCCCCATGAGGGCATGGTTGTGTTCGGGCGTCCTGTTTGGATGGTGGCGAAGAGAACGCCGTCAGTAGCTTCTTCGAGTAGCCCTTTATCGTTAAGGGCTGGGCCAACACCACCTTCGCCACGTGTGCCGTGACACGATGTGCAGTTTTCTACAAAAAGTTCACGTCCGTGGAGCAGACTCTCTTTGTCGTGGTGTTCAGTAACTTCAACTAGACGGGTATTTTCCATTGCCATTACGAACGAAAAGCTGGCAAGGAGAACCACGGTAATGATTAACCCAATGAGAAGCTGTTTATTGTAATTTTCGTTTTTCAGCATGATTTCTCCTCACGAATGGGTGGTTTGAGAAGGATCGAAAGCTTTGCGTTCGAATGCTTCTTCTGTGTTGACAAAGACTTCACCTGCTTCGATAATCACGGGGAAGTAATCCATCGGGCGGGGGGCTGGACCGCCTTGCACTATGCCTAATTTGTCAAATAAAGAGCCATGACAAGGGCAATGGAATTGATCTTCATCTTCTTCAAATGGGACACTACATCCGAGGTGGGTGCAGCGTTGCCAGAGGGCTATAAAGCTGCCATCGTCAAGACGGGAGATGAAGAATCGTCCCTCTTGTACGAGGGTGATACTCCCGGGAGGGAATTCTTCCAGTGTGCCTGCTTTTACCATGCCGCCAAACCCACCATCAATAATAGGTTGGATGAATTTGAATAAGGCTGCGAGGGATTCTCCTGTGAGAGCAAGAATTGAGCCGAGCCAAGCCAACCCAAGAAACTGCCGGCGGTCTATTTTTTCTTTCTTTTTTTCAGTCATTTGCATTCTCCTTATTCTTTGGTCTACAGACCATCAAAGGGGTTATATCCATTGGGCATTGCCCAAGGCATGTAGAGTTCAAACCCAGGTCCGCGGAATAAGAAACCCGTTAGTGTTAGTACTATTGCGGTGAAGAAGAGAACGGTGAACAAAACTAGTATGACTTCTCTAGCGTTGGTAGTCCCTTTTTTGAAACGCCACAAAAATAGTACGGGCAAGATAACCAGAAAAGCCATAATGGTTCCTGGAATAATAGATTGAGTGACAAGATTAGGTAGAATGTCACGCAATAATTCGCGGGGCGGGAAATTGTGATCAAGGATAACGAAGCCGATCATTGCAATTGTTGTGTACAGCGCTGTCCAGCCGACTATTCGTTTACCACGTTTGGATGTGAACCAAACCCCTGCTCCTTCGCGGCTATGGTCAATATAGGGAATAGCGATGAGGAAAAGAACCGATAAGGTTGGCAAAATAATGCCAGCCAGTGTGGGGTGCATATGTTCCAGCATCTCTTGTAACCCCATTAAGTACCAAGGTGCTTTAGCAGGGTCGGTAGTGAGAAGGGCATTGGCGTGTTCTTCTAGCGGTGCATTTTTCAGGAGAGAGAAGAGTACCAAAAAGAGTGTGGAACCAAGGGCAATGATTAGTTCGAGAATTGCAACAATGGGGAAGGCAAAAATCGTATTATCTGGTCCTTTGTCCACCATAGTGGTTGGGGCCTTTACAACTTCGACCAGGCTGTAAGTTTTACGCGATGATTGTGTGAAACTCTGTTCTTTTTCTTGGGGCTTTTTAGTTGCTGCCATCTTCTGCCTCCATTTCTACATCATCTTTTACTTCATTTGCGGCAAGGCCACCATCTTTACGTACACGCCAAATGTGGAGGGCTATAACCAGAAATAAGATGCCCGGAACGACCATAACATGCAGGCCGTAAAAACGAGTTAAGGCAGATTGCCCAACTTCGGGGCCACCCAGTAATATCGTTTTTATTATTTTGCCCCCTGGCGCGTATGTGGCTACACTTGTTCCTACGGTAATTGCCCAGAATGCGAGTTGATCCCAAGGGAGCAGATAGCCTGTAAAGCTGCCAGCAAGTGTCAGAATTAGCAGAAAAACACCAACTACCCAGTTGAATTCGCGCGGGGGCTTGTATGCACCAGTGTAGAAAACGCGCACCATATGCAAAACAGCAGAGAGCACCATCATGTGTGCACCCCAGCGGTGCATATTGCGCAATAACTGCCCGAAGGGGACTTTCGTTTGCAATGTGATAATGTCAAAATATGCCAGTTCCGTAGAAGGCACATAATAAAACATCAATAAGATGCCAGTAAGAGCAAGGATGATGTACATCACAGTTGTGATAATGCCCAAGCCCAGAGAGTAAGCAACTCGAATGCTCTTTTTATTTACCCGCACTGGGTGCAGGTGAAAAAAGATATTCGTTGTCATGATCAGAGAGCGATCCAGCGGGTTATCGGGCCAGCCATGGCGGAAAAAAGATTTCCACGGGCGGCTATTTGTGATTTGCTCCCATAAGTTCTGTAGTAAGTTTTTCATAAATCCTCCAGTGCAGGCTGCTAGCCCAGATATCCAAGGGTTTCTTTGAAGCGGAACGATTCCATCGTTATTGCATCAGTAGGGCAGCGATCGGCACATAATGCACAGCGTGTACACGCCTCGTCATCTTTAAGCATCACAGCCATCTGGCTTGTGATCTCATCACCTTCATTAATTTCAGCTAATGGAATGCCTGTGTGGGCTTCGATCACAGTATGAAGTGTTTCATCGCCTGCGATCTTATCGAGGCTAACAATCTTCAAACAATCCCAAGGGCAAACATCCACACAGCCATTGCAGAGAATGCATAGGCTACCATCAAAAATGGTGTTTACGCTGCATTCTAGGCAGCGCATGCCTTGAATAGCACCCTGCTCAGGTGAATATCCCAATTCAACCTGGGTCATGCCTGTGCGGCGATCAACATCGAGTGTGGGGATTTTTTCACGCTGGTATTTGAGCCAATTTTCTGGCATAACGTGATCTTCAAGGTTTGTCCAATTTGTATCGACAGTTCGTTCGATTTTCTTGCTTTGGATATATTCATCAATTGCCAGCGAAGCGACATGTCCATCTCGGATTGCATCGATCAGCAAACGCGGTCCATGGGCAACATCGCCCCCCGCAAAGACATCTGGTGCAGTAGTTTGCCCGGTATCTTTATCGGTTTTAAACAAGCCACGTGGCGTTATTTCGATATCGGTTGTGCCCTCGATCAAGCTCAAATCGGCCTGTTGACCAATGGCGAGAATGATCGTGTCACAGGGCCACATTTTTTCACTGTTTTCTACATACTGGGGATTAAAGCGTCCATCTTTATCAAAAACAGAAGCAACATCTTTGGTTTCAAAACCGACGACATTGCCATCTTTGCCCATAATGCGGCTAGGTCCTGTGCTGGGATAAAGAGCAATACCTTCTTCTAGTGCTTCATCCACTTCGATCTGGGTGGCAGGAAGTTCGTGCCAATCTTCCAGTGCCATGATCTTTACATCACGCGCACCTAAGCGGAGGGCTGTTCTCGCCACATCCAAGGCTTCATAAACGGCTTCAGCTTCATCATCTGCGCTGTGTTTCGCAGCTGCTTCAGACAAGGTAGTTTCTTCATGTCCAGCACGTAATGCGGTGCGAGCGGCATCCATTGCCACATCTCCACCACCAACGACGATAACTTTTTCGCCTAAGTCAACTTTGTAGCCAAGGTTGTAGTTAAGAAGAAGATCAACTGCGATGATCACCCCATCATTTTCTCGTCCCTCGATATTGAGATCGCGTCCGTTCATTAAACCGACGCTCAAAAAGACGGCATCGTGTTTTTTGCGAAGATCTTCGAGTGTTATGTCTTTACCAATACGGCAGTTGTATTTGATCTCTACGCCAAGGTCAACGATTTCTTGTACTTCCTGGTCCATCATTTCCCAATCAACACGATAAGAGGGAACGCCATAGCGAATCATACCGCCTGATTGCTCACCTGCTTCGTAGATTGTAGCTTCATATCCAAGAAGTCGTAAATCGTGAGCTGCGCTCAAGCCAGCAGGGCCTGCACCAATGACCGCAACACTGCCGGTTTTTCTGCCAGGTGTTGCAGCCAGCTTCTTAAGCATATTTCGGCTCCAACCAACTGGAGACTCACCTAGCTCATCTGTTGATTCTATATGATCTAATTTTCTTTCACTACGCTCTGAAGGGAGTCTGCTTTGTGCTTCTGGTCCGAATCGCTCTGTGAGGATTCGTTTTAGAGGTCTCATCGCCACTGGCTCATCTTCGTTGATATCCCCACGTCGACAGGCGGTTTCACAAGGGGCACCGCAAATGCGTCCGCACATGGATGAGAGAGGGTTTGGCTCGCGGGCGATGCGATAACCTCGCTCTAAATCCCCGCTTGCCACTGCTAGAACGTATGCGCGAGAATCTGTAAGTACAGGGCACGCTGCTTGACACTTGACCATATCCCGCCAAGTGTCCACTGTTGGAACTTTTACCTGATATCGGTCTTTGCTCATAGGATTTTCCTAAGGGGGGGAGATGAGATTTTTAGTAGCGACTTTGGCTATTAGAAGTAGGCAAAGTCGCTACTATCTCATTGGGTTATTTAGAGAATACGTTTATTTTAAAGTTAGCAAGTAGGCAATGATATCTGCCATCTCTTGTTCACTGAGATCTTCGCCCCAAGATTGGTACATATCGCCAGCGTTGTATCCTTCAACAACATAAGCATCAGGATTGACAATAGATTCAAGGATGTATTCTTCTGCGGAAAGGCCAGGAACACGGCCTTCTGCTTTAGTGGCTGTGCCGGCAGTGAAAGGGGCATCAGTTTCGTCGCCTTGGGTTTCGTCGTAATTGTGGCAAGCTACGCAGCCTTCAGATGATTTGGAACCCAAGGTAGCGCGGTTATAGAGTTCTTCGCCTTTAGCAGCATCGCCAATGACGGGGCCGTCGGAAGCACCGCCGCCACAAGCTGTAAGTGCCATTGCTGAGAGCATTAGTACGATGAGTGTAACTACAATTGTTTTACGCATTTCTTTTTCTCCTTAATTGATGGATGAATTAGATTGTTTTTCAAACGATCTTATAAAATATTCGATTGTGCCAAGTATAACGAATAAGATAATAGCTGTCTAGAAAAGTTCATAAAGATAACAAGCAAAAAAATACAGGGGCGCAAATTTGCGCCCCTGTATTCGAGGCGTTCTTTATTTCCAAACAACAAAGCCTGGTGAGAAAGCTGCGCCGTCTGTAACTAGGTTTATGATCATTGGAGCGTAGGCAATGATGATTAATGCGAAAACAGCAATCAACCATGGCTTCCAATTATTCAACCAGGCAGGGACAACTTCGTCGGTCAACGGTTCGGCGAAAGGAATTTCGACGACAACTTCTTCTTTGGAGAAGAAAGCACCGTGAATGATGACGTAGAAGAAAAGCAGCCCTGAAATAAGCAGGATCGTGCCGCCAACACCGGTCATCATGCTGGCAACTTGCCATTCGCCTGTACCGTAATTGTCAATGGCAACGCCGAGCATCGTGCGGCGGGGAGCGCCGAGAAGACCGATCCAATGCAAGCCACGGGAGAAGATGAGCATGCCGGCAGCCCAGAGCCATGCTTGCCAGAGGGCAACTCTGCGTTGAATTGCTTTTCCTGTGAGATGCGGGACAAGCCAATACATGATGCCCATGAAGCTAAAGGTTACGGCAGTGCCAACCGTGAGGTGGAAGTGGCCGGGAACCCAGGCTGTATTATGGATAACAAGATTAACATTGTAAGAAGCGTTGATAACGCCACCGGCACCACCTAAGATGAAGATGATCATCGCCAGGTTCTGAGCAGTGTAGGAAGGATCGCCCCAGGGGAGTTTCTTGATCCAGCCCAAAAGACCTTTGCCACCGCGTTGGCGACCACCATATTCCAGTGAAGCGGCTACGTTGAAAGCTGTCAGCAGACTGGGAAAGAAGACTGCATAGGTGAGGATTGCGTGGAGATATTTCCAACCTGCGGGAACGCCGGGGTCAACATATTGGTGATGGAAACCGATCGGGGTTGAAAGGAGCAGGAAGAGCCAGAAAGCAAAGCGAGCCATCGTATCGCTGAAAAGCTTGCCGTCAGCTTGCTTTGGCATCATGCCGTACCATGAAACGTAGGCGGGTAGTAGCCAGAAATAAACCAGTGGGTGACCAGTGAACCAGAAGAGCGTACGTGCTAACTGTACGTCAATGCCAGGAACAAGACCAAGTGCCCACGGAATGACCAAGATGAGCATTTCGGCTGCGATACCCAAGGTACAAATTTGCCAAAGTACCATTGTGATAACTGATGCAAAGGCTTGGAAAGGCGGGGTTGCACCCGGGTTGTCTTTTCGCCAAGTGGCGAAAGTGATCATCATGCTCCAGCCACTCATCCAACTGCCAACAACAAAAACAGTCATGCCTACATAAAAATACCAGGGCGCCATCATTGGCGGATACATGGTATATAAAACGGAGGCTAGATTGAGCAGAAGCGGGACGGCTGCGAGAAGCAAGCCGACTACCATTGTGAAGAAGCCAGCCCAGCTAAGTTTGGGATAGCGCATGGGTCGATCGAGGCTCGTGGCGACAACATAAGTCAGAAAGCCGGTAATGAAGAATGTAGTAAATACCAGTGCATTCAAAATACCGTGCAGAGTTAGACCTTGATAATAGGATGCGATATAAGGCTGCATGGCAGGGTAGAGATTCCAGCCTGCATGTTCCCAAGCTTGCAAGGGGCCAAAGAATGCACCAATAGACAAGCTGCTTAGCGCAAGTACGATATGCCAACCAACTAATTTCTTTTCGGTTTTGAACATAATTATTTCCTCTCAGTTAATTTAGACCAAAGTGCTGATGTAGATAAACACCAAAACAAGACCAAGATATAGATTAGAAACTTTAAATACCCTAAAGGCTTGTTTTTGATCAGAGTGAGTAATCAGACGAATGGAATGAGATAATGCCCAGAGCGTTGCGATTGCAATCGGCATAAAATAAAGCATTCCAAGTTGGGGATGAACAGCTAAGAGCAACGCGACCACGGCAGTTGCTCCCGTATGAAGTGCGATCCACCATGCTGTAGCTTGATCGCTGACCACAGTGGGAAGCATAGGGACGCCAGCACGAGTGTAATCGTCACGGAACGCCATTGCCAGACTCCAGAAATGTGTTGGGGTCCAGATGAAGATCAGTAAGGCTAATGTCAAAGCACCAGGCTCTGCCCAGTTTCCCGCAGCTGCGCTACCACTTAAAACAGCACAGCTTCCAGCAGCCCCGCCAATGACGATGTTGAGCAAGGTGCGGGGTTTAAGCCAAACTGTATAGATGCCGATGTAAATCGAAGCACCCATTGCCAAAAATATCGCTAAAGCTACATTGCCAACGTAGTAGGCTAAACCGACTGAAAGCAAAATAAAGCTAATGGCAATGCCTAGGACGATCTCTGGTTTCGACACAAGCCCATTTGCAAGCGGACGATTAAGTGTGCGGCGCATTAGGGCATCTGATGAGCGTTCGAGATATTGATTTATTGCAGAAGCGCCAGCAGATGAGAGAACGCCTGTGAACAGTAGCAAGCCCAAATTGGCGGATGAAATCGTACCTCCTGATGCTAGTAGAGCGCCTCCAAGGGAGGAAAGCACCAAAAGAACAACTACTCTGAGTTTGAAGAGAACTACGATGGAGCGTAGCGTGTCTTTAACAGAGAGCGTATCTTTTCGCCGTGATTTTGTTGCTGTAGGGGCGACTTCGTGACTGTTCATTCGCTGTTTATCTCACTACTCTACGGTAAGAACACCGTACATATTTTGGTGACCTACACCACAGTACTCAGTACAAATATAAGGATAATCACCAATTTCTGTGAATGTGTAGGTTAGGGTTGATTCCTGACCAGGCAAGACCATAAAGTTGACATTCGTATCTTGCAATTTGAAACCATGCTGTACGTCGGCACTAGTTACATGGAAGGTAACTGTGGAGTTTAAAGGCACAGTTACTTCATCAGGATAGAATCGCCACGGACTTGCTTCAGCGCGGATATACAACTCATAATTTCCAGGGGAAAGTTCGCGTAACCCTGGCTCAGAGTAAGGTCCTGTGCTGGCAACTGTGTTGGGGTCAATTAGTTGCGAGGGCGAAGGAACCTGAATGCCCAATGCAAAACCAGCAATGGTGATGGCAATGGTGAAAATAACCAAGACCGCAATGCTGATATATATATATATTTTCTCTAATCGATCTATGTGCATCATAGTGTCGCACCTCTTTCAAGCAAGGTCATATAAACCCAGCTCCATAAGATAATAACGGTTACGATTATCATGAGCGCAATAGCCATTGCACCCTTTGGTTCAAATTCTTCTGTTGGTTTTTTATCTTCAGTCATTACTTGCCTCCAAAAATAGGATAATGATTTTGAGCACTAGTCTCAGGACTACAGATGTTTTTGATTGGGCACCTCCATAATATTTTGCATCTCCTCAAATGCATTCTTTTTATGAGATACGTTATCTAATAAGTATCTCTGTCTCTACAGTAATTTCCCCAACTTCTTGAGTCTCAGAGCAATAGTGGAACTTGCCTGATCTCGAGTTTTTAATAAGTAGATGAACATAATAGCTTCTTTCACTTTTAGCCTAGTGATCTAAAACGTAGATAATATCTTCAGCAATATCTTCACCTCGAGCACCATAAGGGAAGATCAAGCGAGAATACCCTTCAGGGTCAATAAGCATCACTGTAGCCGTGTGGTCTACAAGATATCCCATGACTGAAGAAGTGTCTTGCTTTTGAAAAAAAATGCCATATTGCGTAGCGATCTGGGCAACCTGTTCAGGTGCTCCGATCAAGCCAATAAAAGAGGGGTCAAAATGAGCTAAAAACTCAGCCATTACCTCAGCCGTATCTCTTTCAGGGTCAACGGTGATCATAAAAACCTGAATTTCATCAGCGCGTGTGCCTAATAGCTCCCTGGCTTGTCGCAATTCAGCCAGCGTGGCGGGGCATACATCCGGGCAGGCTGCATATCCAAAATAAAGTAATACTACTTTCCCGCGATAGTCGCTCAATGTTGTTTCTTGTCCATACTGGTTGAGCAGTGTGAAATCTTGAGCCGGTTTTGGAGATTGGAGCACTGCACCATGAAAAGCATAAGGTTTTAAAGCGATCAAAGCCAGTATGAGCACACCGCCAACAATGGCAATGCCCAAAATAGCGATCCAAATCTTCTTTAAGAGAGAGCGTTCAGGTTTATTATTATTATGAGTCATGGGTAACACCTAAAAAGATGAGCTGCTTCATAAGCATATTTCGCAGCCCCTTCGCTATTATTTATCTCTACAGCTAGATAATTTATATCGTTCAGTACCTCATCGTAATCTAGATCGGCAGTGGGATATTCAGCACGGATGATTCCCCAGCCATCAACAAGAATAAATAGCGGATAAAATTTGATATCGTAATCGTCCGTCGAATTTGGGCTTGCTACCGCTTCATAAAAAAGACTGAAGCCGCCCCCAACCATATACCGTACCCGTAGCGGGTCGCCTGTCAGGAAATCCCACGAAACGGTATTTTCTCCAGTTCCAAGATAGGGATCAGCAAACAAGCCCAAGGCTTCGGGTGTATCCCGCTCTGGATCCAAAGTAACGGTCACGAGTGCATAGTCGATCCCTGCTGGAGCCGATTCTTCTACCGCTGCTCGTACCTCTTGCATTTGTTGAGTTGTGTCAGGGCACTCGCCATCACAATGCGTGTATGAAAAATTGTAAAGGGTCAATTTTCCGCGATAATCTTCGCTTGTACGAGATTCGCCATCTTGATTGATGAAGGCGTAACCGGGGGCTAGTGAAATTCTGGGTAAAACTTTGACGGGCTGAAAAACGGCAAAAGAAACTACGCTGGTGACAACAATAGCAATCACCGCGTATAAGAGATAGAGTAGCTTAAATTTTTTGGAAGATTTTTCCGACATTTTTAGTTTCACCGTATTACTTTAGGCAGTGGTTAGATTTTGGAGCGCCAAGGCATCTTGTCTTAGATCTGCGAAGGTGATATTTTCAAGCTCTGTGGTAATTACTTTTTGAAGACGAGCCCATCTGCGCCGCACAGGACATGTTTCTTCAAAGGGGCAGTCGCCTTTTGCATGAATACACTCTGAAATAGAAAAATTTGCTTCAAAATGTTCTGTAACTTGCAGAAGATTGATCTTCTCGGGCGGGTGGGCGAGCTTTATGCCACCATCTCGACCGGGGAATGTATGGATAAACCCTCCCCGTGCAAGATCTGCCACAACGCGCAACGATACCGATTTAGGGATGAGCATTTCTTCGCGAACCTCCGCTGTTGACAGAAGTGTTTCAGGAGGTCGCTTGGCTAAAGCCAAGAGAACTCGAACAGCGTAATCAGTTTGACGATTGATGCGTAACATAGTGCTCCAGTACTAATAAGTTGACACTTGTTGTTAATGATTACGCGTATTGTAAAGGTTTTCTTTTTTTGCTTCCTGTGACAAATGTCATTATCGGCGTATGACATTTGTCTTTTGTATTAATCTTTTCTCATAATTGTGTGAAATATCAGCCAAGCGTTTATCTTTTCTTTATATTCACGCCATATGCTTATCAATAAGCTTACAGCGTGGTATAGTCCTCCCCTTGAAAAGGAGATAGACGCAATGCAAAAAGATACTCAGATTCAAACCCAAGCTGATGATGGTTTTCAAGAAAAAAAAGTTTTTGTGATCGTTGCGGGGCATTTTATTCACGACAGCTATTCTGCTTTTTTAGCGCCTTTGTTGCCTTTATTGATTGAAAAACTTTCTCTTACTTTGACAATGGCAGGCTCATTGAGTGCTTTTATGCAGGCACCTGCGCTTTTGAATCCCATCATTGGGCGTCTGGCAGATAAATCAAGTGTGCGTTATTTTGTGGTCGCTGCACCTGCTGTAACCGGAACATTGATGAGCGTAATGGGAGTTGCGCCAAATTATTATGCTTTGGCCATTTTGCTTGTGATTACGGGTGTGAGTGTTTCTGCGTTTCATGCTCCTGCGCCGGCGATGGTGGCGAGGGCTTCTGGCAAACGTGTGGGCAAGGCGATGGGTTGGTTCATGGCTGGCGGCGAACTTGGGCGCACGTTGGGACCGATCATCGCAGTTTGGGCAGCTACAACCTGGACGCTCGAGGGCATGGCACGCATGGCGATCATCGGCTGGATAGCCTCGTTTATCCTTTATTGGCGTCTTAAAGATATCCCCGTTCAGAAAAAGAAAGAAGATACTGAGCGCAACCTGCTTCCTAAAATGTGGGCGGTCTTTTTGCCACTTGGCATCATTATTTTATTTCGTGCGTTTATGACAGTAAGTATGACTACCTATTTACCGACTTTTATGAATATGAAAGGCGCCAATCTTTGGTTGGCAGGCGCGGCTCTCTCAATTATGGAAAGTGCGGGGGTCGCTGGAGCATTGCTTAGTGGAGCAATAAGCGACCGTATCGGGCGCAAATCAGTTTTTTTGATTGCATCCATTACGGCACCTTTGTTTATGCTTGCGTTTTTGAATGTACGTGGTTGGTTGCTGGTTCCGGTTTTGCTTTTGCTTGGTTTCACCAGTCTTTCTGTTGGGCCTGTAATTCTTGCTTTGGTTCAAGATCACTTCCCTGATGATCGTGCTGCGGCGAACGGATTCTTTATGCTGCTCTCACTCCTTGCACGCTCATTGGGGGCATTGGTTGTGGGGTTTGCCGGAGACCAATTTGGTCTGGACAAGGTATTTCTTTGGAGCGCGCTGATCGCTTTCTTGGTACTTCCAGGAGTATTTATGCTCCCCGAAGAAGGGCAAATGGAATTGAGTTCGTAGGTATATTCTTGCCAGCGTTGGTAAAAAAATAAAGTTTTTATAATACCCATTCCCATTAAAAAAACTCGCTGGGTTTACAATCCAGCGAGTTTTTTATTATGCTTAAGTTGGCTAATTAATTGCTTCTCTAAGAGTAGCTATATTTTGAGTAATGCTGGCTTTCTCATTGAAAATTGCTGAGCCAGCAACAAGCACACTTGCACCAGCCGCTACGATCTCGGCAGCATTATGCGCTTTAACACCGCCATCCACTTCAATATCCACATCATTTCTCCCGATGGCGTTCAACATTTCACGCAGGCGGGAGATTTTTGCTGTACTAGTCGAAATATAAGATTGCCCTCCAAAGCCAGGGTTAACCGACATGATCAGTACGATATCAACATAAGGAAGAATCTCCTCCAAACTTGAAAGTGGCGTTCCAGGGTTTAGCGTAACCCCCGGTTTTACGCCCAGCTCCCGAATCTGCTGTATGGTTCTGTGTAAATGCGGACAAGTTTCGACATGCACGGTGATAATATCTGCGCCAGCTTTTGCAAAAGATGGGATCATCAACTCAGGCTTTTCAATCATTAGATGCACATCAAGCACAACGCCGGTTTCATCGGCAATTGGGCGAAGCGCAGAAAGGATTAATGGGCCAATCGTAATATTAGGGACAAATTGTCCATCCATCACATCGAAATGGAGATATTCAGCACCAGCAGCGGCGGCTTCTCGTACATCTTCTCGCAAGCAGGAGAAATCAGCCGAAAGAATGGACGGGGCAAGTTTTACTGTCATTTTTTACGCTCCAAAATTTCAACACCATCTTCTTTGGCAATAATGATCTCTGTTGCCATATCTAAAAATAACCCGTGCTCAACGATACCTGGTCGCGCCGAAAGTTTCCGCCCGAGTGCATAAGCATCAACGATGCCTTCATCAAAGTAGCAGCGTGCAAGATAATTGCCATTATCTGTGATAACAAGCGAACCATTATCTTCATGCCAAAGTTCAGCTCGACAGCCCAAGGTGTTCAGCCATTGGATATGAGCCTCGGCTTCAAAAGGCAAAATTTCGACAGGAAGCGCGTCGCGCGTGCCCAATCTTGCTACCATTTTAGATTCATCTACAATGACGATAAACTGTTTCGCATGAACCTCGACGATCTTCTCGCGCAGCAATGCGCGTCCCAAGCCCTTAATCAGATTGAGTGCAGGGTCTACCTCGTCTGCACCATCTACCGCTAAATCCAAAACGGGATGCTCGCTCAACGTCGTAATGGGGATGCCCCATCTACGCGCACGCTCCTCGGTTTCTTTTGATGTGGGTACACCACGAATATCTTCTAATTCACCAGAAGATACTTTCTCTCCTAGCATATCGACAAAATAGGCTGTTGTAGAGCCTGTCCCTAATCCGAGTGTCATGCCGCTTTTGACGAAAGTTAATGCTTTTTTTGCTGCTTTTTCTTTTAGGTTCATGGTTTCTATAGAATAAATGCCCTCTCCCTAGTGGGAAGAGGGCTAGGGTGAGGGAGGCTAGCTAATCAAGTTCTTTGCTTTCTCAACAACATTCTCAACGCTAAAGCCAAATTTCTCAAAAAGAATTTCCGCAGGAGCAGATGCGCCAAAGTGATCAATGCCGATCACGTCGCCGTTGTCGCCAACATAGCGAGACCACGCAAAGGTTGCGCCTGTTTCCACTGCCAGACGTGGCACGCCAGAGAGCAGCACAGATTGGCGATATTCTTCAGATTGCGCGTCGAATAATTCCCATGAGGGCATCGAAACAACGCGAGCGGCAATACCTTCTTTTGCCAGAGCTTTTTTGGCTTCCAAGATCAAGGGAACTTCTGAGCCTGTTGCGAGCAAAATAACATCAGGTGAACTGACATCTGCAAGAACGTAAGCGCCTTTTGCGGTGTCATTATCGACGGGTGTGATTTGAGGCAGCCCTTGGCGAGTGAGTACTAACGCAGTTGGTCCCTGACGTTCTAGGGCGATCTTCCAGGCTTGGGCAGTTTCGTTGCCGTCACAGGGACGTAATGTGACCAAATTGGGCATAACGCGCAAGGCAGTCAGTTGCTCAATTGGTTGGTGCGTAGGGCCATCTTCGCCGAGACCGATGCTGTCGTGTGTGAAAACATAAGTGACGGGGATGTTCATCATGGCGGCTTGACGAATAGCGGGGCGTACGTAGTCTGAGAAGACCATAAAGGTGCCGCCAAAAGGTCGCAAACCTTGCAGTGCTAAACCGTTCATGATCGCGCCCATGCCAAGTTCACGAATGCCATAGTGGATATAGTTTCCGCTGAAATCGCCGGGGGAGACGGATGTGGCGGGTTTGGCTTTGGTCAGGTTACTGCCTGTTAGGTCTGCGGAGCCGCCGAGCAAGATTGGTATCCGGGGAACGATCTCGTCGAGTACCATGCCCGAGGTCTTGCGCGTTGCGATCGCTTTTTGGTCAGTAAAATCTGGCAGGGTGGTTTCCCAGCCGGATGGCAGATTCCCGCTGACGAAGGTGTCCCATTCTGCGGCGAGATCAGGTTTGGCAGCGCGATACGCTGTGAGAAGCGTATCCCATTTTTTTTCTTTTTCTGCGCCGGCAGCTTTTACTTCAGCAAAACGGGTTTTAGCCTCTTTCGGGATGTAAAAACGAGAATCCGGGGGGAAGCCAAAATGCTCTTTGGTGGCGGCGAGACCTTCTTCGCCGAGAGGTGAGCCATGTACACCAGATGTATTTTGTTGAGGGCTACCGTAGCCAATAATGGTGCGGCAGGCGATGATGGTGGGTTTTTCTGTTTCTGCTTGCGCGGCGCGGATGGCGTCATCTATAGCGGGCATATCGTGTCCATCTGCGGTGAGGGTATGCCAGCCATAGGCTTCAAAACGTTTTAGGGTATTGGTGCTGTCACTTTTGTTGGTGTCGCCGTCGATGCTAATGTGGTTATCGTCGTATAAAACAATGAGTTTCCCGAGACCCAGATGCCCGGCAAGCGCGCAGGTTTCGTGAGAGCTGCCTTCCATGAGATCGCCATCGGATGCGAGAACGTAGGTGTAGTGATCTACGATGGGGAGATCAGGTTGATTAAAGCGAGCGGCTACGATCTCCTCGCCGAGCGCCATGCCTACGGCAGTTGAGATACCTTGTCCCAGCGGGCCTGTGGTGAGCTCAATGCCAAGATTAAGATCGTATTCGGGATGGCCCGCTGTATGGCTGCCCCACTGACGGAAGTTCTTCACTTCTTCTAATGAAAGGGGATAGCCACTGGTGTGAAGCAGGGCATAGAGGAGTGCGGAGCCATGACCTGCCGAAAGAATAAAGCGATCTCGGTTCTGCCAGCGTGGATTTGCGGGATTATGCTTTAGAAAGCGAGTCCAGAGTACGGTTGCGATATCTGCTGTGCCGAGGGGCAAGCCGGGATGTCCTGAGTTTGCTTCCTGGACGGCGTCTGCCGCTAAAAGGCGGATTGTGTTCGCACAGAGCTGGTCGGTCTCGCTGTATGAGTTTATGGTCATAAGAATTCTCCTGGATCATAGGATCACCTTGAACAGGAGAGCCTACCTGTCAAGGATTTTTGTTTAGGAAGTTTTTCATGGCTAATCATAACTGATAAGCAACGAATGGTTATGGAGAGCTTTATACGATCATTGATTTGAGCGCATTTGAGATTTTACCGTTAATTCTCTCTTGTAGATTTATCTATTTTTATGGATGAGCGCAGATGAAAAATACTTACGGATAATTTGAATAAGTTTTATACAAACTTATCTTTCTCCCCGAAAAGAGCATTTTCCCAAACCTTGAAGAAAAGACCAAAGTGTGCGGATTCCGGTGAAATCATCCACTGATTCCGGTTTATGTCGTCCACTTTAGGAGAAAACAAAACTGGTGAATGGATTATAC
>Ga0209042_1001257_pt1 | contig 20391 bp, 11 predicted proteins | sample SaaInlV_200m_DNA_6_FD_184649 | JGI IMG/M metagenome (GOLD analysis project Ga0209042, IMG submission 184649) | Marine microbial communities from expanding oxygen minimum zones in the Saanich Inlet - SI037_S2LV_200m_DNA (SPAdes) (version 2) | ecosystem: Environmental > Aquatic > Marine >...
GTAAGCCTTCTTATAATCATCCTGGAATTTGGCCTGGATCTTGTTTTTGGCCGGGTTCAGCAGCAGGGGGGTCCACATCAAAAACTCGGCGGCGTTGCCGGCCTGCTTAATAAGCTGGGGATAGAGGGGATAGAAGATGGCCATGTGAGAGCTGCCCAGACCTGATTCGCTGAACTGTTTGACAAAGGAAACCCCGGAATTAAGCGCTGTGAAACAGGAGACCACCACATCGGGACGGCTGGCCTTGAGCTTGGTGAGCTGGGGATAGAAGTCATTATGGCCCAGTGGCACCACCTCGTAAGCGACTTTTTTCCAACCGTTCTTTTTCATCAATTGCAAGGAAATGTCGGCGTTCGAACGTCCAAAGTCGGTGTCCTCAATAACAAATGCCACCGTCTTTTGCTTGGGTTTGAACAAACCCTTTTCATCCAGGTAGGCGTAAGTCTGAGCGATGGTCTTCCCATAGGCGCTGCTGGCAAAATCGCCTTTCCAGAAATTCCAGTATTTCTTGGGTTCGGCCACGATCCTGTCAGAAATGGCTTCGCTGACGGGCATGAAACTCTGCATGGGAAGGTTGTACTTGGGGGCCAACTCCATGATCGCCATGGTGACTGAGCTATGGAAAGCGTCTCCAACCAGAAAATTCACCTCATCCTTTGTGATGAGTTTTTCCGCTACGGCCACGCCAATGGCCGGCTTGGATTGGCAGTCTTCATAAAAAGCTTTCAGCGGGATCTTCTTGTTGTATTCCTTCACGAACACGCCACCCTCGGCGTTGATTTGTTTGACGGCCAGTTCACATCCCGCTTTCAGGGAAGCGCCCGCCCAGGCAACAGGCCCACTGAGGGGCATTACCACGCCTACTTTGATTTCCTTTGGCGCCTCCTTTGCTGTGACGGTTGTAGCGAATGCAAATAGCCCTATACAAAGCAGTGCCAATACAATCATGAACCTTTTCGAAATCTTGTTTCCCATCATGGTCTCCTTTTCTCAAAATGATTTAGCTTTTCCGGTTTTGGGTCGCGGCTCGTTCTTCGGGCTGGCCCGCAATGAGCAAATACCAATACAGCGACTGCAATTAAGCAAAAAATATGCCACGGATGAGCCTGAAGCTTAAGGGTTTGAAATAGGGGGTCTTTTTGTTTATAGCCTGTCCAGCGATCCGGAACACCATATTGCAATTTTGCAAGATTGGCTCATAAAAGAGTCCGAAACCAATAGTTTCATCCATAAATTTTCTAAAACTAACCCGATATTGCAGCTTTGCAATAATATTGCGTTAATGCAATGGTGTCGTGATGTTCCCTCGTTTGAGCTTGCGCCACAGCGTTGTGGTGTGTATGCCCAATGACTTGGCGGCCTGTTCCAGGGTATGGTGCCTGTGTAAAGCCTCCTGTATAAGGCGGGATTCAAAGTGCTCCATTGCCGTCTTGAGGGCAAGCGCCTCGGATGAACCCCCTTCGGGCAGGCGCCGGTTCATGGCTTCGGGTAGATCGTCTAGCGTAATTGTCTGGCCGTCGCTCATCACGACCATCCTCTCCACAAGGTTTATCAACTCGCGCACGTTCCCGGGATAGTCGTAATGCATCAATCGATCCAACACTTCAGGGCGCATTCGCTTATGCATTCCCCGGCTATGGTTGAGCTTTTCCAATGTCTTCAGGGCCAGCAACGGAATGTCCTCGCGGCGTTCCCGCAGTGGTGGGATATTTATAGGTACCACGCTGAGCCGGTAGTAAAGATCATCTCTGAAACGTCTTTGTTCCTTCAATTGGTCCAAATTGCGGTTGGTGGCAGCGATTATGTGTACGTCCACTTTAACCGGTTTTGTACCGCCCAGCCGAGTGAAAGTTTTTTCATCGATGACCTGCAAAAGCTTCACCTGCATGGCCGGCGTCAACTCACCCACCTCGTCGAAGAATACTGTGCCGCCCTGTCCGGCCTCGACGAGACCCGCTTTGCCCTCGGAGGCTGCTCCGGTGAAGGCGCCTTTTTCGTAGCCGAACAGTTCGCTTTCCATGAGCGACTCGGGGATTACCCCGCAGTTGATCTTGGTAAAAGGCTCATCCTTGCGAGGTCCCACATTGTGGATAACCCGGGCCAGCATGCTTTTGCCTACCCCGGACTCACCCCTGATGAGTACCTGGGCTTCAAAACCGGCTACCTTGATGGCCTTTTTAACCACATCGGACATGGCCTTGCTTTTAGCCACCAGGCCCTCCAAGGCATTTTCGTATTGATCCTGCTCCCTCAGCGACTGCTGGTAGCGCTCAGTCAAGAGCTTCGCCTTGTCCAGCTCGTTTCTGAGTTCGGTCAGAGCGGTCATGTCGCGCACGTTCGAGATTACCAGGGCTATTTTTCCCTGTTTGTCGAATATGGGAGATCCGGTCACCAGAACGCGTTTTCCGCCTCGGATATTTTGCATGATGCTTACACGGCGCTTTTTCTCCAGCACATCCATGGTCACCGAGTGATCCAGCACCCCCTCTTGCACAAGGTCGTTCAGGTGTCGGCCCAAAAGGTCGTTTCGGTCCAGTCCGGCTATGCTTTCATAGGCCTGGTTTACCCTGAGTGTCCTGCCCCGGCCATCGGCCAGATACATGCCGTCCTGCGAGTTTTCGAAGATAGCCTCCAACTCACGTACAAGGTCCCGATAGCCCTCTAGCTGGGAGACAATCGCTTCATATTCGGAGATATCCTGAAAAACGCTGAAGAGGCCGACAACCCGACCGTCAGCCATGATGGGGTTGCGGTTGGCGATGATGGTGGTCTGCCGGATTTCAAGCCGCACACCGATTTGAGGTTGTCCGCTTTCCAAGATCCTTTTCATGTCCGGCCACGTCTCGGGCCGCAATTGGGACATGCGCCTCCCCACCGGCGAGACGGAATCATTGAATGTGCGCATGGCCGCTTTGTTGTAGACCAATATTTTTCCCTGGCGGTCTATGATGACGATACCGTTGTACGACGCGTCAAAGAGAGGGGCCATTTGCTGTGCAAATTTCAGGATGTTCCGTTCCTCGCAGTCTTTAGCCATATTGAATTTTCCCTGAAAAGGTGGATGTGGTCAAAAGTAAGCCGCTATTTTCATGCCTGTTCATACTGGATGGGCGTTTAGTTGTGGGCTAGGTGCCTCGGTAAAAAATATTTGAATCTCATTCGTTCAAGATAAACCGGTTCCGGATGGCGCCGATCCCTTCCACCACGCATTCCACAACATTCCCCGGTTTGAGGGTAACGGGCGGATCCCTGAAAATGCCCACACCCGCAGGGGTTCCGGTGGAAATAATATCCCCCGGTTCCAGGGTGATGTCGCAACTGATGTTTTCAATGATGGCGGGGATGTCAAAAATCATGTCCCGGGTGTTGCCGTCCTGCATGATCTCACCATCCACGGTGGCGGTCAACCGGAGGTTTCGGATGTCGTCTAACTCATCGGGTGTGACAATACAGGGCCCCATGGGTGCAAATCCGTCATAGGATTTTCCTCGAAACCACTGCTTGTCTGCAAACTGGGCTTCCCGCCCGGAAACATCATTCATCACCGTGTACCCGGCGATAACGCTGAACGCATCTTTCCGGGGAACCCGCTTGCACTGTTTCCCGATCACCAGGGCCAGTTCAACCTCCCAGTCGATCTTCCCGCTCTCTTGAGGCATCAGGACCGGGTCTTCGGGGCCGTTCAAGGTATTGGGGGTTTTGCAGAAGATCAGGGGTGTCTCGGGTGTTTTCATGTGGCCTTCTTTGGCGTGCTCCGCATAGTTTTTCCCCAGGCAGATTATTTTGCCGGTGGTATGAATTGGGCAACCCAGGCGCACCTTCATTTCCGTGCCCGAATGATCCACGTGGCGAAGCTTTTCCGGCCACTGGTCTTTAAAGAAAGCCGGACCAATATCCGGGATTTCCGGAAACAGTTCCCGTAAATCAACAATGGCGCCGTCCTTCATGAGTCCCGGCCGTTCTTCACCTGAATTTCCAAATCTTATGAGTCTCAATTTATTTCCTCCTTTTGATGATCAATAATCATAATTCCAGTTGAATCCCAGCCCTGCGCCCGACCGGGTGCCGGCTTTGCTCTCAACCGTGAAATTGGGGGTGATGTTGACTTCTACAATCACATCCTGTTTTGCGTCCGTTATGTCCTGTTCAATGCCCACATAGACCCGATCGGTGACATACTTTCCCATGGTGACGCTGGGTCCGGTGCTGTTATCACTGCCATCACTGTTCTTTTTCCCATCCCCGTCCCCGCCACTGAAATCCAGGCGATCAAGACCCAGGAAGCTTCGTGTTTTGCCCATCACATCGGGCCCGTAACCCCCGGCCAGCTCGTTCACTGAATAGGCCAGCTGAAGGGCCTGAAACGTGTTCAGTTTGGCCGCCGACTGACCAAAGAGAATTTGGGCCATGATTTCGTCCTGGGGCCGGGACGGCTGGGAGGACAGTTTCAGTTTGAAGGCATCGGCAGGTCCGGTAACATCCACCTGAGCGGTGATCTCTCCGGCATTCACCTGAGTGTTAATGTTCAGGAAAGGCACGGGGGGCGTGGCGCCGTCAAAGGCAATTTGTCCGCTGATGACTTTAAAGGTTCGGGAAAGGCAAAGAAAGGTCCCCCTGACCACGTTTAAAGTCCCTCGAACCACCGGGTTGTCGGCAGGCCCCTGTACCGTCAGTCTCCCCTTGAATTCCACATCCAGCCCGCGGCCTCGAACAAAGCATTTATCGGGGATATTGACCCCCAGATCCAGTTGAATCAGTGTTCCGCCCTTTTTGGATTTTGATTTTTCCGATGCCTCTGCTGTGGGATCATTGATGATTGTGACGGGAATGACCGTCACATCCGGCGGAAAACGTTTGGGAATGGCAATTTCCGTACGTTCCAGATTAATTTCCCCGGTCAGATCCATCCGGTCCTTGTTCCCTTTGAGATCCAGGTTCCCACCGGCGGTCACGGTCAGATTTTCTTGTCGGAGCAGGGTGGCCTGTTTAAGTATCAATGCGATTTCCGTTCGAAAAGGGGGATCCACATGGGTTTGACCATTAAGGGAGATTGTCCCCGTGCCACCATCTGTTGCTGTCAGATGAGCCAGCTTCAGAATTCTACCCTCGGCACTCATTTTGACCTGAATCTGATCCAGAAGCACGCCTTGTTCAACGTTTTCATAACGGCCTTTTTCAAGGTTTACCCCGCCGTTCAATTCCCATTTCGCAAATGACCCCCCTATCCCCATGTCCACGTTCACCAGGCCCTGCAGGCTTTGGTTGACCATGGCAGGCAGTGTCTGCAGGATCGCCAGATTGAGTATCCCCTGAAGCTTTGCCTCCAGCCTGCCGTTTTTATCCATATCAAAAGCGAAAGGCTTGAGCGAAAAGTGCGCTGGAATGCTGCCTCCGGCTTTAAACGGGGTCTTGCCGAGGCCCGAGAGTTCCAGATCGGCCAGCAGGCGCTCCCCATCCCGTCTGGAATGGAGCTTTACATTCAGTAAAATGGGTTGGGTGCCGTCACGACCCATGACTTTGTATTCTTTTATATGCACGGCCACACTCACCCCGGGGTCTGCAAGGGGCCCTGAAAGTTCAAGGCTGGCCTCAGCCGTTCCGTCCAAATCCTGTCCCACAAAGGGTTCCAGAAGGGAGAGGGGCAGATCGGTAATGCGAACTTTTGCATCCACCGTATCCTTATCCAATTTGCCCATGGCTTGAAGCAACCCTTTGTCCATTTTCAATTGAAGGTCATCCAGCCCAATCCGCTCGTCATCATGGTAGGTCAGGGTGGCAGGTTTTTGCAGGTTGATTTTCAGGCCTTCATAGCCGGCTTTCAACGTATCCAGTCGAAGTTGCCACAGGTCTGTTCTCTTGACCCTTATTTGTGTGGTCAGAAACAGCGGCGCTTCAGTGGCGGTTTTTGTTATTCCTTTGGTTTCAAGGGTGATGTCGGCGCCTGACAGAGCGCCTTTTGCCCCCAGTTTCAGGGTGTCAAGGCGCGAACTCCCGAAAGGCATATTTGTTGCTTTCAAGCTCGCTTTCCCCTGCATTTTTTTCAAATCGTCCACCCGGGCCGTCATGCTCAAGGTGGATGCGCCGTAATCCTGGTATTTCAGGTCTTTGAAGTTTGCATCCAGGGTGATGATTTTATCGGCTTCAATTTGAAACGACCCTGTACCCCTTGCTTCAACGCCGGTCAGGGCCTGGACAATCTCAAGGGAAGTGATCCGGCCCTTGACCTTTCCGGAAAAATCTTCTGTTCCGGGGGTCACATCAAGGGATGCCATAAGATCAATGCCGGGCGCTTGAACCCGTGTATCTCCAAGGTTAAGGGTTTTTCCGCTCCAGGCAAAATCGCTGTTCACTTGCAGCGACTGATCCATGGCCGAGGCTTCCAGGCGGATTGTGCCGACGGGTTTTTGCGGCAGCCCTTTGGCGCGCAGTTCTGTTTTCATCCCTTTGATCTCCAGGTCTTTGATCCGAAGACGCCGGGAGTTCAGATTCACGTGGGCTGCAAAATCATCAAATTTCCCTGAAATTTTACCCTGGCTTTGCACATCTCCCTCGGGCAGGGTTGTCGGTTTTGAAATACCACTGGTCGAATGATCCAGGCTCATCCGATAGGCCACATCAAATATGCTTTCTTTAAGGTTGACCCAGCCATCGGCCGTTAATCGGGTTTGAGACCCTTTCAGCTCAACCGATTCCAGAGTAAGCCTGTCCCCTTTCATTTCAGCATGCGCCTCAAGGGTCACTTTCGGTCCTGCCAGGGCAGCAGCCTCAGACGGTAGTCCGCTGAGATGTGAAACAGCCATATTCAGACGGGCCGTGAGGTCCGCGGGACCGGCGCCTTTTATCTGGGCGTTGATGGAAAGACGACCATCCAGAGGCGGTGCGTCCGGTGGCATCAGCACGGCAATATGATCCGCCTGAACTGCCAGATCGCCGGAAAAGCGTCCTTCGGTAAGATTCATACGTGCTTTTTTCACGCTCACGGCCACCCCCGGCAATGTCATGTTCAGGGCGCTCACCTGCCACGTTGAAAAATCGGGGCTTTGAGCATCAATTTCCACCTTGAGCGGCCCTTGCAGTTTCGGCGCTTGTTGGACCCACAACTTTTGGGCGCCAAGTGCCACGGAAGCACTTTTTAAGCCCTTAAATCCCTTTTCGAAAAGGGCTCGGACGTTCAGTGTTGTTTCATCCAAAGTTGCGGCTTGTGTTTTGAATGCGGCCAAATCCGTGGATATGTTGACCTCGGGCGCCATGAAAGGTCCGACGGCGGCGATGCGCACAGGCCTTAGACCATCGAGGGAAATCCCGGTCCCCGCCAGAAACGGGGTCAGTTTGGCCCCTTCAATTAGGGCCCGCATGTCCATTTTTTCTTTTTCCAGATCAGCAGACCCTTCCAGGGAAATGATCAACTTGCCGTTTTTGATTCTGAACTCCTCGAGCAGGACTTCTTTTTCGGGGGAAAGTGACCCATTTAAGGTCAAATCCACGGTTTCAGATGTCATAACCTTCGCAACCTGGGGTGGCATAATTCGGCTATCAGCCTTTATTTGTCCACTCAATTGCAGGGTGACAGTCTCCTGATGGCTCACGTCATATTGGAGTGCCGCGTTGCCATAACCGCCCATATTCAGATTCAGATTGCCCTTCACATGGGAAACAGGCCCCTGTGCAGTTGCTGTCAATTGAATGCCCTCAAGATCTTTGAGACCCAACAGCCCTGCCACCAGCCCTCCATTGGATTCATGGTAGGTCATATCAGCCGTCAGATGTTCGTTTTTCAGACCGTAAGCGGCTTTCAACTTAAACGCATCATCGTCACTATTCAAATCCTTCAGGGATGCTTCAGCCTGAATACGGTCTTTGGCGGTTTTTAACCGGGAGTTCAGGCTGAAAGCCATGGGTTTTCCCGCAAGCGCTTCGCCTAGATCAATGCGCTGAAGCCGGATTTCCTGAACCAATATGTGGGGTAGCGAGAAAGCGCCATCTTGTGCGGGTGTTTCTTCTTTTTTCGGAGCAGGTTCGCGGCTTTCGGGCAAACGGGAAACGGTCAGATGTTCCATTCGAAGCCATTTGACATGCACCAAACCCGAGATCAGATCCCACGGCTTCATGGAAAAATTGAACTGTTCCATTTTGAGCCAGGGACCTTTTGCATCTGAGATGGTCGCCTGTTTCAGGGTAATGGAAAAGGGCAGCAGTCCATCGAGTCCTTGAATCATTACCTGATAGTCGCCCGTTTTTGCAGTGACACGGGTCACAAACGCAGCCAACTGTTTTTTGGCCCAGGGCGTCTGAAGGCCCGCCCACAGTAGCATGATCAGCACCAGGAAGCCGGCCATGGTCAGCAGGGTCCATTTAACCAGTGGGCGCCATAACGGACGACGGAGAACGGGGGGCTGAGGTACCACCTCTGATCCCTGCCCCCTGCCCCCTGCCCCCTGCCCTTTGTCCTCTGTCATCTGACCCTTCTTCCGTTATAAAATCCGCAATCAAAAAGACTGCCCGATACTCACATAAATCTGGTAATCACTGTCAACGCCCTCCCGTTTATTGAGAGGAACGGCCACATCCAACCGAACGGGCCCGATGGCGGTGTAATACCTTAATCCCAGACCCGCCCCATAAAGCATCTCCTGCTCACTGAAATCAGGGACCGTATCCAGATAGGCGGTTCCAGCGTCTACAAAGGGGACCAGTCCGATGGACTCGGTGATCTTGAACCTCAATTCCAGGGACCCGGTGAGCATGGAGAGACCACCGAGAGGGGTATTTCCCTTTAGCGGCCCGGCCATTTGATAAGCGTAACCTCGAACAGAACCGCCGCCCCCCGGATAGAACCGCAGATCGGCCGGCATTTTGTCGTGATCGATGCCGAAAATCTGGCCGAAGGCGGCTTGAACCGCCACCACTATCCAGTCGCCACGATTGAAATTATAATAGGTGCTGCCGCCCAATACATAGCGAAAAAAGCGAATGTCGCTCTGGGAGATATCCTGATAGGGGGCCATGGCCAGGGAAAGATGATACCCCTGAATGGGGTTCAGGATATTTTTGCGTGTATCCAGGTCTGCGGTCATCGGTACATAGAAGAGTTGGTACGTGTTCCGTTCGTTGGTCGCGTTGTCTTTGACCCGGGACAGGTGAAACCCCAGGCCCCCGCCGGCCCGGAAAGTTTTGGTGAACTGCTGCCGCAGAATGACCGTTGCAATACCGGAAGTGGCATTATAGGCATCGGTGGTTTCATCGTTGAAAGAAATCTGGGAAATGAATGTGTTGTCTCGATTCAAAAACATGGGTTTTTCAAAACGAAGGGCCGCTGTTCTTGTTATGCTGTTCAATATGGCGCTGGCCGTCAATTTTTCGGCCATGCCGAAAAGGTTTCTGTGGGTCCAGCTGCCATTGAATCCGGGACCGTAATCTGTGGTGTATTCCAGGCCCAGGCGTACCGTCCGGGGTGCCCGTTCTTTCAGCTCAACGGTCATGGGGAGCCGGTCTTGGGCATCCACTTTTTCCGGATTCTTAAACGCGACAATACCAAAGAGATTGGTATCAAATAGCGTTTCACGTGCCGCTTTAATCTTTCGGATGTCATAGGGTTCACCCGCTTTCCAGGGGATTAATTCATATACATATTTTTCCCTGAGGCGCTCAAGACCTGTGACCCGGGTGGCTCCAAAACGTGCGTAAGGCCCTGGTGAAACCTGGAACGAGACTTCCACATGATTCGTTTTGAAATCAGCAATCACATCGCGATGACTGATTTTCGGAAAAGGATATCCGTTTTCCTTGTACCGGGTCAGAATGGCTTCTTCGGCTTTGACCACCAAACTCGCGCTGTAGGGCGCGTCCTGAACCAATTTCAGCGCTGCGGGCGTGGGCGGGGAAAGAACCCCCGGTGGCGTATGGGGGGCCAGATGGATGCTGATTTTCGAAAAGGTAAACCGAGACCCCAGGGCTACTTCGAAGTGCACAGTTGAAGGATTCACCGGTGGGGGAACGGCCGATGAATCGGTTTCCGGGTGGTCGGTCCTGGTTCTGGATTGACGGTCTGCCTCGGCATCTTTGGCGTTTTTCGGGGAAAGTATTTTAAATGTGATGGTGCCTCGAAAATAGCCGAATGACCGCAGAACTTTTTGCATTTCCGGGAGATCCCCCTCGCAACGACGTCTCAGGAGTGCCAGGCTTTTGGGCGGATCACTTTTCTTTTGAACAGCCAGGGACACTTCCCCAAGGAGTTTATGAACCGGGTTTTTCTCCAAGTTTTTGCCTGTTATCTCAACCTCATAAGGTACGCCATCTGTTTTGGTAGGTGCGGTTTCTGCGGACAGGGAAACCCCTGGCAGTAGAATCAGGCACAAAATTCCGAGCAGTGCTGCTGCAAAAGTATCCATATGGCGTATCAACATCTAACTTCCATGCTAACGGTTGTGGTTCCCTGCATTCAAAGGACGGGCAATATCAAAATGTAAACTCTTAATAATGTCAGATTCAGCCCTTCTTTTCAATCTTTATGATGGAATTTCGGGCTTATGGATGAGTTTTTCACAAAAAGCCCGTTCCAAATGGGGCCTTTTGAAAGAAACGAATGGATGTCAAACCCTTCAGACGCCACTCTCACAGTAACCGCGCCGGAGCTGGAGATGCAAATGCTTTCACATTCCATTTGCGCGAGCCGTTTCAGTACGGAAGGATGTGGGAATCGGCCAAAGCGGTCTTCACTCGAAGAAATGACGCAAACCTTTGGTGCTACCATTTCAAGAAACGGTTCTGAACTGGAAGTCCGGCTTCCGTGGTGGGGAGAAAGTAGGATATCGCTTTTAACCCGGTTTCCGGCGCGGTCTAAAAGCCTTTTTTCTCCCATTTCTTCAAGGTCTCCGGGGAAAAGAATGGATGTGCCGGCATAGGATATCCTGAGGACCATTGAACGATTGTTCAGTTCTTTCCCTTTAGAGGGCATGACACCCATTTTCGTAGCGGGTTCGGGATAAAGGACTTCGATTTCCGAGCCGTTAATGCGAATTTCTTCCTGAAGTTGCTCGGGCAGCTTTATTGAAATGTTATTTTCCTCCAGGGTCCTCATAAGGTCTTTGTAGCTCGGGGTTTCCACCGGGTCCCCGCTGTACCAGAATTCTTTTGGATGAAATGTCTCGGCAATGAAGCGAAGGCCGTTCATATGATCCGCCTGGGGATGGCTTAATACCAGATAATCGATGGTGCGAATTTTTCTGTGCCACAAAAAGGGCGCGATTACCATTTTGCCAACATCAAAGTGATTACTCGAAAATCCCCCGCCGTCAATCATCATTTTCTCGCCGCCGGGGAAAGAAATGAGTGCGGCATTCCCTTTCCCCACGTCCAGAAAAATCACTTCCAGGTCCCGATTGAACCCCACCCGGTGAACCCAGAAGGCGCCATCAATGATGATCAGAAACACCATCGCGGCCAGACCGAGTCTCGCCCATCTCCTGCGCCTGGAAAAAAAGGCGAAAAATGTAAAGGCATAAAAAAGAGAAATTTCAAAAAAGTTCGGTGTAAAACTCCAGATGGATGCCCACGAAAGACTTGACCAGAAACGGATGATTTCCATCATGACGTCCAGGCCCCAGGTACCGCACTTCAGAAAAAAATCCGCCAGTTGGGATGAAAGCGGTAACGCCAAAACCGATAAAAGGCCCAAGGGCAATATCCATAAGCCTAAGATGGGAATGGTTGTGAGGTTTGCCGGAATAGAGACCAGGGGAATACGGTGAAAATAATAAGTGGTGAGGGGCAGAAGAAAATAGATGGCGGAAGCGCTGACCGCTGCCAGACCTATGGCATAGGTGAAAACCGATCTCGCAAAAGCATGGTTTTCGGTTGGCGCTTGCTTATTATGACCCACCTTGTTGAGGATTGAGGGCGTCAGCCAGAGGATGCCGGTTACCGCAACAAATGAAAGCTGGAATGAAGGCGTGAAAATTGCTCCGGGATCCAGGAACAAAATCACCAGACCGGCCAGGGAAAGTGTGGACCAGACCTCTTTTTCTTTTCCCAGAATAAGGGATATCAGATACGCCAGGACCATGATCATGGCCCGTTGAGACGGCACCCGGCATCCTGCAAGGAGGGTGTATCCGATCACGGGAAAGCAGGTGAGGAAAGCGCTCCACTTTCGAATATCAATGGCGAGAATTAAACTGTATGATCGTGAAAGCCCCCATTTAAAGATGAAAAAAGCGGCCCATGCCACCAGTCCGATGTGGAGGCCGGAGACGGCCAGCAGATGCCCCAGGCCTGATCTGTTAAACTTTTCTCTCAGGTTATGGTCAATTCCCTGCCGTTCTCCCAAAATGAGCGCCCGAAAAAGAACGGCGTTTTGATGATCGACCGATTCCCTGAAAAATGTTCTGACCGGCGCCTGCAGTCTTTCAATAAATTCTTGGAAATAGGGGAGTTTCCCCGGTCCCATGGGAACAATGTATCGCCCGTCGTTAACGGCAGCCGCGCATGTGAAGCCCGCAAATGTCATGGATTTTTCGTAGTCGTAGTGGCCTGGATTTCGAAAGCTCCTAAAGGTTCGGAGGCGTGCGGGAAAACGGATTTTTTCCCCGGGCCGCAAGGGAATGGCGTTTCGGTATACGGTGAGACGGATCTTCTCGTTGATGGGGAAAACGTTGTTGCCCGAAACAAGACCTTGCGCCAGCAGTTTCACCCGGGCAATACCCGAACGGGGTCTTGTTGGCGGTTCCAGGACAACCCCTTCGATGGTGACTTTCCCGTGATCCACAGCCAGGGGTCGCAACCGGGATGACAAACGTTTTTCCGGCGTCAGCAAAGTGCCGACCAGGAAAAACACCAGCAGTAGAAGGTAAGCCCGTGAACGCCCCGGACAGAAAAGAGAAAGAACCAGACAAAGGGAGAGGGTGAACAGTATGGGGTAAGTCAGGACGTGATCGGCGGGAAAAACAAGGTGTGCCGCAAGAATACCCCCGGCGAATGAGACCAGGCAGGGTATTAGAGGGCGATTAAACAGACGGTCCTTTTTCGCGTCGAATTTTAGCGCCCAGTCCCCTGAATTTGTTTTCAATGGCCTCGTATCCCCTGTCCAGGTGGTAGATCCGGTGTACTTCCGTGACTCCCCCTTCGGCCACCAATCCGGCCAGAATGAGGGAGGCGCTGGCTCTCAAATCTGTTGCCATGACCGGTGCCGAAAGTAGCTTTCCCCGGCCTTTTACCAGGGCTTGGTTCCCGTTGATTTCAATATCGGCGCCGAGACGCCTGAGTTCACTCACATGGATGAAACGGTTTTCAAATACCGTTTCCCGGAACATGCTCCATCCCTTGGCAACGGTCATGAGCGCCATGAACTGGGCTTGTAGATCCGTGGCAAAACCAGGGAAAGGCATGGTCTTGATATCAACGCTTTCAATGGATTCGGGACCTCGAACGCGGATGGATTCGTCCTTTTTTGTGACCTCAGCGCCGGTCTGCCGAAGCTTTTCCATTAGTGCCATGAGGTGATCGGGTCTGCATCCTTGTATATCAACATCCCCTCGGGTCAGTGCTGCGGCAATCATAAAGGTGCCGGCTTCAATTCTGTCGGGGATGATGGTGTGTTCACAGGGGGCGAGATGATCCACACCGTGAACCACGATGGTATCTGAGCCTGCGCCTTCGATATCAGCGCCCATGGCGCGCAACATTTTCGCCAGATCTTTGATTTCCGGTTCATTGGCGGCGTTTCGCAGGGTCGTGGTGCCTTCGGCGGTCACGGCCGCCATCAGAATGTTTTCCGTGCCTGTTACCGTAGGAATATCAAAAAAAATGTCCGTGCCTTTCAGTTTTTTGGCGTGCGCGTTGATGTAGCCATGTTCCAGGTATATGTCCGCGCCCATGGAGACCAGGGCCTTCAAGTGCAGGTTTATGGGTCGCGCACCGATGGCGCAGCCGCCGGGAAGGGATATTTTGGCTTTCCCCAGGCGAGCCAGAAGCGGGCCCAGCAGGAGGATGGATGCGCGCATGGTCTTGACCAGCTCATATGGGGCTTCGTGAGCGGTGAGGTTGTCCGAGTTGACTTCCAGCACATCACCGGTTCCTTTGAAAACCGTTCCCAGTTTTCCCATAATGCTCTTGATGGTGCGAATATCCCTGAGACGGGGAATCCCCCGCAGGCGATGCCCCCCCCCGGTCAAAAGGCACGACGCGATGGCAGGGAGCGCCGCGTTCTTGGCGCCGCTTATTTCGACGACCCCCTTCAGCGGGTGGCCACCTTCAATCACAATTTTGTCCATAATCTCAACTACGGCTTCAACCGAATAAACTGTTTCGCCTTAAATGGCCCGCCATCCAGGGGTTCCGCCAGGGAATGTTTTTCCATGACCGATGTGACTTTGATTTCCCCGACCGTTTCCCCCAGCAGATGAATGGTTCTTCCGGTTCCGGAGGAGATCGATTCTCCCACGGAATATACTTCGAAAACCGCTTCGCCTTCCAGGCCCACCTCCTTGCCCGCATTAATCATGATGGTATCGCCGTCCACCGCCACGATTTTGCCGGTCCAGGGCTCATCGCTGACCTTGAAGTCCATGATTGACCCCAGTTTATGAATGAGATCCGGCAAGGCCTCAAGTGTGATCTTCCGGATATAATTTTCCTGGTCCAGCTGCCCGGATTCTTCCAGGCTCATATCGTATTCTTCAAGGGCGATGTCGGTATAGATGAGGGTTTTGCTGGCTGTACCAATAACATTGACCGCCGCGGAAACCGTGTAGATTTTTTTCCAACCGTCAAAAGGCCAGATACCGGTTTTGTGAACCGCGATTTCGACCGGGTTCAGGACCCCGATCATCAGGGCGTTCATGCCCATGTCCGTGGCGATGTCAACGAGCTTGGAACTGGTCACCACCCCGAATTGTGGGGATTCCATGGCCTGGGTTGAAAAAATACCGTCCGGTGGATCATAGAGGAGCAGGTTGGGGGTTTCTCTTAAATGTTCATAGAAGTCATGGCCCAGCTTCTTCGTCATCTCAGGCCCCACGCCGGCCTGGTCCACGAAGGGAAAAATCATGACGCGTTTTTTGAGATCCGCCTCGTTGGTCATGATTTTTCTGGCCCAGGAGTCGGGCAGAACTTTTTTGGTCAGATTCTTGGTGGTGCTGCATCCTGATGCTGCGAGCAGCAGGGAGAGCAGACACAGACATGTGATCGATGTGAAACGCTTTGTTGGCACTTCTTTCCTCCTAATAGTGGATGTCGAAGGCGTTAAACTCCCCCCGCCATGCTTCTTCTGTTTCGTGGATTCGGGTGACGCTGGCGGCGGAAGGACCTTTCCTGCACCAGTCAACCAGTTTCAAAACCGCATCCTCGGGGCCTTCCAGCAGGGCTTCAACGGTACCCTCAGCCCGATTTTTCACCCACCCAGAGACCCCCAGGGAAACCGCCTGCCGACGGGTGGATTCCCTGAACCAGACCCCTTGAACCCGGCCCTCAATGATCAGGTGTTCACGTATGTTGTTCAACACTTCATGCTCCCAATAGTTCCAGAAATTGCTTCTCATCCAGAATGGAAATGCCTAAGCTTTGCGCCTTTTGAAGTTTGCTTCCGGGCGCTTCTCCCACCACCAGATAATCCGTGTTACGGCTGACAAAAGATCCCACTTTGCCGCCTTTTTGCGTGATTGTTTCTTTGGCTGCGGAACGTTTGATGGCCGAAAGGGACCCTGTCAAAACAAATGTTTTTCCCGCCGCCGGGGAATCTGTTGGTTGGGAACGGGTTATGCTGGGTTTTACGCCGGCTGCCAGCAGACGTTCAATGAGGTCCCGGTTCTGAGAGTCCGCAAAATAGGAAAACACGCTTTCGGCGATTTGTGGCCCGATGCCGTCTATGGCGGAAAGGGCTTCCTGACCGGCGTTTGCCAATGCCTTGATGTCTCCGAAGCGGTCCGCCAGAAGGGCGGCTGTAAATTCCCCCACATGCCTGATGCCTAGGGCATAAATAAACCTTGCAAGCGCGGGTGTTTTGCTGCCTTCAATGGCGCCGAGCAGGTTGGTCGCTGATTTTTCCTTAATGTTATCGAGGCTCAACAACGATGTTCGGGTCAGCGCATAAAGGTCTGATTCGTCTTTGGTCAGCCCCTTGTCCATGAGCTTGAAGACCAGTTTGTCCCCCAGGCCGTCGATGTTCATTCCCCCTTTTGACACAAAGTGTCTAATTGATCCCCTGATTTGAGCAGGACAATTCACATTGGGGCATCTGGTTACCACCTCGCCCGGTTTTTTCTCAATTCCGGAACCGCATGCGGGACATGCATTCGGCATGACAAATTTCGTTTCGTTTCCGGTCCGCTTTGAGAAAACGGTTTTCACCACCTCGGGAATCACATCCCCAGCCCGCTGAACAATTACCCTGTCCCCTTCGCGGATATCTTTCCGGTCAATCTCTTCCTGGTTGTGAAGGGTCGCCCGGCTGATGAGGACGCCTCCCAGTTCAACCGGTTCCAGGTGGGCTACAGGTGTCAGAGCGCCGGTTCGTCCCACCTGGACATGGATCCCGAGGACGGTTGTGGTCTCCTGGCTGGGGGCGAATTTATAGGCCATGGCCCACCGGGGACTTCTAGACTTCATGCCCAACTGGGATTGCAGTTCCAGGCGGTTCACCTTGATGACGGCACCGTCGATCTCATAGGGGAACGCACTCCTGGTTTCTTCAATGTGGCGGCAGTTCGCCACCACGTCATCCAGAGAGTCACACACCCGTATGTGGGGCCGGTTAACCCTGAGCCCCCAATGCTGAAGTGCCATCATAAGGTCCCGGTGGGTTTCGAAAGGAAGCTTTTGTGCATTTCCGACCCCGTAGCAGAACATGTCCAGGGGTCTTTTGGCCGTTATCCGTGAATCCAGTTGCCTGAGGGAACCGGCGGCGGCATTGCGCGGATTGGCGAAAAGTGTTTGGTTTTGGGCGGCGCGTTTCCGGTTGAATGTTTCAAAGGCCGCCATATCCATGTAGACCTCGCCCCTCACTTCCAGAAGATCGGGGGGTAATGATTTCTTCCGGGCTGTCAGCTTCAGCGGCACGTTCAAAATGGTCTTGATGTTTCGGGTCACATTTTCCCCGGTGCGACCATCCCCCCGGGTGGATGCCACGATTAGAACTCCTTTTTCGTAGACCAATTCCACGGCGAGCCCGTCAATCTTAGGCTCAACCGTATATCCGACCGGCGCATCATTTTTCAGAAACTTCCTGACACGCTTGTCAAAATCAAAGATTTGTTGAGGGTCAAAACAGTTTTCAAGGCTGAGCATAGGGGAACGATGCGCTACCGGCAGAAAACCGCCCTTGGGTCTGCCGCCCACTTTCCGGGTGGGAGAATCGGGGGTCTCCAGTTCGGGGTGCTGCTTTTCCAGATCGAGCAAGCGCTGAAAAAGCCTGTCATAGTCGGCATCCGAAATTTCCGGATCATCCAGGACGTAATACCGCTGGTTATGATATTCGATCTTTTCTTTCAGTGCATCAATTTCTCTTCGGATGTTTTCCATTCTTAATGGTCCATTTTCGCTTGAACGGCCTTCACCAGGCCGAAACAGCCGGTGAGCATCATATCTCCGAACGGGGCCGCCATATGTCCCCCTAAAGATGCAAACCTTTCCCGATTGGGCCCCGTAATCCCTACGGGGTTGAAGGTGCTCTCCTTGCCGGCGCCGGGTATTACGTGGCAGCCGTGGCCCATCTCATTGAGTATTTCCTGGTTTGGCAAGTCTTCATGCCGGAGGCGTTCCAGGTGAAACGCCAGTTTTTCGGGTGTCATCAGGGACGTATGATGTTCATAAATGCCCCATACCTTTTCGTTTTTCACCAGGGCCGCCAGAATGTGCTCGTTCCCGATATTGAGGAGGGTGACCCCTTCCCGGGATTTTTCCGCGACCCAGGCGTCTTCAAGGGCGCCGACAATGGCGGAAGCGCCGGTATCCATCAGAAGAGTGCCGGGATTTGTATCACTTACGGCTTTCATTCGCGTCAGGTAATCAGGGGGTTTTTCATATATGAGAGATGCCAGGCTTTCCCCCGATTCAAGGAGTTTTTTCCATTGTTCGAACCTGAACACCCGATTGCTCATGTCCGGTGAAAACCCATGGTCCTGAACGGCCACGGCAACAATTCCGGGCATGGGTTCATGGAACAGTTGCAGTGCCCGATCGACGGCAGACAGATTCAAGTCGCCCATTTCCAGTTGGGTCAGCGGTTCATTGGACGGTTTTCGGGCTACAATTTCAACCCCCATGGCAACGACCTTGTCAATTCTGTCGTGGAATGTCAGGGCGGGTTGTTCCAGGGCAAAAACCTTTAACCCGGCCGAGATGTGCTCCCGAACCGCTTTCGTGGAAGGGCCCCCGCCCATGGTATGGCCCGTCAGAAAGAGATGATGCCCCCTTTTCGTGGCCTCCCTCACCTGGCGCGCAATGATGGTGGTGGGCGAGGGGAGGATCAACTTGGGGCAGTTTTCAATCCTCTGCTCCGAGCGCCATGCCAGGATGTCCTGGGTACCGCTGCCCACATCTATGGCGAGAATGCCGTTTTCGAGGTTCATTTCATTTCTCCGGACAACTTTTCGGACCGGGCCAAATGTTCATGGACTTCCAGCAGCAGTTCGGCGGCTGCACGGCTTCCTTTTTTAAGCCGGCTGTTGGAAAATCCAGGTCGCCATTTCAATTCGAAAAGCTCATCGGAAACCACCAGTAGCGCTGCCAGCTGGACAGAGCGAAATGAAGATACCGCCAGCAGCGCTGAGATTTCCATTTCCACGGCCAGGATGTTTTGCTGCTGGTAGGCTGTTACCTTTTCCGGTGTTTCCCTATATATGGCATCCGTAGTCCAAATCGGTCCTTTTGTAAAGGGGGTCTTTTTTTCTTTGAGGGCGGTTTCCAGAGTCCGGTTAAGCGCTGAATCCGATGTGGGGTTTTTTGAAGCGGTTGGATAATGTTGTGACGTGCCTTCCTCCGATACGGCATGGGTCGGGATCACCAGATCGCCGATTTTAAGAAACGGCTGCAGCGAACCGCACCAGCCCAGCACCAGAATCCTCCGAGCCCCCATGGCAATCAGTTTTTCCATTCCCATAACCGCATGGGGCGCGCCGATGAAAGGGCCCGCCAGTGTGACGGACGCTTCTTTTTTTTCTTGTATCCGGTACATATCATAAAGGCGCATTTCGCTGAAAACCGCTTTGGTTGCACCCGTTTTTTGCGCCAGAAACCGGAGTTCCGAAGGGATCATCACCATGAGGACATCCGGCGCCAATTGCGGATCTCCCTTACCCTTCCTCGGACTGATAATCCCGTCGCTGTGTTTTTTTTCAGTCATGTAATTGAATCATTCCAATGAGAACCCCATGGAAATCATATGACATCTCCGACGAATCCATGTATGATGGTTGCGTCGATAGTATCAAGGGCATTTTTTCAAACGCAATATTAGAGGGTATGGATTTCATTGGCAACCTCAAAATGGTTTGATGTTCTTTTCGGTGTTATTTCGTTTTTTGTTGACATCCGTAGTCTTATAAAGTAATCCTGATTGTTTACAAAATGCGAGGGTCCGTAGCGACATGTTTGACAGCTTATCTGAAAAACTTAACCGTGTTTTCAAAAAACTGAAAGGGCGGGGAAGGCTCACTGAAGCCAATATTCAGGATGCGTTGAAAGAAGTGCGTTTAGCGCTTCTGGAGGCGGATGTCAACTATAAAGTCGTAAAGAAATTGATAGAAGATATTCGTGGGCGCGCTGTGGGACAGGATGTGCGTGAAAGCCTGACCCCCGGTCAGCAGATCATTAAAATTGTAAATGAAGAATTGGCCCGCCTCATGGGTGAGTCCCGAACGGGTCTTGAACTCGTTGGCGAAACGCCCCATTCATTGATGCTGGTGGGTCTCCAGGGCTCCGGTAAAACCACTACTGCCGCAAAACTGGCAGCACATCTGCGAAAGCAGGGTAGACACCCTTTGATGGTTCCCGCGGATGTTTACAGGCCTGCCGCAGTGGACCAGCTCAAGAAACTGGGGCTACAGATTGATGTTCCGGTTTATCCCACGGAAAAAGGACAGACACCGGATGAGATATGCCGCGATGCAATGGCCACGGCGGGAGCACAAGGGGCGGATGTCCTGATTCTTGATACCGCGGGACGACTTCATGTGGATGAAGCCCTGATGAATGAGTTGGTGGTCATCAAGGAAAAAATCAATCCCACTGAAATCCTTCTGGTAGCGGATGCCATGACCGGTCAGGATGCGGTCAATGTGGCGGAGCATTTCAACGATACTCTGGATATCACCGGTGTGATTTTATCCAAGATGGAGGGTGACGCCAGGGGCGGCGCAGCGTTATCCATCAAGGCGGTAACCGGAAAACCGATCAAGTTTG
>Ga0209042_1001258_pt1 | contig 20379 bp, 19 predicted proteins | sample SaaInlV_200m_DNA_6_FD_184649 | JGI IMG/M metagenome (GOLD analysis project Ga0209042, IMG submission 184649) | Marine microbial communities from expanding oxygen minimum zones in the Saanich Inlet - SI037_S2LV_200m_DNA (SPAdes) (version 2) | ecosystem: Environmental > Aquatic > Marine >...
GAAGCAATCAGCGCGGGGTCAGGGGTGAAAGTCACTTCCTGGCTCCGCCGTTTTTTATTTTAATTCATATTCCCAGCCTGGTTGCCAACTCCTTCTTTCTGTCATTCCGGCCCCCGAGCCGGAATCCATGCATTTCATTCATTCTAAAGTTTCATATAAATCTCTCCACAGAGGATTTTGATCCTCTATAAGTCTAATTTTCCATGCTCTTTTCCAATTCTTTAGCTGTTTTTCTCTTTCAATTGCTCGAGTTGGATCTTCAAATATTTCATAATAAACTAACAAATTCACTTTATACTTTTTTGTAAATCCTTTATAAAAACCGTTATTGTGTTCCCACAGCCTTTTCACCAAATTACTCGTTACTCCAACATAGATAGTCCCATTTTTCCTACTTGCAACTATGTAAACACAATATGTCTTCATATTCCCTCCTGGATCCCGGGTCGGGGCCTCCCCACATGGTCGGGACCGAGCGGGATGACGAACAAAAATGTTAAATCTCCCCTTGTCATTCCGGGCTTGACCCGGAATCCATGTACTACTTTAATTCATATTCCCAGCCTGGTTGCCAAGTCCAGGGAGCAGAAACAACTTCTTTCATTGGAACTCCTTTTATAGAATTCTCTAAGCCATACTGAGTAGCTCTATGCCCAATTATTAGAACTTTCTTATTTTGATAATTTTTCTTTAATTCGTCTAGAAAACTTTTCATTCGCACACCGCAATCTGTATACGATTCCCCAGAAGGAAATGGTTCTGTAATTCGCAAAGGCTTTTCCTTATCTACTCTTTCTTTTTTTGCTTGAGTTAATTCTCCATAATCACACTCTCTTAATCTGGCGTCTTTTATTATTCTAAATTTGTCGCCAAAAGCTATCTCGGCTGTTTTATACGAACGTTGTAGATCGGAACAAAAAATAGCATCAAAATGCTCATTTTTTCTCCTTTCACCGAGTTCTTTTGCCTGAGTTTTTCCAAGGTCGGACAACGCTACATCAAAATGCCCACTTGCATTGCCTGTTTCGTTATCTAAACTTGTCGAGTGCGCCTCGAATACTATTTCTACCATATAGCTACTCAACTAAAAAATCATTCAATTTATTAAGTGCATTTCTTCGCATGCTTATTTTGTTTTTTTCTGATGGCTCCATTTCTGCAAATGTTTTGTCGTGGCCATCTGGCAAAAAAATGGGATCCCAACCAAAGTCAGAAGCTCCTCTTGGTTTCACAATCTGGCCTTTTATTTCTCCCTCAAAAAAATGTATATCTTCTTTGTTTCTTGCGTAACCAATAATTGTTTTAGCTTCTGCTTTATTGTTTCCCAACTTCTCAACAGCTGCCGCAAGCCCCTCTATACCAACTTTTTTTAGAAACCATTTTATTAATGGTCCTGGCAACCCGTTCATGCAATCTAAATACAAAGAGGTATCTTCTACAATAATTTCTTCGCTGGTAAGTTTTAGCGCCTCCAACAACTTGTGTTTTACTATTTCCTGGGCATCTACTTCCTGAATTTCTGGTAAATCTATATCGAGCTGTTCTACATTTGGTAAAACAGCTTGTATTTCTTTTAACTTATTCTTGTTTCCTGTAATAAAACAGATCATATTTTATAATACGTAGAGACATTTTCAAACTATCAACATTGTTTTTTGTCATTTCGACAGAGGCTTTGCGACGAGAAATCTATTACGAAACACAACAAGCTCCTCCAGATTCAAAAAACAGAGATCCTTCTCCTCCCATGAGTCGTATCAGGATGACGAAAGGAAAATTTACTCCAGAATATCACGCTCCATGACATTTTTTATACTTCTTTCCACTTCCACAAGGGCATGGATCGTTTCGCCCGGCTTTAGGATAAGCCTTTTCTTCTGCTACCGAGGCAGAGGACGATGATTCTCCTTGAGCTTGAGCACCTGAGGCAGAAATCGCACTTTTACGGCTATCAGCAGATTTTGCTGGCGCGCTAAATTGAACGTTTTGGAACTGTTTTAGCAATGGCGATTGCTCTACCACCGAGTTCACATCGCGTGCAATCTTAAACACACTAAATGCCACTTGCGATCGAATTAAATTCAACAGTTCTTTGTACAATCTATGGGTTTCTCTTTTATACTCCACCAACGGATCACGCTGACCATATCCACGAAGCCCAATACCAGCTCTTATATGCTCAACCGCATCTAAATGATCCATCCAATGCATGTCTACTGTTCTTAAAAGAACTCCTTTTTCATTCTGCTTTAAACTTGCTGGGTCTTCTGCGTATAATTCGTCTATACCGTCGTATACTTCTGTTGCCTGCTCCATTAAGAACGCTGTTATTTTTTCTCGCGCTTCTTCTGCGGTTCCCTTCGTTTTTAATTCGTCTATCTCTTTTTTTGCTTCATCTGAAAGCGGATACATGGTTTCCACCACATCGGTAATCTCTTTTGTTTTCCAATCAGGAGCACGGCCTTCCATGGTATGCAATTCTACAACTGCAGAGACTTCCTCGCGAATCATTTCCATAATCATCTCCCGCAAAGTGCGGTTTTCTCTTTTATCTTCTGCAACCTCGAGCACCTCGTTTCTCATGTTGTACACGGACTGCCGCTGATGATTTAAAATATCATCGTATTGCAACAAATGTTTTCGGGTATCAAAGTTATGGCCCTCTACTTTTTTCTGGGCTGTTTCTATAGATTTATTTATCATTTTATTTTCTATTGGCATTTCATCTGGCATTCCCATTGCGTTCATCATGCCTTTTATTCTGTCGGTTCCAAAAATGCGCAATAAATCGTCATCCATCGAAATAAAGAAACGTGATTCACCAGGATCACCCTGCCGACCAGATCGCCCTCGAAGCTGGTTGTCTATGCGCCGTGCTTCGTGTCGTTCGCTTCCTAACACATATAACCCTCCAAGTTTTTTAACTTTTTCGTATTCTTCTTTAACAAGCGGTGAACCACCAAGTACAATATCAACTCCACGACCAGCCATATTGGTAGCAACGGTCACCGAACCTACCTGCCCAGCTTGTGCTATAAATTCTGCCTCTCGTTCGTGGTTTTTTGCATTTAAAATATTGTGGTCTATCCCCGCCTTAGTTAATACCTCGGACATTTCTTCATTCTTTTCAATCGAAATAGTACCAATTAAAATCGGCTGGCCTTTTTTTTGCCTCTCGCGGACATCTTTTACCAACGCTTTCATTTTACCGGCTTCATTTTTGTAGATAACATCTCTGTGATCGTTTCTTTGGATCGGTTTATTTGTTGGCACCTGAACAACCTCAAGTCCGTAAATTTTTATAAACTCCTCTTCTTCTGTCTTTGCCGTTCCTGTCATCCCCGAGAGCTTGGAATACATGCGGAAATAATTCTGGATGGTAATAGTAGCAAGTGTTCGGTTTTCTCTTTGCACTTCTAATCCCTCTTTTGCTTCTATCGCCTGATGAAGCCCCTGAGAATACCTTCTCCCTGGCATAAGCCTGCCGGTAAATTCGTCTACAATCATTACCTCTCCGTCTTTTACCACATAATCTTTATCTTTCTGAAAAATAGCCTCTGCTTTTAATGCTTGCTCCAAATGAAAAGCCAAGGTTACGTCTTCTGTGTAAATATTCGAAACCCCAAGCTTTACCTCCGCTTTTTTAATCCCTTCTTCGGTTAATGCAGCGGCTCGGAGTTTTTCGTCTATAATATAATCTTTTTCTGGCTGCAACTGTTTTACAATTTGAGCAAACTGTTGATATTTTTGAGTAGATTCTTCATCTGGTGCAGAAATAATAAGCGGCGTTCGGGCTTCGTCGATTAAAATACTATCGACTTCATCTATAATCGAAAAATGCAAATCTCTTTGTACTCTTTGCGAAAGCTCGCCTACCATGTTGTCTCTTAAATAGTCGAATCCAAATTCATTATTTGTCCCATACGTTACATCAGCCTGGTAGGCCTCTGTCCTTTCACATGTTCGTAAATTATCTATATCTACTTTAAATGATTTCACTTCATCTTCTTCACTGTCTAATTCATCTGCCTTTGCAGTAGAATCGTACAAAAACGCTCCACCCTGATTTTGGATACAACCAACCGTAAGCCCTAAAAAATTATACACTTGCCCCATCCAGGCGGTGTCTCTACGCGCAAGATAATCGTTTACCGTAACGATATGCGCGCCTTTACCTGCAAGTGCATTTAAATACACAACAGCAGTAGATGTTAAAGTTTTACCTTCACCAGTTCTCATTTCCGCTATTCCACGTTCGTGCAGCACCATCGCACCAATCAGCTGAACATCAAAATGTCGCTGCTGCAATGTGCGTTGTGCCGCCTCTCGAACAACCGCAAAAGCCTCTGGCAACAACGCGTCCAGCTTTTTTTGTAATTCTTCTTGAGAAATTTTAGAAGTGTCGCCTATCCGCTCTTTAAACTCGGCAGTTTTCTTTAATAACGCTTCATCTGAAAGCGGTTTTATCTTTTCTTCGAAGGCATTTACCTCTTCTGTTTTTTTGTACAACCGTTTAAGAATTTTCTTATTCGGATCTCCCATCATTTTTGCTAGTAATTTCATATACGTATCACGAATATACAAATTTATTCAAATATACAAATGCGGATGGATGGGCTCTACTTATTCGCATATTTGTACTTGATTCGTATATTTGTAAGCAGTCTTTAATTTTTCTCCCAAAATCTCCAGCCTTTCTTTTTTTCGCTTTGAGCTCTGTCTTTTAATCGTCGTACTTGCTTATCTAATTTTTCCTGAGCAATGTCCATCGCAGCGTATACATCTCCACTCATCCCAACTGCACGTACAATCTTTTTAGGAATATGCAAATTCACCTCTACCCTAAACACATCGCCTTTATTGTGATGCCGGTCTCTAGAAACATCCACCTGAACTCCTACAACTTTATCTACTCGCGATAAAGATTTCTCGAGCTTAGAGGAAACATGAAATTTCATCTTATCGTTTAAGTCCAAATTTTTTGCGTAGAATTGAATATTCATAGAGTATGATTCAAATATGATTTTATGAGCTTCGATATAGATTTACTTTATAACGGGCTTAACCATCTTCTGTGACATACGAATGATACGAATAGACCCAAGCTCCAAATCTATCTAGTCGTTCTTATTTGTATGATTCGCATGCATTCGTATATTGGCATTACACTATTCTAGTACTGCCTTTATTCTTCTTATCCCCGCCGACACAGATTCTTCTTTTTTAATTCGAAACGTACCAGCAAGCTCACTTGTTTTTTCTACATGCGGGCCACCACAAATTTCCTTAGAAAAAGCGTCTTCTTTTTCGCCAACCGTATACACTTTTACTTTCTCGCCATAACGTTCTTCAAATAACCCTATAGCTCCAAATTCTTTTGCTTCCTCGACCGTCATTTCATGAAAATGAACAGGTAAATTTGCTTTTATTTGTTTGTTTACAATAGCTTCCACCTCTTTCTTCTGTTCGTCTGTCATTTTTTCTGGATGCGAGAAATCGAAACGTAATCGTTCTTTTGTAATATTGCTTCCTTTTTGGGCGACATGGTTTCCTAATACCTCTCGCAAGGCCTGATGAAGTAAATGAGTGGCTGTATGGAATTGTTTTACTTCTTCTGAGTCATCTGCCAATCCGCCAGAAAACTTTCCTTCTGCTCCAGCCCGTGATAATTCTTGGTGTTTTTTAAATGCTTCTTCAAAGCCTTTTTCGTCGACAGACAAACCTTTTTCTTCTGCCAATTCTTTTACCATTTCTAATGGAAAGCCATAGCTGGTGTAAAGCTCGAATATCTCCTGGGCATTCAGTTCTTTCTTCGTATTCGTAATTTGTGCAAATCGAGCGATTCCTTTGTCTAATACTTTCTCGAACTTTTCTTTTTCTACCACCAACTCGCTTATAATTTTATCTCTATTGCGGCCAAGTTCTTGGTAAACATCTTTTAGTTCTTGTATAACAGATTCCGCGCCATCGGAAAGATAACTGCCATGAAGCCCAAGTATGCGTGCATGCCGAATAGCTCTGCGAATTAATCTTCGTAAAACATAACCTTGATCTTCGTTGCCCGGGGTTACTCCTCGTGGGTCTGCAAGTATAAATACTGCCGAGCGGATATGGTCTGCCATAATCCGAACAGATTTTACCGTCTGTTCGTCGTAATGCTGTTGCCAGCTAGGATCGAACATTAATTCTGGATCGTTTTCTTTTATCCGCAAAATTGTTGTTACAACAGGAGCTAAAGCATCCATTTCGTAGACGGTTTTAAAACCATTCAAAACCATTACTGTTCGCTCTAATCCCATTCCAGTATCTACATTCTTGTTATCCATTGGGAAATATGCGCCATCTGGATTTTTGTTGTACTCCATAAACACATCGTTCCAGATTTCTACGTATTTTCCACAACCGCAACCAGGAATACATTCTTTTCCACAACTGTCTTTGCCGGTATCGTAAAACATTTCTGTATCTGGGCCACATGGGCCTGTTTGGCCTGCTGGCCCCCACCAGTTGTCTTCTCTTCCAAGGGCAAAAATTCGCTCTCCTTCTTTTGCTTCCATTCCAAGTTCTTTGTAATGCCCTTGCCATAATTCGATTGCTTCTGTGTCTTTTGGCACTTGTTCGTCACCTTCAAAAACCGTTACATATAATTTTTCTGGATTTATTCCTAAATACTCTTTACTGGTTAAAAACTCCCAACTCCATGCGATAGCCTCTTCTTTAAAATAATCCCCTAACGACCAATTTCCAAGCATTTCAAAAAAAGTAAGATGAGTAGTATCACCTACTTCGTCTATGTCTCCTGTTCGAATACATTTTTGTACATTGGCTATTCTTTTGCCCTCTGGATGTGGTTCCCCTAATAAATAAGGCACTAAAGGGTGCATTCCAGCGGTAGTAAACAGTACAGTAGGGTCGTTTTCTGGGATTAAAGAAGCAGAAGGCACAATGGCATGCCCCTTTTCTTTAAAAAAGTCAAGATACATTTTACGCAATTTTGCTGTTGTTAAAGCTGTTTTCATACATTTTTTTAAATCAATAATTCCCGTGAAGTATACAAAAACTGCGCCTAAAAATCAACTGATCCTGACATAGATGGATTGACAAAAAAACATATATAATGTATAAACTATCCATTACACATGTCGTGTGATAACCGCACAATTACGTGCATGTACTCTCATACGAAAGGGCTCACCATGCCCAGACACTTACGAGCACTAGCACCTCTTCTGCTAGTGATAGCTGTGATGGCCATGAACGGCTGCGCAGCGCATCACCAGCAGACGATGACGCACGAGGTACCGACGGCTGCAGACGCGATCAGATACGAGTCCCTCGATGCAGCGATCGCGGAGATCGAGGCCTCGGAGCCACCGGTGTCTGTCGAAGCAGAAACCAGTGACGAGGACTTCTCTCTGACGCCCGAGCAACGAGCGTGGCTCAGAACAGAAGCGCTCGCATGGCTTAACGAGGCCAAGCACATGCTCGCCACCGAACAAGACCACCAGGTCTACCTCGACTGGCGCGAACATGTAGATGAGACTGCGGACGACTGGGGCATCGACAGGGACAAGGTTTCGTACGCGGAAGCGCATCGACTTCTCGATTGCGCAATCGCGGACATCGAGGCCGACAACTTCAGGGACGAGCCCGGCTTCGGCAACGAGCTTCGTGTTACCCAACTTGCGCTCTATGCGAAGTGGCACGAAGAAGCCCATGCCGACAGCCCAGAGGAATGGAACCATCAGCTCCCCCGGCTCTCTGAAGGCGCGGAGGATCTATGGACCTACCTCAACGGTCCGGAAGAGCAGGAACCCGCTCCCGAAATAGACTGGGAAGGCCTCTCTGAAGGCTGGCCGACCGGTGAGGAGACCACAGCGGGACCTGTCGAACTCGAGCCAGAGAGCGAGATAGTCGCCGAGCTTCGAAGAGGTGCGGCAGAAAACCCCAAGCATGCCGCTGAGCTCGAATCGCTAGCGAATACGATGGAGGCCTTCGAGGCCCTCGACAGACTCGTAGCAGAAGGAAACCATGCGCTCGAGCGCATAGATGACCTTCAAACCACCGAGTCAACCATCGATACGCTGCTGGCGATCATGAGGGGTGATATCCTCAACCAGGCGAACTACGCTATCGGCATCACGCTGATAGAGCTCGGCGGCGTCTACCGAGAGTAGCCGGCAACAACGCCGACGACGACTCTCGGCAACCTTAACCAACCGGCGCGCGAACCACACTTACTGTGGAACGTGCGCCTGTTTTTATTCTTTAATAATGGCGCCTCCTAGGCATTCATCTTCATTATAAAAAACAACACTCTGGCCGGGCGTAATGGCGCGTTGATCAGAACTAAAAACAACTTTTAGGCTTTCGTCTTTTTGTTGTGTTACTAAACATTTTTCCGGTTTTTGCCTATATCGAATCATGCCGTCGCATTCCATTGGTAACGTTGGCTCTGTGCCAGAAATCCAATGAGTATCTATCGCTATCAATTCTTTTCCATATAAACTTTCGTCCATGTTTCCTTTTGCCAAAATCAGTCTATTATTTTTAAAATCTTTACCTGCAACATAATACGGCACTGGTCCGGCAACCTCTATCCCCTCGCGCTGACCAATAGTATAAAACGATAAACCTTTATGTTTTCCTACAACCTCCTCTTTTAAAATAATATCCCCTGGATTTTCTTTTATCCGTTTTGTTAAAAACGATTGAATTTTTACTTTACCAATAAAACAAATTCCTTGGCTGTCTTTTTTATCCCACACATGAAGCCCCCTTTCCTTTGCCATTTCACGTGTTTTCGATTTTTCTAGTTCCCCGATCGGGAACAGCGATTTAGACAATTGTTCTTGGGTGATTCTATGAAGGAAGTAAGACTGATCCTTATTTGGATCGATTCCTTTGAGAAGCAAATTCTCAGTGTTTTTTGTCATTGCGAGGAGTCTATGTGACGAAGCAATCTCTTCCTTTTCTGAAGGATGTAACGCGAGATTGCCGCGCTCACCTGGTTCGCTCGCAATGACAGGTCCACGCCTCACATAATGCCCAGTAGCAACAAAATCCGCACCAGCCTCTAGTGCTTTTTCTAAAAATATCCCAAATTTAATCTCTTTATTGCACATAATGTCCGGATTCGGAGTAATCCCGTTTTTGTACCCCTCTATCATGTAATCTACCACTCGTTCTTTGTATTCTTTTGTAAAATTCCATACATAAAAGGGAATATGTAGTTTAGCTGCTACTTTTCGGGCATCTTCTACGTCTTCTTCCCAATGGCAACCAGATACTTCATTGCTTGCCACGGCCGAAGCTGCAGCGTAGTGTCTGTGGTCGTCATCGCTCCAATTGCGCATATACACTCCTGTCACATCAAAACCCTGCTCCTGTAACAAAGCAGCTGATAACGAGGAATCTACTCCCCCAGACATCCCTACAAAGACCTTATTCTCCTTTTTTAGCGGTTTTTTCATGTATTTAGCTATATAACTGACTATGCATACAACATAGCTAGTTTTAGCAAAAAAATCAAGATTTAGCTTATCTTAGCCATAAAACAGGATTAATTGCTTGACTTTTTATTAAATATATGATAAAATACAAGCATTGAAGGTCCCCCAAGAGAGGCGGATCACAGCGAAAAAGAGACAGATGAGAACCTTTGCTTTCGTACTGGCCGCGATAGTGGCCCTCTCCAGCACGGCGATCGCGGAAAACGACTCCGGCTTCTTCGAGGACACAGCCACCCAGTTCACCGTCGGACCGCCGGCTCTCCATCACGAAACGAATGGCTTCCGGTTGGGTGACGACGCCCTCAGCGGGCGAGTCGTCAAATGGACGTCGAATGGCGTCCACGGAGGCACCTGGTACGTCTATACGAACGAAGGCAGAAACGCCTTCGTGATCACCAAGTTCGAAGAGATCGTCAGAAGCAACAGCCTCTTCCGAATCGAGGCAGTCTCGGTCGAGTCCGGCTTGACGGAAAGTGCCTATCTAGAGTGGCACGAAGTCCTGGGCCTTACCCGAGCCACGCAAGCCTGGAGCCGTGAAGGACTTGTTGGTAGCAGTCTAGACACCGTCAGCGGTGCCTCCTTCCAGGACGAGGCCAATAGCATGGCCCTGCTGTACCTTCACCCGTCCAGGACCTACCTGGTCAACACCGAGCACGTGCTCCTCTTCCTGGCGAGCGCGATCAGCAAGGGAGAGAACCCCAACGACATCCGGCTGGCGTACTCCGACCAGGACATCGAGACCGCGGCGCGTGCGGCACTCTCCACGGTCGATGAAGTAACGATCCTCAAGTTCGACACGATCAGCACCATGAACGGCTTCTTCCGCCGTTCCCACGGAGATGCCAGCAAGGTTCTCCGCTACGCGACGAACGAAGATCTCGCCCTCAGCGGGATCGTCGTCGAGGGAGCCAGGAAGAACGCAGCGTGGTTCATCGTGGACCTGCCAAGCGGGGTTTCCAAGCTGTTCTCACTCAGCCCCACCTCAACTCCCGTGCGACTGCGGGACGTGTGGGTAACTAGGCTGGGACGCTAGCACTCTACAACATAGCGAGACACCGGTCTCGCAAACTCCAACTGAAAGGAGTAGGCCCCACATTCTGAACTGAATGATGAGGGCCTTTTTCGTTACAAAAATTCGTTAAGAACTTCATCATCCATCTCACTAGGGCGATGCCTTGTCAGCATCTTTTTTGATTCCTGTGAATCTACCTGTTGCAAAGCCCAAACAGCATGAGCACGTATAACAGGGCTCTTATCTTGCAAGCCTATTTCCAACGTTTTAACTAAACTTGGATCTGCCCAGTTGCCCATTGCAACTAACACGTTCCTTAAAAACCCCTCTCTTTTCGCTCGTTTTATTGGGCTTTTCTTAAACCGAGCACTAAATTGTTCTTGGGTCATTGGAAACAAATCTAACAACTTAGGTGCAAATAAATCTTGCCTCGCCTTAAAATCTTTATTCTGAGATATTTTTTGCCGAGATTTATTCCATGGACACACCTCTTGGCAAATATCACAGCCGTAAATTCTGTTTTTCATTAACTTTCTAAACTCTAAAGGAATAATTCCTTTATGTTCGATAGTTAAATACGAAATACATTTATTAGAATCTATTACCCCAGGTTTTAGAATGGCCTTTGTTGGACAAATATCTATACACCGCGTACAAGAAAAGCATCCCGACTTCTTGTCTGTCATTGCGAGGAGGCTCTGCGACGAAGCAATCTCGAGATTGCCGCGCTCACCTGGTTCGCTCGCAATGACAGATTCATCATCAAGCTCTACATCTATAATCAGCTCCGCCAACAACACCCACGAGCCATATTCAAAATTAATAAGAGTAGTATTCCTACCCTGAAATCCTAACCCCGCCCGAGCAGCTATCTCTCTTTCTAAAATAGGGCCAGTATCTACATACGCTTTATATTCTAAAGACCTGCCAACTTCTTTTTCTATAAAATCTTTTAACTGCACTAATTTGGGCAACAATATTTCGTGATAGTCATCGTACACCGCGTAGCGGGCAATAATCCCTCGAGAGGGATCGTTTAAAATATCTTCTGGGTAATCGAACGGATAATAATTTACCCCCACCATAATAATCGTTTTTGCGGTATCAAAAACCTTCTCGGGATTAACCCGTTTATCTAAAGACCGCTCGTACCAGCTCATGCCAGCATGATACCCCTCTTTCACCCAATTCCGCACCGTGGTTTCATGGCTACTTGGTTGAACATTGCTAAACCCAACAATATCAAAACCGCAATACTCTTTGGCGTATTCGTGTATTTTTTCTTTTAGCTGCATACAGGCCCACACTATCACCTCTCTATCCTGATTGCAACAAACTTTCTATATTACAAAAAGAATCACAAAAAGTCCTATAACCAGCAGGGTTTGTATAATAATACTGTAATGCTGGTGTTTAATTTCGACAAAAATTTTAAGCAATAACACAACCGCAAATAAAGCGATAAGTGCGATAAGCAAAAGGTTCGCAACAGAAAACGGGGTTCCTATTCCAAGAACCTTTGGCATCACAGAATTCGCTACGGTGTATTTTTCTATTGGAGATGGATTTACCACCTTTACCTCGCTCCACGAAATAATATCCTCTATCCGCTCACCATGAACGCCAGAAATGGTAATAGAGGGGCGAATAACAACCTTAAATATCTCGTCAACAGATGATTCAAGCACGATATCTCCAGTATAAAGAGTAGATCCTTGCGGACGCGTTAATGGAAAGGTTGTACCATGAACAAACACCTCTACCGATTCTACCTCCCCCTCTATAAACGCCTGCACAGATATCCGGGTCAAGCCTTCTCCCAAATCCCTCCAAAACACTAAAGACCTTTCTCTGTGATACACAACAGGCTCCGAAACGCCGGTGGTGGCAATAAGAGTGCTATTGTCTTGCTTACTCGATGCATCCTCTACCTCTTCTCTTGAAACAAAATTAGATTCACCACTATTTGATTCAATTGGCGTTTCTGGGGCAGAAGCAATTTTTCTTCCTTCTGTAAATACGGCCTCTACAGTTGGAATAACTTTATCTAATGGAATAAAAGTTTCTTTTTGTTTTCCAAAATGGTGAGCTATAAACACGGTGTCTTTACCTTTATACTCACCGCTATCTATTCCTAACCCATGTTCCAGAAATTCTGTATCTACCAGGTTTTTATAATGCAGAGGGCTCTTTACCCACGCGTTTACTACCGATTGCGCAGAACTAAACCCCATTGCCAAATTTTCTCCTGCCACTTTGTACCCATATTCTGCTTCCTTTAGAAATGTAGATAAACTTTTTTTGTCTGGACCAGTATGTGCGAAATATGAATTTGCTACCATGTGCGCTGCCTTTGATTGCGACGACTGATAGAGTTTTGTATTTTTCTCGAGAGTGATTAAACGATGTTCCTTGCGGATTTCTTCTACTAAAATTTCGAGCTCTTTTTGCTGTTCTGCAAGCACATCTGGAAGCATAAAAGCCTGCTGAGGGATAGATAGCGCAAATACAACAATAATTACTTTTATTCCTACAGAGGCAGTCGCATATAACAGAGCTCTTCTTGGTCGCAAAAATTGAGGAAAAAAATTATTCCCTTCATGAGGAATAAATAAATCCTTCGCTTTATTTGGAACACGTGGATCGGTTCCTCTTTTTACTTCTTTGCCATCAGAAACACCATCACCATCCGTGTCAGGATTGGTTGGGTCTGTGCCTATCCGCTCTTCTATAACATCCGACAACCCATCGTTGTCGGTGTCTCTTGGTCTGTTTATTCGTGAGTGAAACAGTCGCATAGCTAAAGCTGGAATATTAATATTCCTATTGCTTTAGTGTATCACTTTTTTTAAAAGATAGAAAAAGGGGCCCGTCCGCTGACGTTCCCCGTTCCACTTTCGTGGTGTTGTACTGTTGTGCTCTATGTGATAGTAGCGGAGGACTACCCTGTAAGATGTCGCCTCCCTACCACTGTCTCTTCCTCGTCCCTCCGGCGGACACCACCCTGTCGTGGACCTTCGATAAGCCAATCATACTTAGCTTGCATCAGATTCCATCGACGCCGGGCATCCACGAGAGAGGCTTCATCCGCCTTAACCTGGAAGCCATCTACCACGAACACGAACGAAACCTGTTCAACATGGGCCGTTTTGACCCCCGACGGAAGCAGTCCAGCCCTGAATTCCTCTTCCGTCATTTCGACGTAGAACCCAGCCCGTCCGCGCTTGATATCTGGTATGGCTCCCGCGGTATCACCGAACCCTCGACAGAACTCGATGAATTCCTCTGAGAGATTATCGTCAGCGAACTTCTGGATCCACTCCAAGAAGCTGCCAAGACGAGGGTGTCGTTCGATCATCTCCGACAGCCTGATCAAGCGGGCTCGCTTGATTTCCGCGGCCCTGCTTGCACTTGCCTTGTTCCTCGTTACGTATACACGAATTCGCATGTCCTGCTAACCCCTAATGATCTGCCCGACTCCATAGCCAAGCCTAACTAGGAGACAAAATACCATACGAAAGGAATTTTGTCAATAGATTTCAACACAACAAAACACCCAACTTTTAGCTAAAACTAGCTAAATTTAACGGCTCATCGCGTGAGCCGTTAAAAAAACACCCCTTTTGAGGTGCTTTTTGTCCCCCCTCCTAGTGTAGGAGGGGGTTAGGGGGGGCGGTATATACAGTTCCCTACACAGAAACTCCCCCTACCCCCTCTTATGCAAAGAGGGGGAAAATTCAGAACTCCCTCTCTTTGCATAAGGGAGGGCTGGGGTGGGTTTCTGCTGCTCATCAAACATGAAAACAACCCCTTACTCCCCTCCTTCATGCAAAAGGAGGGGACAGGACTCGATTTCTCATTATTCTCACTTCTTTTAATAATGTCATGTCCTTCTATTTTAAATCCTAATTCTCCTCTTTACCATAAACAATCAACGGCGCATTTATCCCCTCCTTTTGCATGAAGGAGGGGTGACGCCCGAAGGGGGTCGGGGTGGTTTTCTTGTATTCGTTCAAAAACAAAACTCCCCCCGCCCCCTCTTATGCAAAGAGGGGGAAACTGCATAGCCCCCCTCCTAATGTAGGAGGGGGTTAGGGGGCGGTATAGGGATTAATCACATTCCTACCACATAAAACAAAAACAGCGGCACATGGCCGCTGTTTTTGTTTTTTAGAATGTAGGTATTTAGATACTTAACTCGCCTACTTCGATAGTTGCAAGATCTGTATTTGTAATCCCAAGGCTTAAAAACCTCATAATCTGGAAAGCTGCGTTTCCATCTTTCATGTAATACCGCATACCATCAGCCGGATTTACATACCATGCTTCTCCTCGTGATTCCACCTGAAGATAAATGGTTCCTAAAGATTGATTAATAAGAGCATCATCAACCTCTAAAATTCCTTCTCCGAGTGGGTTTGTAAAGTAGGTTAAAACTTCTTCACCATCGCTTACGCCGTCTTCGTCGGAATCTGCATTTAATGGGTCTGTTTGTAATCCTTCTTCTAGCTTATCTGCTAAACCATCGCCATCGGTATCAATGTCTTCGAATCTAGATTCAACTCCAACTGGAATTTTAGCAAGATCTTCATTCGTAATACCAACACCAAACTGACGTAATGCTTGAAAAGCACTTGCTCCGTCTGCTAGATAAAACTTTTCAGTTGATCCTGTTGGTACATACCAAGCTTCTCCGTTTTCTTCTACCTGCAAAAGAATTCTTCCTTGAACACGAGTTGCTAGATTAATATCTAACTCAGTAAACCGTGCTTGTTCTTTTTCTAGAGTAGTTTGAATTCTAGATTCTGTAGATTCTGTAATGTGCTCACCCAAAACTTCTCCTGCTGGTTCTTTATCTTCTGGTGTAACTACTGGAATAATTGGGTCTTCTACAACAGCCGGCACGTCTTCTTCTGTATCTTCTGGGTCAGTTTCAACTTCAGGTTCCGGCTTGGGAGCTGGCGTTGAAGCAGCAGGAGGACTATAGCTTCCGCCAGATGGACCACCTGTTTGAACAATATTATCTTTTACAACAACTGTTCTTATTTTTTCTACAGCATTTCCTGCAGAATCTGTTGTGCTATAAGTAACTCTATATGTCCCTGCAACTTCGGTATCTACTTCGCCAGTAACTATTACCTCTAATTCCAATCCGAGTACCTCTGTGTCAAAAACATCAGAAACAGTATATCCAGATTCTTGGTATATTTCGGTAGTAAACATGTCCACTTCTTCTGATCCATTTAAAGTAATAACGGGAATAGTATCTTCGCCAGATGCGAAAACAAATTCATGCGTTTCTTTTACAGAATCGAGAGTATATTCACTTACTGGATCAACCGTTGTTTCATTATCTTGTATAATCGCCGCCTGATACCCTTCGTCTGCAGTAAGTGTAACAGTAAGAGTACTTCCGTAAGTTATATTTAATGTCTGTGCACCTGTATAAGAAAACGAATACGATGGCGCAAGAAATTCTTTTGCTGAATCAGACATTCCTTCTTCAAAAGGTCTTTGACCAGTAATAGCAATTGTTGCATTTTCTACTGCTGGAACAATGACGGGAATATTATGAGAGCTAATTGTCATTTCAGAGTCAAGATACCATATACCGGCGCTAACTACTCCAACTGTCTGTGTTGTATCTAGTCCTGTTGATGCGTCCCAATAATTACCAGATAGAGAGGCAGTTGTAGCTGAATCGTTATAGACTGCGATACTTTCGGTGTTGGAGAAAGCGTTTTGTGTAATTAAGAATTTAGTACTCGAATAATCACCACCAGAGCCAAGATAGAGAGCATTTTTATTATCTTTAAAAATATTACCAGTAATATTCGATGTTTTAGAAGCTACAAATCCATCTTTTATTACGACAGCTGCCGCACTATAGCCATTACTTGGATTTGTATCAACAGCATTACCTGTAAATGTATTTGTCAGTAAGTTAACATTACTAGAATCATCAGTTTCATTGCTTAATTCAAGAGCCTGAATACGAGCATCGATAACATTTCCAGATACAGCAGCACGAACAAACTCTAAGCTAAAAGCTGTTTTAGCAATAGTATCAACAGTATTATCAAAAACACCCACATACTCTGTTCCTCTCACGGTAATACCATTCGTAAACCCAGAAAGAACAGTGTTTCCACGAAAATTAACTCCGATCATTCGGTTATTTATATCACCTATAACACTACCAATTACTCCATCGTTTGCACTGTATAATCCAGCGGATGAATCGAAGGTATTTGTGTAAAAGTTAACTACATTAGAAACATTTTCTATGCTAAATGTGTTATAAAATGTATTTTCAGTTACTACTAAACTGTCGAAATTTGTATTTTCGTCTGTTGCAATAGAATACTGTGTTCCCTTAAGAATATTTCTTTGTAGCTTGGAATTTTCGGTTCCAGTTGTTACACCAAGCAAAACAGCGATTTCACCATTTAATGTAAAATCTTGAACTGTTGCACCTTGAGCAGAAAGCGTAATAGCGGCTCCAGTTTCTGGAGAAATTTCAGTTATATCAACACCATCAACTGCTTCTAATACAAGAGATTTATCAATTACGACATTTTCATTATAAACACCTTGTTTTACTTTAACAGTACCTTCTTCATTAACTTGCTCTATGGCTAACGAAATAGTCTGATACGGATTCTCTTCCGTACCATCAGCTAATTCGTTGTCTCCATCTGGAGAAACGTAAACTACAGCTTCGTCTGCAAAAACGGGACTAAAGGTTAAAAAAGTTAGCATTGTTCCTACAATTACTAAGAGCGATGCTACTATCTTTATTGTGCTAAGAATGGGGTTTTTCATACGAAAAATATGTTAATATATGACTCCATATAATAACATACTAACAAACATAAGTCAACCCCCTCTTTTGGCTTATTCTACACAAGACTTTCGATAAAATAGCCTATTCCATAGGCAAAAACTGCTGCAATAAGGCCTACAAATAGCATTTCTATGCCCGATTTTAGCCAATTTCCTTTTGTTATGAATACCCTGCTTGCTCCAATCCCAAACATGGCAACCGCAGTCATTACTATAGCTACGATAAAAGCAGAATCGCCTATCATTCCTAAGGTATACGGAATTAATGGCAAAAACCCGGCTATTACAAATGCAATAAACGTTGCAACGCCATTTTTAATGGCTTGGCTTGATTCTTCTTCTGGAATAAGCCCTAATTCCTCTACCATCATTTCTCTTACCCATTGTTTTTTATCTGATGTAATAACAGCTACAGCAGTTTCTAAATCAGCGCCTTTAAATCCCTTCTTTCTATAAATCTGCCTAATCTCTGCTTTTTCTTCTTCTGGGACATGCTCTACTTCCCATTCTTCCATTTTTTGTTCTCTGCGGACATAGTCTTCTTCGGATCTGGTTCCTAAATAATTGCCGATTGCCATGGAAAGGCCATCTGCAATTAAATTAGAAAACCCCAAAATTAAAACAACGGTTGGAGACAATCCGGCACCTGCTACCCCAGCTACAACTGCAAACGTAGTAATTATTCCGTCGTTTGCTCCGTATACTAAATCTTTAATATAGGTGCCGCCAGATTTTGAATGCAGCATTTCGTGAGCAATTTTATCCTTATGAGCTTTCTTAACATCTGCTATCTTTTTTTCAAGCTGATTTTTATCCATATTATTTTTTAATTTAAATCATCCAACTTCTCCACATCCCATAAAACGATGCGCTTAATAATCCAAAATCACGAGCAGCTATATCCCATTGCTCTAAAGAAAGAGACGAACCAACTATCGCTATTAAAAATACGACTGCAATACTAAACCCAAATCGCGTAAACCTCCACATAAGCATCATAAGCGCAACAGCGATTTCTAAGGCTCCTGCAATAAACAATAAATTTTCTTGGGATAATCCTGTTAGGCCAACAGCAAACTCTGGTACGAACGACATGTACACTTCTGGTTGCAAAAAGGCCATCACTCCAAAGAAGCCAAATACAACAAAAAATCCAATCCGCAAAAAAATAAGTCTTAACATAATTACTCACTAAAAAGAGGTGGTCGCTCTTTCGATTTTTTTATAATTCTAAATGCTTTCTTTATATCATCGGTAACCATAAAAAAGTTAAGGTCTTCTGGATCTATCGCTTTATGATCCAACAAAACAGTTTCTTTTATCCAAGCAATAAGTGGGTTCCAATAGTCTTTACCAATAAGGATAATAGGAATCGGGTCCATTTTTTTTGTTTGTATAAGAGTAACTATCTCAAAAAACTCGTCGAGAGTGCCAAACCCACCAGGAAAATACACATACGCCTGAGCAGAATACGACAAAATAACTTTTCGGGTAAAAAAATAATGAAACCCCAATCCTCTCTTTACGTATTTGTTCATCCGCTGTTCGAACGGAAGCTGAATATTTAAACCTGCAGACCCACCTTTCCCTTTAGAGGCGCCTTTATTTGCAGCTTCCATAATTCCAGGGCCACCACCCGTAATAACATTAAACCCGGCTTTCGAAAGCTGTTCTGCCAGGCTTACTGCCTGCTGATAATGTTTAGAGGTTTTAGATGTTCGTGCAGAACCAAAAAAAGTTACGGTTCGCTTCATGTCTGTTAAAAATTCAAAGCCATCAACAAACTCTGCCATTATACGAAAAATTCGCCATGAAAAACCTGGAGCGTCTCTAGCATCTTGTTTCGCTTTTTTCTTTGCCATATTTATTTTTTGTATATGTTTTTAGAACAAATACACAATAAGTATATCGTATTCTTGTGTACACGTAAAACAATAACTAATCAATAAGACGTATGCTATACGTCGCTACAATGCACTACCTTTTTTTTGCGCTGTAGAGACGTATTGCATACGTCTTGTCTTAACTACCGCCTCTCCACTTTTAACGCAACAACGTCTCCAAATTTCAAGCCTTGTTTTACTTCTGCATAGGAATCTCCTATTGCTCCAAGTACTATTCTTTTATCTTTCGTCGATCCTGAATCAAAAACAGTAACAAATACGGTGTCTTTATCTTTTTTGATACCTGAAAGTGGCAGACGCAATACCCATTCTTTTAGTTCTTCTATTTTAATCGCCGAAATACTTCCTTCTTCTGTTTGCAATGTTTCTTGGGCGATTGTTTTTATTATAGGTCCAGCATCTACTGCTATAGTAGTGTACACAACCGCTGTAGTATCAACTAAAAAAAGCCCGTAAAAAACAAGGCTTAAAGCTATTCCTGCTGCACACCCCCATGCACCAACAGAGAGAGTATAATTATTTTTCATAACACTTTACTATACGTTTTCAGAAAATTTGAGTCAATAAAAACAACAGCCTCCGCAAGTTGGCAGATGGCGGACGATCCGGGATTTATAGTTTTTTTCTCGTCATCCAGCCTGCCCCGTCCGTAGTCTACTTGACGGAGTGACTGGGGAGGAGACTGCATGTCGACGAAGGATCTCTGCCTTTAGTGAAAGAAACCAGAGATTCTTCGCCTGATGCAGGCTCCCCGTCACAAGGACGGGGCGCGGCTGAATGACGAAAAAAGGCTTACATAAGCATAAATAAACGGCTCATCACATGAGCCGTTTATTTTATTGATGTTTTGCGTTGTCTTTGTGTTTTAGTCCCAATTGAGATAGTGCAAACCACCCCCAGTCACTTCGCCAAAGGCTTCCCAGACACTCTCAGAAAGAGGTCGACAGGTCGGATCGAACTGCCTTGTCCCCTCCTTTAGAAGGAGGGGTGACTCGAGCCTGCGGGTTGGCGAGGGTCGGGGTGGTGTTCAATTTTTCCTAACCAAAAATCTTCTCAAACCAAGATTTTTTCTTTACTTCTTTCTTAGGCTGTTTTACCTCCGATG
>Ga0209042_1001267_pt1 | contig 20272 bp, 12 predicted proteins | sample SaaInlV_200m_DNA_6_FD_184649 | JGI IMG/M metagenome (GOLD analysis project Ga0209042, IMG submission 184649) | Marine microbial communities from expanding oxygen minimum zones in the Saanich Inlet - SI037_S2LV_200m_DNA (SPAdes) (version 2) | ecosystem: Environmental > Aquatic > Marine >...
CTGCCCAAGAGAATCCCGTCGATCTCCGGACAATGAAGGACATTCTCCAGCATGGCCATGTTGCGATCGATGATCAATGTGCAGAGGCGCTTGGCGAACGCAAAGTCCCCGCCAACATCCATCAGGAAGTTCTCAATCCCCCGAGCGGCATTCGCCTTCTCAAAGTGGCTTCCGTAAACCATTGCCAAAACATAGCGATCAGTCTGATCCCGCAGGGCCTTGAGGTCATCGTAGAACGAGTCGTAGCTCCCCGTGCCTCGCGTCTTCGGCAAACTGGTCGGAGGGTAGACGCCTCGCCAGTCCGCTTCGAGCTCATGCCACGTCCACCACGGCAGACGAACCATCTCGACGTCATTGTCGAACCACTCATTCAAATCCATTGCGCCGAGGAGAGTCGCGCGGGGTTCACTCCACCCGAGCTGCGCGCGCAGTTTCTCGCTCATTCGACTGTCAGGGCGGACATTGTAGGGAACACGTGTCGTTTCCCTGTGCTCAATCGCCGCTGTCACCAGTTCCTGTCGCGTCATCACCAATCTCCGTGCGTCCTGGGGCCCGCCAATTGTAGGCATGGGAATCTAAGTGAGCTTATCCGTAATTCCCGTGCCGTACGCCCCGAAAGCGTAAGGCCTCGGTTACGTGGGGGAGAAGTTCAAGACGGCTCGACGGAGTCTCTCTCCAGGGGTTCCCTGGGCCATCTGCGCCCGATGGAGGGAGAGACTCCGTCGAGCCGCCTCACGAGACTGAGGCGTTACCCGGAAGCAGTGTGATGGGACGAGGCATGGTCGACCAGACATCTCTCCGCACACGGATCGGGATGCCGGTGTTGCTGTTTCTGGGTTCCGAGGTTAAAATCACGCAATGTCAACGTCTGACCATCCCGGAACAGCCCCCGATGGAGTGCATACCATGACGAACGCTGCCAAGGCCGGCCTCGACCGTCGTCAATTCCTGAAGCAGTTCACTGGCGCAACAACGCTCGTTGCTGCCACAGGGGAGGTCCTGGCGAAAGCGCCGGAAGTGCTCCCGCCAATCTGGAAACAGACGTCCGAGCGGAAGATCCGAATTGGGATAGTGGGGGGACGCTTCGGTTGCAGCTTCCAGTGGCACGAACACCCCAACTGCACGGTAGCTGCAGTGAGTGATCTGATCCCGAAGCGCTGTCAGGCCCTGCAGCAGCGCTATGGCTGCGCCAAGGCTTACGAGTCTCTCGAAAAACTCGTGCTGGATCCGAGCATTGACGCCGTCGGCGTATTTACCGATGCCCCAAGTCATGCGAAGCACGTTTTGTTGTGCATGGACCACGGGAAACACGTTATCAGCGCTGTGCCTGCATGCATGGATCTCGAACAGGCGCAGGCGATGAAGGCGAAAAAGGAAGCGACCGGCCTGAAGTATATGATGGCCGAAACCACCTATTACCGGCGACACACAATGATGGCGCGACGCCTGCACCGAGACGGAGCGTTCGGGAATCTCATCTACTGCGAGGCGGAGTATTACCACCCCTGGCCTTCCGGATCGGGTGAGCGACACCACTTGGCCTTCTACAACGGGAAGCGGACCTGGCGCTACGGACTGCCGCCGATGCTATACCCGACCCACAGCACAGGGTTCCTCGTTGGCGTCACAGGGGAGCGACTCACGAAAGTGTCCTGTGTCGGGCACCGCCCGCCCGGCGACGAGATGTATGGTGAGGACAAAAACGTCTACCGGAACCCCTTCGACTCCGGGATGGGGATGTTCCTTACTGACCGCAGCCATCCCTTCCGCTGCAACGTCTCTTGGGGAATCAAAGCCCATGGCGAACGGGCCCAGTGGTTCGGAGACAAAGGAGCAATGTATTGCGCGGCTTCCGGGGGACAGCCCACGAATATCATCATCCCCGGGAAACGCATGCGCTCCCTCCCCAACTTCTGGGAAGCACTGCCCCCTCCCCTGAGACACGCATCTGGACATGGTGGCTCTCACACCTTCATCACGCATGAGTTCATTGATGCCCTCGTCGAGGACAGGGAACCGGCAATCGACATCTATGAAGCACTCGCCTACACCGTACCGGGAATCGTCGCTCACCAGTCATCATTCAAAGATGGCGAACAGCTGGCAATCCCTCAGTTCGATCCGGCTTGAGGAGGCATCGCTCATGAAGCTCCCAATACTGCTTCCTGCCCTGTTTTTCGCCTTCGTGACGGCTGCTGAGCTCCCGGACGGCTGGGTGGCCCGGGATCAGGCGACCTGGAGCACGCCCAGTCCCGGCTTCCTGCGTCAGGCGTCCCGGACACCCGCGCTCGCCGCAAAGGCTGACCTGGCGCCGGGAAACTGCTGGCGCTGCACCATTGTGCCCGGGCCCTGGGACGGCTCCGCAGGACTGCACTTTGCCACAGCCCCCGACGGCACGGGCGGCCTGGCACTTCTCCTTGAATATGCAGACGGAGAACCGGGGCTCTTCCTTCGAGACGGGACAGGCGCCGTGCTCTGGGCCGATGCGTACATGGGCTGGATGCCGTACGGCCCACTCCACATTGAGGCCGTAACCGCCGAGAGCAAACTCTATGTCCAGGCCTTGCGAGTCGCCGACAACGAACCCCTGGCTCAGAGTGAGTGGCTGCCGATTGAGGTCCCCCGGGGGAATGGCATAGCGCTGGTCACCGGGGGGAACAGCGCCACGTTCACTGGTTGGGGGCGGGCTGACGTCGCTCTACACAAACCGGATCCGAATTCTCCATCCCGCCTTCGCCTCCAACAGCACGGTGAAACCGCCTGGAAAGCAGTCGGGAACGGCAACTGGCAGTGGGAAGACCACACCTGCAAAACTCTCCTGCAGAAGCAGAACGTCGAGCGTACCACTGCGTTTATCACTACCCCACGGTCTCCATCGGGGACGTGGCGTTGCCGGATCCTCCTCAAGAAGAACACATGCGGTGGCGGAATGGCCATGCTCGCAGACGCTGATCAGGAAAAGGGCTTCCTGTGCTGGCTGGGGGGACGCTACGGCGATGGTGGACTCATGCTGTACCGTTACCCGCTGACTTCGCTCTGGAGCAGCCCTCAGGGCAAGTGGCACTGGGATACAGAATACGTTCTTGAGGGCAATGTGGCGAACGGCAAGATCGCTGTGCGCATGCTGGCAGCCGATGGCGAAACCGTCATTGCCGAAAGCCCCCAAAAAGACCTCCTGCCCGAAGAACTCGGTCGCAGCGGAATGACGGGATTTCAGACCTGGCGCGGCACCGGACGCTTCCGTGATTTCTCCGCCGAAACACGCGTCGGCGCAGCTCCTGCCACTGGGGCAACATCTCCCACCGACATCCGCCTGAGTGGAGGCTGGAACGTACGGAGCGGAAGTTGGGAAGACCGTCCCGCTGCCGCTGGAAAATCAGGCTCAATTCACCAGACTCAGGCTGCCGGTCAGGCCCTGTGCTCCGCCACGGCGGGTGCTCGCGGAACCTTCTCCGTGGATGCCCTCCCCGGCAAGGGGACGGAGCGCATCTCCCTGCTGTTCCAGGTCGACAAGGAGTTGCAGGAGGGGTTCGAGCTCCGCATAGATCAGGGCTGCGAACTCCGCACGATGGACGGCGATGTGCTTTGGAAAGCCCCGGGCCGCGTCCTCCGGGACGGGCAGCAGCTCACGCTTGAAGGCATTGTCCTGACCGATCGCGTTCAGGTCCGCATCTCTGATTCGACCGGCAACGAACTGGCCAAGTCCCCGGACTGCTATGTCCCGGATACAAACAACACCCGATCAGGCTTTCTGGGAGTGAGTTGCACAGGCCCTGCAAAGTTCACCAACTGGCAGTGGCGGGCAGAGTAGCCCGGACAGGGCGTTACGGGGTCACCCCACGAATGCTCCGCTTCCAGCGAACTGAACCATCAAAGTAGACGACATTCCGTCCCCACATATTCCCTTACTGGGCCGGCCACCCGAACACGCGGACCTCCCCAAGGCGCAGGTTCCGCTGATTGGTCCTGAACTCCAGGCGTAGAAAACGCCCGCCGGTACCTTTCAGCCCAATCAGTTGCCACCCGGCTGCAGTCTTCTCCATTTTCGCCAGAACTCCTCCCAGGTCTGCGACCTCAAGCCAGCTTCCTCCCTCACCTTTTCGGCTGACGAAGGCACGTACAGGAGTGTCGTCACCCCAGAGGTGAGCGTGGCTGAAGACGACATCGCTGCCGAAGTCGAACACAACGGCCACCAACGGCGGCGGCCAACTGAAAATGCAGAAATCATCCGGATAGCCGATCCGTCCATCGGTCAGATCCCCGTCTATCGCGTTCTCTGCCTGTTTGCCCGTCTGAGCTTCAGCCCCCTTCGTTTCGACCCATCCCTCCTCAATACCACACCTCTCCCCGTATGGCACAGCGGGCGGGAAGGGATCGTAGGTGTACCGCACGCCCGGAGCTCCCGAGGCCCAAACACTCCCGCCGTTCCGCGTGAGACACAGCGGACGCTTCCGGTCCACAAACGCGACTCCCTCCGGTTTGAGCTTGCCTGTGGTCTTGAGGAAATCGATGGCCAACCCGCGTAACGTCCCACAGTGGGCGTCGGCCAACCGAGTGTCGACCTCCCCAAGAACGGCCTGAAGCATCGTCTTGACGGCCTGATTCCCCCGATCACTCCTGCGCTGATCGACCATCCCCGTGGTCAACTCAGTCAGCCATGCACACCAACGGTAATCCTGAGCACCCAGCCGCCACGACTCCCAACGCACCGACGGCACCGGCCCTGAACTCCCCTCGTAGATCACCGAACAATCGGTCTGATCACGGTCGAGGTCGTCCCAAACTGAAGCGTTCGGATCCGATCCGCAGTCATTGTAGCTCCAGAAACCGATCCCGGAGTATCCCTGTTTGAAGGCCTTCAGGCCGCTCAGCCGGTATGCGAAGTACGGAGAGGACTCCCGGGTAAGCACGGAATAGGAGAGTATCAGCGCGTCTGCATCCGCCTTGACAGCCGCCCGTTTGGCATCCGCCAGGTCCAGGTTGGGCACCCAGATATCCACGTGGGGAATCATCTGCTTGATCATCCCCACCGTCGCTGCGTTGGAGACAGTAACTAACGCCCGTTGCTCCGGGTCTGCCTCGGCAAGCAGTTTTCCGAAACTCACCACTCCGGACGCAGCAGTCTCATCGCTCGGCTCATCCCATGGGTAGTGCGCGAACTGATCAATCCCGACCCCCTTCGAGGCCAGGAACGACCTCAGTTTCGTGGCGTAAGCACGGAAATTCCCTTGTTCGGTCAGACCAATCTCATTGTCCCGTCCGCCCAGCTCAACCGGAATCCAGCCATAGTAGTTGAGCAGAACATAGAACTGCCCGGCACTCCCAAACCGTTCAATCCACGTCCCCAACGCGGTGAAATCAGGTCCTTCTGCAACGCGCCCCATCTCGTCGAACGTCATCGTCTTGATCCCCGTGTCCGCCATGCGGACCACGTGAACATCGATGCCGTGTTCCGCCAGATCCCGAACACAGGCATCCGGAAATGGCTTGCAGGGCTGCCGATCGAGATATGCCCATGTCATCCCGTGCGGCTTGCCGGACCGCGGGAACGCAACAGGCAACACGTTGATGCGGAGGCGAATATCGCGCCGTTGACGGTAATGCACCAGCGGGTGCAGTCTGATACTCGAAAACCATGCTCCAGGGGGCAGCCCCTGGGAATCCATCGACAGCCACAGTACCTCACTCCGCTTCCCGCCGATCGTGAAGACATCCTCCAGGCGTACCGCCGGAAGCGGATCGCGCTGGACGCCCCCACTCAGGAGCGCCACCTCCGGGGCATGCCGGAGTGTCGCAGCGGCGCTAAAGGGGAACGTCATGTCGCCCGTTTCAGAAGACCACTGCGCCGTCACGCATCGGGTCTGGAGCACGCCCTCCTCAAGATTCGAGACGGCCACAGCCTTGATGGCACGCTCCCCCCGAAAGAGAGTCACAGCGACTTCCTCGACCTCTGCCTGCTCTTCTTCGGGCAACACGCCGCTACCTGGAAGCTCATACGGATTGGCAGCCCAAACCACCAGCGACCGGCGCGCTTCCCCCAAGCGCCCAAGTTCCTTCTCGATCCGCAACGCCTTCTCACGAAAGACGAGCCATTGCTCAGAACTACTGATCGCTTCCGCGCCATCCCGTAAGCCCTCGATCTGAACATCCACCGCATCCAGATTCGCGGCATGGAGGCGATCGATACGCTGACGGATGACCGCTGATGCTCGAGACAGCTCCTCGGTCCGTTTGCGCCCAAGGGCCGCGAAACCGCCGACCACGACATCGCCCAGAGCCTGTCGATTCTGCAGACTCGGGCCAGTGGGTGACCACGCGTGGAGCTGGCGCAACGGTCGCGTCTCACGGCAAACATTGAGCGCCAGACGATCGCCTGCCACCACACCATCCGGAGCCCCGAGTTCCCGCAGAGGAAGAGCTATCTCCGCCGTCCAACCCGTCTCATGAATCCGCTGCGCGTGCTTCCAGGTGAAGTTGCTGTCAAGATGCGTCCCCCCAACAACGCTGTCGAAGTCGGACCCGTTGGGGTTCAAGGCAAAGTGGAAGAACCGGTCGGAATCCCCGCCTCGTGCAAAAAACACATCCAAGACCTCGTCACGCCAATCGATCTGGTCATGACCATGGTACTGCCTGCCATAGGCATCTGTTCTCGGATCGGTGAGATTGATCCCCAAGTAGAGCCAGCGGCCATCTGTACAGACACGGAACTCCATCGGCGGGTCAGCGACATGCTGTCCGGTGTTGTCCCAGAAGTCACCGCAGACAGGTACCCCGGTCCAAACGACATCATCAAGCCGTCCATCAACAACCGGTCGCGCGCTGACTATGGGGCACAGCACGGCCGGAACCGCGGCGGAAGCGAAGTGACACAACAACAACGCGGGAATTGCGGCAACAAGGCAGCTACGTCTTAGGGGCATTGACGATCTCCGAAACCAGCGAACACAAGGCACAGATTGTACGTGGCGTACGATAGCCGAACGCACCCCGGTAACCAAATGCCCAACGCAAGCACATACCAACGGCTCAGTTGCGCGAGCGGGAGATCCCGGATGGCTCCGAGGGAGTCTCGCTCTCATCGGACGCAGATGCCCCAAGCACCCCCTCATGAGAATCAGGAGCACGCTGTCGAACCATGGGGCCGCACTTATCCGCACAGGTGAGGACGGGGCTCTGGACTCGCTCCATAAGCAGGTTAGATTTCTGACGAGCCAATGACGTGCCTCAATAACCACGCACCTGGAGCGACGAACCGCAGATGAGTCGAGCTAGAATCCTGATTGTTGAGGATGATCCGCAAGTCGAGTTCACCCTCAAGAAGATGCTCCGTGACATGGGACACGCCGTCGTGGCTGCGGCAAGCACCGCCGAAAAGGCCGTCGCTCTCGCCCGCTCCAAACACCCCGATGTCATCTGCATGGACATCCACCTCGAAGGGGAGCGCGATGGGATAGAGGCTGCAGGCGAGATCGTTGCTGAGATGGATATTCCCATCATCTATATCTCAGCCTACTCTGATGCCGCGACTCTTGAACGGGCCAAGAAGACCGCCCCGTTTGCCTACCTGACCAAGCCATTCAGGCGAGAAGAACTCCGGGTCACGATCGAGGTAACCCTCTACAAGCACGAACTGGACAGCAAGCTCCGAGCCCAGGAACGCTGGATGAGCACAACGTTGCGCAGCATCGGAGAAGCGATAATTTCGGTCGACGACAAGAACTGCGTGACCCTTCTCAACGCGCGAGCCGAAGCGCTCTGCGGCTACTCGGCCAAGCGTGCCCACGGACGCCCCCTGGCAGATGTCCTCTGCCTTCTCAGCCTCGCAACAGAGGAACCCGTCGACCTGCTGGCCCAGTCCCCGGCCCCCATGGCAGGACCTCAAAGCCTGATGAGCTGCGTTGTGATCGATACGAAGACAGGGAATCGCACCCCCGTTGATGTCAATGTTGCCCCGATACAGGAAGACCGCGGTGCCGCTTCAGGATCCGTCATCGTCCTCAAGGATATCACCGACCGCCTGACCTATGAACAAGGCATGAAGGACAGTCTGGCAAATCTCAAGCGGGTGCTGTGGGAAACCGTCAACGCTATCGGAGCCACAATCGACAAACGGGACCCGTACACCGCTCAACACCAACTGCGCGTGGCCAAACTTGCAACGGCGATGGCCTTGGGCCAAAATCTCCCGGAGGCCACGGTCGAGTCAATCAGGATGGCTGCCTTGCTCCATGATATCGGCAAGATCTACGTGCCGGCAGAGATTCTATCGAAACCGACATCACTCGACGACGTTGAGATGAGCCTGATCCGATGCCACCCGCGAGTTGGTTTTGACATTCTGCAGGCCATCCCCTTCGGCGGCCCCATCGCTGAGATTGTCCACCAACACCACGAACGGCTCGACGGGTCAGGTTACCCGAAGGGACTCCGCAACGGCCGAATCCTGTCCGAAGCAAGCCTGCTGGCCGTGGCAGACGTTGTGGAAGCGATGGCGTCACACCGCCCGTATCGACCGGCACTTGGGATCGAGCCGGCCCTCGAGGAAATCGAGAAGAATGCCGGGACACTCTACGCGGTGAAGGATGTCGACTGCTGTCTGGACCTGTTCAGGAACCAGGGATTCACCTTGGACAGTTGAGTCGCGCAGAATGCCATGTCCCGGGAGAATGTCTGCTGCTGGCTAGACTGTGCGCGTACCCGGTTATTCCCCACCCGCTGCAACGTCCGCATACGCTGCTGCGGCCTCCCTGGCAAAGCCATCGTTCTCGGCGCCCGCCCCCCAGATGTATACGCGTTTTTCTGTCCCGTCTCCCGTGTGATTGAGGGAAATCTGCCCCAAGTTCGTTCCACTGTCCCAGTACGTAAAGCCACCGGAACGGGAGAGCGCAATACATGCGCTGTTCCAGCGGTCCGAATGCAGCGCATACCATTGCGGAGTCCCCTTGAAGCCAAAGTCCTCGCCGTCGCCGGCACCGTCCATAGCGACCGTTCTACCAGTCTCGTTCGTTGCTGTCGCGTCCTCAGTATAGAATGCGCGGGTCAGGCAACCGGTGCCGGGGTTGCAGGAAGAAAGGACCTCAAACCGGTCCCCGTAGAACCGCCACTCCCGCGTCAGATGGAAACGCTCACTGACCAGCTTCGTGCAGGAAAATACCGCCCGGACAGGACCGCTGTGAAGTCGCTTCACCCCCTCCGTCTCTCCCTCCTCACGGGACCATCCGGTCTCCTTGGAAGACACGATAATCTGGGAAGCAACCCGCATCTCGTCGCCATTGGCCGATCGTACTGAGACGTCCCCCAGCACGCCGTTCGTGAGACGGGCTGAATACGTGTCGAACACAAGGCGCTCACCGTTCTCGGCCACCTCAAAACGCGCTGTGTGCGGACGCACCGCGTCACTGCCCCGCGGGGGAGCGAGAACGGTTGCCTCCTGAGGACCGACGGGCAGTCCGGCGGGCAGGACAAAGACAAGCGTCCCGTGCCCCTCCTCTGCTCCGGCTGGCTCAAACTGACCAGGGACAGCCACGCCGTTCGCGAACTTCACCCGGAGATTCTCGGCGTCTGCTACGTCATCCAGTTTGAACGGGCGCTCGAACGGCAGCCCCTCCGCTGCTCCGCCAGGTACACTCACCTCAATCGGCCACCGGTGCGGGAACGCAGCTTCGCGGAACGGACCGACGAATGCCGTTTCCAGGCGCAGCCTTCCGCACTGACTCACTGGCTTCTCAGCCTGGATTACAGCCACGATGCGGCGAGCCCCATCTGCACTGGCGGCCGCCAGTGCAGCGTGGACCTCAGCAGTTGCCCCCGGTGCGAGCCTCTCGATCATCCGCCGAAGAAGCACCGGCCCAGCTACGCTGTCCAAATGCAGAACCACGGCGAGTGCATCTGCTGGGGACAGACCACCATTGGAGACGGTTACGGACACGTCAAGAGTAGCATCCACCGGCGGAGCAACGTTCGGATCAACCGACACTCCCCCAACAGCAATTCGCAGATCGGACAGAGAGATGTCCGGTTTCCGGGCTTCATTTCCCAGCAGAATCACGTAGTTTCCCGGTCCGTCATCCGCAGCAGCAAGCGTGAGTGTGTCCCTGGTGCTCTTCGGCAGGCGGCGCACAAGCTGTCCCGTCTCATCAGCCTCAAAAAGCGCCACCGCCTCTCCACTCCACTTCGCGTTCCAGGCCCCGAGGTCGAGGTCAGCATGGCTCCCGGCCGCAAGGCTGACCTGCAACCGACCCGTCCGCAGCTGAGTTGCCCACACGCGTCCTTTGCCACTGACAGCAGCGGTCGTGAACAGGCCTCCGGCGAAGTCCGCAAAGAGACAACTGCCGCTGCGGATGAACGTCTCTGTGGCGGAGGCATCCTCAGGTGACGTCACCCGCCACTGCTCGATGCTCGGGCCTTTGACCGCGAAGTCGTTGGTCCGCAGGATGCGTGCCTGGGACGTACCCTTCCCCTGCGGAAGTGAGTAGGGTTCGCTGCCGAAGTTGGCGGTGCAGGTCGTTCCGTCCGCAAACGTCGTCTGCTGAACCTGTCGGTTCGGGGTGAGGAACGCATGTGACAGCATCTCTTGATCCCCCAACACCTCGTGCAGTTTGCAGACATTACGGTAGATCTCAAGCATCTTCTCACGTTCCTCGGGGACCTGCCAGCGCAGTCCGTGGCCACGGGCCCACATCATGGGGGGCGTCCCGTAGAGCACGTTCATGGCAGTCTTGCGATCGGTGATCTCGGGAGCCACCTGATGCAGGTAGTCGCTGCATGCTCCCCAATACCAGTAGTTGACCACGCAATCGTGGAAAACAAGCTCGAACATGGGGACGCGGTTGGCCGGATCAATCCCGTATTTCAGGTATCGTTCTGAGAGCGCCTCCCGGTCCTCAACGTCCCGGAGATATCCTGCGGGCCACGAGTACATCCCTCCCCCCATCATCCCTTCGTGGTAGTCCAGGTACGGCACATCCCAATACCGTCCGTGTTCGCCTCCGGCCACAAGGCCCAGTTCCTCCCCAACGTAAGCACACAGTTGTTCGCGGAAGCGCTGGTCCTCGGCTCGAGTGGCGGGGTGAAGTGGGGAATAGCACTCCTTCAGGCCGCAGGCGGTGGTGACATCCAGGAAGCGCGTGTTGTAGGGATACGTCTCCAGGAGTTTGGGAATGACGATCCGCGCGCACGTCGTCATCACTCCGGTGCACTGCTTCATATACGTGTGGATCGGGTTCATTTCTTTGTCACGCGTAATCCACGCTGTCATGAGCTCGCCGTCAGCCTTCACAACGGCGTGCTCCTTGACCGGTGCTTTGGCCCTGGCGATTGTCTCGGAATCGTTGATGTCTTCGTAGTTGTCATACTCACCAACCAGCCAACCAAGCTTGATGATCTCCGCCATGTCTTCCGGACTGGGGCGTCCGTTCAGCAGTCCCCGCGTCATTCCGGCAGCCACGGCCTCGCGGACGAACGATAGCCCTCCAGCTCCCCACCAGTTCACAGCGCCAAACAACTTGCGGACGTCTGGCTTCTTCGCTTCCTTCTCTGTGAACGTCCGAATTAGGCCCTGCTTGGAAGCCAGTTTGCGGTAGATTTTGCAGGCCGCGACGTGCCCACCACGTGGAAAAAACGCCAACCGTCCCTTGCGCGTGCCGCCCCAAAGCCCTTTCTGTTCCATCCACCGAAAAGCGGGAAAACCCAGTTTCTCAGGGTCCCCATTCCGGGGCTGCATCTGGATCGAACCATCATGCGGAGTCAGCAAAATCGTGCTCAGCCCCTGAGTTCCGTTGGTGACGAGGACGAACGGCAGATCCCCGCCGCCACGCGAATAGGAGCGGTTACGGCAGAGGCCATCGCTCACCGGCAGATACCGCCCGTCTGTGTAGTTCGCAACGCCCATGAAATAGGTCTCGGGTGCCTCCGGGTAAAGGGCACCGGGGTAACTGAAGGTCTTCATCGGCAAATCGTTGCCAGCGAGGCACTCGAGTGTGACATCCACAAACGGCTGCTCCCCAAGCAGCTGCAAACTGACCTGCAACGGCAGTTCCCGTGTCTGACCACGCCGTACGAGATACTGAAACACCAGGCTCCCTTCTTCCGTCCCCGGGCGCATCTGGGAAACGCGCCCGCCGCCGGCGTTAGCTGTGCGGTCGTTCTCACGATCGACGTCCGGAAGCGTGCCATCCACATCAGTCAGTCCGGCTACCGAAAACGTCGCCGGGGCCGAGTGCGTCCAGGACCTGGGGTAGTAGCTTTGGCGGTCCCGCTTGACCGGATCACCGGGAGCTGGGTCCGCGTCGTTCAAGCCGATGGCAAAGCTGAACCGGATGCCAGCTGCAGCATCCCTCAGAACCGGAAAGTGGCTGATCGGCATTGCGATCTCGAGTTCGTAGCCGGGAAGCGTCCCTTCATCGATCATGCGCAAGCCAACACGACTCCCCGGGAACACCTCGCCTCTTGCGTTCACCGCCACTTCCTGCCCTCCGGGGGCCAAATGCAGCCCAACTTGGACGGAATCCACCCAGAACTCCACGGAGTCGGATTCCCACCACTGAGTGGTTTCCTCACCCCCGAAAGACACGTTATCGTCCCGGATGCGGACGTACATGTAGAACATCTCGTCATCCCACATCAGCTTCGCCCCCCCCGAGCAGTTGGCCTCGCCGTTGTCTCCCATCCAGGGCAACCAGACATAGTCGGTGTGCGGCAGGTGCTTCCATTCCTCCGGATTGCCGTCAACGGCGATGGGGGCGGTCGTACGACGTGCGCGCACCTGATCCTGGCTCCTCCCCCTCACCGCCGGATCCTCCTGTTGCCAGAGAAGCCCTGATTCCTTCTCCAGAACACTCATCCAGGCGTCCTCGGCCCTCACACTCAACGTGAGAGAGCGATTCTCCAGCTCCCAGCCATTACCCGTTTGGCGAAGCTCGGCCCGAGCCATTCCCCCGAGGACACAGACGCAGACCAGAAGACGTTTCATCGATAATCACTCCCTGCCTTTTGGTGGCCGACACACACGATATCGTGGACGTTCACCGGTACTGCCGCAAACGCCCACGTCAAGCTCTCAACGGTCCAGGCGAACCACACCATCGACGCCCGGGGCCGGACGAGAAAAGCCCAGGGCTCGGTTTCCCAAGCCCTGGGCCGTCGTGAAAAAATCACGTATGAACCAACTGTTTCCCGAAGAAGCCTAGCCGGCGTTTTCCTGGAAGAGATGCACATCGCGCTGCGGGAACGGAATGCTGATGCCCTCCTCGTCGAAGCGCAGCTTAGCCGCCTCGGTGATGCCAAAGTAGACGGCCCAGTAGTCCTCAACCTTCACCCACGGGCGAACGGCAAAGTTCACACTGCTGTCGCCGAGTTCACAGACGGCAACGCTGGGCTCGGGCTCCGCAAGAACGCGTTCGTCCTTCGCCATGATGTCGGCGAGGACCTCTTTGACCTTCTTGATATCGTCGCCATAGCCGACCCCAATGGTCAAATCCACACGACGTGTTCCCTTGACGGAGTAATTCGTGATGTTCCCACCCGTCATAAGAGAGTTTGGCACGATGACCGTCTTGTTGTCAGGGGTCACCAACTGAGTCGTGAAGATCTGAATCTCCTCGATCGTGCCGATGACACCGGAAGCCTCGACGAAATCTCCAACCCGGAAGGGCTTGAAGATGATAATCAGGACGCCGGCCGCGAAGTTCGAGAGCGAGCCCTGGAGAGCCAAGCCGACCGCCAGACCGGCTGCACCGATGACGGCTACCATCGAGGTCGTCCTGAAGCCAATCTGGCTCAAGGCCGCAAGGATGACAAAGACCATCATCGCCGTGTAACACAGGTGTCCGGCGAACGAAACAAGAGATTCTTCCGTCTTCGCCTTACGCAAGGCGGTCAGCAGGATATGGCGAAGAACCTTCGCTACAATCCGGCCGATGATGAAAATCAGAATTCCGCCGATGACCTTGAGACCGTACATGCTCAGCCATGCCTGTATTGAAGCTGCTGCGTTTTCCATGGTGCTTTCCTCCGTTCTTCCTTACTTAGAGCTGGGGACTGACAGATCTAGAAACCAAAAACGATCCGAGCGAAGTAACCTGTATCCAACCTTTCCGTACCTGCGGGGGGTAGACTCGTGTACTCCTGCGAAACAGCAAGCCGCAGTTTCCAGTTTTCGTTAGCCAGGGGGAAATCGATGCCGCTCTCATGGTTCAAGCGGTAATCGCTGAAATCCTCCAGGCTGGGAGTATACGTGATATCGGTGACCAGCGTCGCCCAGGGGGCCAAGGTCAACCTGTTGTTGATGCCGAAATCGATGCCGGCCGTGGAGTTGTTCACCGCATTCTCCCAGGCCTCGTGCAGATAAAGGGCACCGATGCGGGCTCTGAACGTGTGCTTCTCATTGTCAACCAAGTAAAGACCGTAGCCGACCGCCGTGGTGCTCCGCAGGTCGAGCCCCTGAATGTCGTCGGTTGCCAGCTCAGTCCGGGCGTACCAGCTGTTGTGTTTCGACAGACGATACTCGTAGTCAAGTCCGCCGAGCAGTTCATCGACCGTCTTCACACCGTTGTCCTGAGACGTGCGCCCCCTGACGTAGAAGGCCAGCTGGTCGACGTCAGACGCCAACACTGACTTGAACGCACCACCGATACTCGTCTGCTCGCTGTTCCCGCTCTTACCGACCAAATCCACACTCAGCTCATGCTTCCACTCGCGCGGAGCCGGCGCCTGCACCAACGGATTCGCAGCGCCTTCCGGCCACGACGCTTTGAGCGAACTCAGCGCACTGCTCATCGTCCCGTCAACCGTGGTCACGGACAACTTCCCGTCCTGCAGATTGACCTTCCCAACCAGTTGATTGCCGCTGGCAAAAGCGACGTTCAGATTTCCGTCCGTCTGCAGGGACGAGATCTGCTCGACCGGTATCGTCAGCGAATCAGCGAAAGCCGTCTTGATGCTCACGCTGGAGTCAGTCGCACCGGTTACCGTGCCCACCAACCGAGACCCGTCTTTCAGTTCCATCGTGTCGGCCAACAAGGGACCGCACACCACCAGCATTGCCACCAAACTCGCCGTCAGTTTCGCCATCGTCATTTCCTTTGGTCATTCCTGATTCGCGAAGTAGGTACTATAGTCCCGACAGGTTCACCCCATCCTCGGATGGGCCTTCCGGATTGCCTCCCTGGCTGCCCTCTCTCCGCCCTTGACATGCCCGGGCAGACAACGCCGAGCGCAGGCATCAATGTAGACAGCCAATTCGTGCAGGATTGTAACCTTACTTCAGCCTGACGTCAAGCACCTCAGGGCAAACGCATACCTCGTCTCCCTCCCACCGGGAGGGACGGTGCCGTCTCAGCGATGGAGAAGACGCTCGGGACACCACCATGGGGACTTCAATAGCGGGGCCGCTCGGGTATACTTGCATCTATCGGACAACGCTCAAGGAAACCGGGAGCACGAATAATGGTGAAGATGCGACTTGCGTGCCAGACCATCACCTGGGACAACCAACGGACAGAGAAACGCGATTACACGGTCGAGGCGGTGGCCAGAGCAGGCTACGAGGGCATGGAGATCGGCGCACGCTTCCTGGACCTGAATGGGGCAAACCGGTTCAGAGATACGCTGGACCGAAATGGCGTCCAACTGGTGGCCCTGCACACAGGCTGGAATCCCTTCCTGGATCCTGCACGCACGACCGGTGGGTCTGAACTAGATCAGGCAATCACATTCGCCCGGAAAGCAAAAGTCCCTTTCCTGATCATGAGCGGAAATGAGAGCCGGCAGACAAGCAACATCGACACCGTTTCCGGCTTGAATGCCGTCGGCAGACAATGCGCAGAGAACGGTGTCGTGTTCTGCTACCATAACCACTGGTGGGAGGTCCGAGATCAGGCTGCCCTCCTGAAGGAAATTGCCAGTCGCACAGACCCGGCACTCGTCTCCTTCTGTCCCGACATCGGCTGGATTCGGAAGACGACGCCCAACGTCGTCGACACGCTCCGTATCATCGAAGCCCGAATCCGCATCGTCCATTTCAAAGACTATGTGGCCGATGGCCTGGAGGTGAAGGACGATGAGACCGAGTTTGGGCGGGGAATCCTGGACTTCGATGAGGCGTTCGCACTCCTGGCTCAGTTGCCGCTGGATCAGCTGTGGATTGTGGCCGAACAATGGAAATCGTCAGTGAACCATCTCCCCCCTGAGGCGTCCATTCAGGCCAACCGGGAGTTTCTGAGTGCTTTTTGCCAGTGACCAGTCCTGAGCCGGGAGAGGTAGAACATGAGCATGCCGAAGCAGAACGCTATGGGGATCGCCGTGGTAGGGTGTGGCCGCATTGCCCAATCCTATGCAAGGAGTCTCCTTACTGACCCTGAGAGGGTCCGCCTTGTGGGCGGATATGACATCATCGCGGAACGAACTGACCAGTTCGCCGAAACGTTTGGGGGGAAGGCTTATCCCGACTACGATGCCGTCCTCAGCGACAGCGATGTAGACATCATTGCCAACCTTACCACACAGCAGGCGCACGCAGCCGTTACCGGCCCCGCCTTGCACGCAGGCAAGCATGTCCACAGTGAGAAGCCTCTGGCCTGCGACCGTCAGGAGGGCCTGGAACTCCTGGAACTGGCTGCCGCTACCGGAATGCGCCTGAGTTGCTCCCCCTTTACGTTCCTGGGAGAAGCCCAGCAGACGTTTATCCGAGCAGCACGCGAAGGTGGTCCGGAGAGCGTCCGTGTGGCCTATTCCGAAATGAACTGGGGAGCTATCGAGCGTCGGAACCCTCGGCCCATCCCTTTCCTGCAGCACGGAGCCGGCCCGCTCCTGGATGTGGGTGTCTACGCCCTCACACTCCTGACAGCTGCTCTCGGACCTGTAGGACGAGTAACCGGTTTCGCGCAAATCGTGCAGCCTGAAAGAGTGATCCGGACCGGCCCCGACGCCGGCGTGCACTTCCAAGTTGAGACGCCTGACCAGGTACTCGGCGGCCTCGAGTTCGAATGCGGCACCGTGGGGAGAATTACGGCAAGCTTCCGAGACGGCAAGTCCAAACAAGCCAATGGCACAGAATTCCACGCACACGACCGCTCCCTGTTCCTGGAATCCAACGTCTCCTTCGATACTAATGTGGAGTCCTGCAACCTGGATACTGACGAGTGGACCCCGGTGCCGTGCGTGGCCCCACCGTTCAAAGGGGTGGAGTGGGGACGGGCCGTCTTTGATCTGGTGGACTCACTTCGTACCGGGACGCCGCAGCACTGTACGGGTGAACAGGCTTACCACGTCCTCGACATCTGCCTGAGCATCCTCGAAGCAGCGGGCAAGGAGTGCCCGGTTGATGTCGTCAGCCGTTTCGAGATCCCTCCGCTGATGTCCTGGGCGTCCGGGGAGTAAGGAACACACTAGGCAACGGCAGTTCGACGGCGCCTCTTGCATCGGCTGGCCCGTTCCCATACGTTGCCCTCAACGATTGTTCGAACTCAGTGGAAGCATGAAGACCGGAGGATGCGATGTCCGGAATGCATACCAACAAGTGGAAAAACGTGGCGCTCGGGGCCCTGACAGCAGTGATGGTGACCAACATGGCAGAAGCTGGCAGCAGAGACTTGGGTAACGGTTTCGCGGACCACGGAGTCGCGACGCCGATCAGCAACCACCGCGGGACAGTGACAACCGTGGACGGCGCAGGGAAGCCGGTCGTGCTCTCCTGGCTCATGGACCACCGCGGAGGATACTGCCTGCTTATGCTGGACCTGACCACCGGTGCAACAGAACAGTTCCCGACTCCGTGGAAGGGCGACAGTCCCTTCGCCGCAATTCTATCCAGCCGCAACCGCTATTACACTCACTGCGGTAGCTGGTTCGTCGAGTTCGATCCGGCCAAACGAGCCTTTACGTTCTCGGCCAAGACGGTTAACCAGATGGCCATGAGCATGACGGAAGATGACAACGGGGTCATCTGGTCGGCAACGTATCCGCAAAGCGGCGTGGCCTCCTACAACCCCGAGACCGGAGAATTCCGTGACTACGGACACATCTACAAGCAGAACTGGCGACAGTACCCGCGCACAGTATCTGCCGATGACAAGGGCTGGATTTATCTGGGGATCGGTAACACAGCCTCCCAGATTGTCATGCTTGACCCCGTGAGCGGCGAAGCAACTCCGGTCATCCCCGAGGACCAGCGTGGCCATGGACGCGCCATAACCGAACGCGACCACAACGGGAAGGTATGGGGCCGCTTCAACAAGCTGTGGTGGGAACTCCACGATGGCAAGGCGAGAGTGATTGAGAAGCCCTCCTCCCGGAAGCCCAAACGCTATATCGCCGACAGCCAGAGCCTGTTCCACAAGAAGGCTCCCACCGGTGACCAACTGGTCTCCCTCGATCTGGTGAATCGGGAGGTGACCGTAAAGACGGTAGCCGGAAAAACACGCACGCTGCCGTTCGACTACGAGAGCGAGGGGGCCCACATCATGGGCATCGCAGCCGCATCCAACGGAACGGCGTGCGGGGGAACAGCCTTCCCAATGCGATTCTTCAGCTATGCCCCGAAGACGGACGAGTGGGTGAACCGGGAAGCTCACGGGCAGTGGAACACAGTCGCTCCTACCGAAGACGTCTTCTTTGCCGGGGGATATGGCGGCGGATTCCTGCTGGAATGGGATCCCCGCAGCGACTGGGTCAATACCAAAGCCGACGATGCCGCGTGCAACCCACGCTTCCTCGATCAAGCCAAGCCGACCATCAATCGGCCGCATGACCTGCTCGTCTACCCCGATGGCCGTCATGTCATCCTCGCCGGAACGCCGGGTTACGGGTTGACCGGAGGAGGACTCCTGATCTGGGACCGTCAGGAACAGAAGGCCGAAATCCTCACGCACACTGATCTGCTGGAATGGCAATCAACCATGGCTCTGGTGGCGCTGCCGGACGGCAAACTCCTCGGCGGAACGACCACCGCAGCCGGGACCGGAGGCGAACCGAAAGCCAAGGAAGCAGAACTTTACGTGCTGGACCTGGCAACCCGGAAGGTCGAGTGGCACGCCCCTCTCGTGAAGGGCACGAACACCTACACAGACATGTTCATGGGCCCACGTGGTCTCGTGTTCGGGTTTGCTGACCGGAAAACGCTCTTCGTGTTCGACCCGAGACAGCGCGCAATCGCCCACACCCAGACACTCCCTGACACACTGGGACTGACCACCAGCGGACAGGGCCCACGTGTCTTCGTCCCCAGTCCCGATGGCCGGATCTTCGTGCTTCTCGTCAAAGGTATTGCACAGCTCAATCCCGACACCTACGGGATAAGCATGCTGGCTCAAGCACCTGTCTCAATCTCCCCCGGAGGAGCATGGCTGGACGGACGCATCTACTTCGGGCACGGCTCCCATCTCTACAGTTGGCAGGCCCCACAGGACAGTAACTGACCGGAACGCCCTCTGTCCCCGATCCTATTGACTTGGTGCTTGCACGGAAATGCCTGTTTTGGTGAACTGAGCGGTCGAGGGCGACCGCCCTCCACGCTGAAGGCACTGCTCGCGCCAACCCCGTTGGAGGGCGTGTCGTCCCCGACCTACGACACCTCTTTTTGGCGAACATGCTCGCCATGAACGAGTTGTGATTTTCCGCGTTTGCCGCCTTTTCCACTCCCGGCACAGAACCGGTACGAAACCGGTAACGAACAGGGAGGGCGAGCAATGAAAATCGGCCTAAAGTATGTCGTCCGGTCGGGACGGCACTATCACTTCCGCTTCACCGTTCCGCAAGATGTCCGTCCTTTCATCGGGCGTCGGGAGATCAAGAAGAGCCTTCAGACTGATGACTGGCGGGAGGCAGGCGTCCGGGCCAAGCAGATCGCCTGCAGAACGCTTGAGTTGGTAAGGAACCTTCGTAAGCACATGCTCAACGCCAAGCAAAGAGACAACAAGGAACAGCTGATTCGCGAGGTCGTGAAGCGTGCTTTGGATGACTCTCTTAGAGCGGATGAACAGTGGCGTCTACACCGTGAAGCGACGTCTGAGGAAGATGCAGACCTTGAGATCAACAGACTCAAGGAAGCCCTGGAGCGGGAACGTTCTGCGTTAGCGCGGAATGACCTGACCGGCATCTACGACCATGTTGTCCGCTATCTGACTGACTTCGATTATCTGGACGAGCTCGGGCATCCCGTCGATCTGGCTAAGCTCTGCCGTGAATCCCTGAAGGCCTACATCGTACAGCTGCAGGTGGAGCTGGCTCGAGCCCAGGGAGATTACGGGAACGCCTACGACCGAGTTACGGCGGAGAG
>Ga0209042_1001277_pt1 | contig 20113 bp, 22 predicted proteins | sample SaaInlV_200m_DNA_6_FD_184649 | JGI IMG/M metagenome (GOLD analysis project Ga0209042, IMG submission 184649) | Marine microbial communities from expanding oxygen minimum zones in the Saanich Inlet - SI037_S2LV_200m_DNA (SPAdes) (version 2) | ecosystem: Environmental > Aquatic > Marine >...
CTTATTTCAATGGTTCAATAGATGATTTTCTAATCTTTAACAAATCTTTAACAGCTGATGAAGTTCTTGGATTATACAATGCTACTAGGGTTTCGCATAGTGAGGCGGTTAGTCTTGGGAATGTTAGTTATACGGCTTATACTCAGGATTTGGCGGGGAATATTGCTAGTGATTCTAAGGTGTTTACTGCAATTAATCTTTCTAGATCAGATTTTACGGGAGGAGATAGTACTAATTTGACACATGTTGATTTGAGTAATATTACTAATTTGACGTTTGATGATCCTACTCAGGGTAAGATTGTGTTTAGTGAAGTTGTTAATTTTACTGATGTTGGAGATGTGAATGAGAATGTTAATATTAGTTTTAATAGGATTGAGATTAATTCGACTGGGTTGCCTGCTTTGAATAAGTCAGCGACGCTGTATATGTATAATTTGACGTTTACGAATCCTAGGATTTTGAAGGATGGGGCTGTTTGCTCTGATGCAATTTGTACTGAGGTTGATTATACTGGGGGGACGCTTGAATTTACTGTGAGTGAGTTTTCGGTTTATACTACTGATGAGACGCCTGCTGCTACTGCGACTGTGGCGGCTAGTTCTGGTGGAGGTGGTGGGGGTGGCGGAGGATCGGTTCCGGCTAAATTGTCTGGAGTTGAGGTAGACCCTGCCGAGTTTAATATTAAGAAGGTTGTTGGTATTTTTGACAAGAGAGAAGTTACGCTTTCGAATACTGGAGAGGAGGAGTTGGAGATTATGCCGCTTCTTGTTGGCTTGGAAGGAATTGTTGGTTTTGATAATAATAATTTTACAATTGCTGCTGGGAAGAGTGAGGTGTTTGAATTTGATGTTAATGTTCCTGAAGAAGTTGGGATTTATGTTGGGAAGTTGGTGTTTAAGGCGGGGTATAAAATATTGGAAGTTCCTTTTGTTTTGAATGCGAACCCAGAGAAGAGCTTGTTTGATATTGGTGTTGATATTCCTGATGAATATAAGCGTATTGATGAGGGTGAGAAGTTGAAGGTGCAGATTACCTTGTTGCAGGCGGCGTTGCAGGAGCAGATGGACGTTACTTTGGACTATGTGATTAAGGATTATGATGGGGGAGTTTATTTGAGAGAGAGTGAGACTGTTGCGGTATTTGCGCAGAAGTCGTTTACGAAAGAATTCCAGGTTCATGAGTTTCCGGAAGGGAAATATATTATTGGGGCGACGGTTACTTATCCTGATGGTTCTGCTGAGTTAGTTGCCACTGCCAGTTCTCAATTTGATATTAACCAGGAGTTCTTTTCTGTTAATCTTGATTATGTTGTGATTGCGATTCTTGTCGCGGTTATTCTTATTTTTGTCTTTTTGGTAATTTTAATCACAAAGTATAAAAGAGAGATTCACCGTCATAGAACTAAGAAAGGCGGTAATAAAAAGGGGAAGAAAAATGGAAAGTAAATATTTGTTAATTTTTATTGTATTAGTCGTGGGAATGAGCTTTGTGGGGGCAGGAACTCTTCCGCCAGGAGAAGACTTTCAGGTGGATAGCATATTTCTTAAGAACATGATTAAGCAGAGTGAGAGTGTTAGTAATAATTTGAGGGTGACTAGTTTGGGGGAATCAGGGAACTCTTTTAATTTGAGGGTCGAGGGGATTGAGGAATTGGTTAATTTGAGTGAAAGGAATTTTGAGCTTGCTTCTGGGGAGAGTAAGGATGTTAAGGTCGGTTTTTATGGAAATGGGTTTGAGCCAGGAGTCTATGTTGGGAGAGTAGTTGTTGAGTCGGATTTGGATAAGGCAATCCCCGTTATTCTTGAAATTCAAAGTGAGAATGTTTTGTTTGCTACTAATTTGGATGTTGCTGCAAGGTACAAAGAGGTTTTTCCGGGAGGAGACATTTCTGTTTCTACTAAGCTGTTTAATTTGAATGATACTCTTTTGCATGATGTTGAGATGAGTTATATGGTTAAGAGCTTTGGAGGAGAGGTGATTGTTTCAGAGGTTGAGACTACTGTGGTTGGAACCGAGGTTTCCGTTTCGAAAAATATTATTTTGCCCACCGACATTGAATTGGGAGATTATGCCTTTATTGTTGTTTCTAGGTTTGGAGATTCTGTGAGTACCTCCAGTTACTTGTTTAGTGTTGTTGAAGATGAAGAAGAGAATACTTTTGTAATGGGCAATCTTGCATACCTTTCAATTGTAGTTGCGGCTTTCTTATTTGGAATCATTATTTTGATTTTTTACCTAATTTATGAGAGAAATCAGATGTTTAAAGAGTTGAAGAGTCAGAATCGGGCCGAGATGAAAATGTGTATGAATGCAATTGAGCTTCGGAAAGGTGCTTCTCTGGCGAAGGCTAGTGGTGTTGTTGCTAAGCGGGCGATCAAGAAGCGTTTTGCAAGAGTAAAGGTTATGGCTGTTGGAGAGTTGAAGAGGCGGCATAGGAAACAGAAAAGGTCTCTTAAGAAGATGATCCGACACAAGGAGAAAAATCTAATGAAAAAGAAGATGAAAAGTTGGAAAGATCAGGGATTCAAATTTGGTAATGAAATAAGTAAGATGAAATTTTCAGAAAAAGGACGAGAAAAGCAGTTGGATAAATGGAAAGACCAGGGATTCAAGATTTAGTAGAGTTTAAAAATAACTGAATCTTAGTAATAAAAAGTAAAGATGGTTCAAAGAACCATCATGTTTTTGCTTTGAAAACAAAAAAAGATGGTGAAGAAGAAAAAGGTGACTAAAAAGAAGGCAGTTCGGGTTAGGCCCGGGAAAAAGATTTCTAAAAGAATGCCTAAGAAAGAGGTTTCAGTAAGTAAAACTGATTTTGATGTTTTTGCTAAGGGTGTTGAGAGGTTAAAAGAGTTGAAGACAGAATTAGATAGATTGGATACTCGTGGATTTGCTAGGGACGAGCAGATGATTAGGACTAGACTGAAAACAGTTTCCGAAATTCCTTCAATTGAACAGGATTTGAAAAAGTTGAGGATGAAAATAAATAATAAGTATAAGCCGAAGAAGAAGCGGAGCGTTCCTAAAACAAGTAAGGATATTGGCGAGATCAAGGAAGATCTTCCAAAGATTGAGAGACGGATTAGGGAGCTTGGTACTAAAATTGATAAGATCGGGGTGAAAAAGCGACCTGTTGATTCGGGTGTTGGCGAGTTGGTAGAGGTTGGGTTTGATAATTTCCTTAAGGACTTGAAGGGGGGATTGAGTGAGAGGGTTAGGACAAAAGAGAAGCAAGTGGAATTTAGTTTGAGAAAGGATTTGAAGGAACATGATAGGCAGTTTAGGAAAAAACATTCTGAAATGGTGAGAGATTTTCACGAGAAGAAAAAGAGATTAGAGACAGATTACAAGAAGAAGATGAGTTCTGGCCATGAGAAACTGAATGTAGAATTTAAGAAAAAAGTTGCGGAGAATAGAAAAAATGCTGACGAAGGCAAGAAAAAATTGGCTATTGCATTAAGAAAGTTGGTTGAAGAAGAAAATCAATTCAAAAAGAAGAAGAATGCAGAGATCTTAAAAATAAAAGCAGGACTTGCAAAGAGTAAGGCTGATTTTTCTAAGAGTAAAAGCGATGAACTTGTTAAGAGAAGAATTATTCTTGCGAAAGAGAAGAAAAATATTGAGAAGGGGAGATTTGGAATAGAGAAAAGAAAGAAGGAAATAGAAAAAAAGAGGATTGAGGACGCTAGAAAACTTGAACGAAAAAGGATGGAAGGTCTTCGAATGTTAGATAAGAAGAGGGCTGAGAATATTTCAATACTTGAGCAGAGAACAAAAGCTGAAATTGCTAAGAAGAATAGGGAGTTTATCCGAATGCAAGATGAGATTAAGAAGAAAAAGGGAGATTTGGAGAGAGAAAGAATTCTTGCAGAAAATAATCTTGATCAGAAAATGAAGAATGAAGAGATTCTTAGGAAAAGAGAATTCGCAAAGAAGCAGGCAAAGATTGAGAAAAGAAAGAAGGAGATAGAGAAGAAGAGAATTGAAGATGCCAAGCAACTTGTGGAGAACATGCATGAAGAACTTGAAAAACAAAAGATCACATTAGCGACAAAATACCAGAAGATGTTTAAGGGTTTCTTTGAGCAGAAATCTTCTGCAGCGCTAAAGGAAGATAGGGAAAAACTGAAGAAGAGGTTTACTAAGGCCGGAGTTAAGGAAAGATCAAAATTGAAAATTGCATTTCATGAGAAGTTGGAAAAAGATGTTGCGATAAGGACTGGAGAGATTCGTAAAAAGTTAAAAGAAGAGTTTGAAAAGAATCTTAGTCGAAAGATAAAGGCACATGATATGGAGTTAAAGAAAAAAATTAAGGAACATGATATGCAGTTGGAGAAGGATCGTGCGAATTTACAGAACGAGATTAAGAAAAAAATGGCACGAATTCTTGGCTAGATGATTTTTATTTAGATATTTTGTTAATTAGTTTTTACTTTTTTGAATGTTGAGAGAAAATATAGTGTTAAACGGGAATCTGGCTTTATATGATTATTGGTGTCTAAAATATCTTTTTGAGTTTGTTATTTTTTTAAAAGGGGATTTTTGGTTATGTATTTTTAATGGAAGGGGGGACATTTGAAGAGCGAGCAGGGATAGTTGTTAGAGACTTTGCTTCTAATTATAAGACTTCTAGAAATCCTGGCGGAAAGGAGCTTGTTCAGGTTTGTGGAGGTATTTGGTGGCAGAGGGATGCTGTTGCGGAGGCTTTGAATAGGAATATGCCTCGGGGGTTAGAAGCTTATATTGTTAAGGAGCCAGAGAGGGTTGAGGATGACATATCTTATTATGTCGACGCTGAGAAATTCTGTGAAGGTGTTAAAATTCCAGAAGCCGTTTAAAGATCCCGATTTTTGATTCATCCCATGAAGTTATTAATTTTAGCTGTTCTGTTGATGCATTGAAGATTTTTTGGAGGGAGGAGAATTCTTTGATTAGTTGTTTTGAAATTGTTGGGCCGATTCCAGGAAATCCTTCAAGGATGAATTGTTTTCTTTCCTCGAGTGATTTGAATGTTTTTGAAGGTCTTATTGTGGTCTTGGATTTTTGTTTTTCATATTTCCTTGCAGTGAGAATAAGGAATCTGGCAGTATCTTCTTCGTTTTCTGTGAAAATTATGGGTATCTGGAAGTCTATTGCGACTGAAATGAACATCCCCCTTATTGCATTTTCGTGTATTTGGGAATGATCTTGAGAGTAGTTATAATAAAATCCTTCGATTATTAGAAATTGCTTTGGATATTTTTTAAGGTTGGTCAGTTGTTCGGGAAGTCTTTTATTTAGTGTTGACGAAATGAAATCTTGGATGGTTTTTCTCTCAATCGCAACTTGGCCATTTGCGATTAGGTAGTCTCCCACTTCAAGTTTTTCGAATTTAATATTTGCTTTTTTTTCTACGAGATTTGCCGTGATTAGGGACTGCTTTTCTCTTGTATCGATGATTATTGGAATTATTGGATTTGGACACTTTAATTGGTCAGAAATTGTTTGAGATCTTGAAAAGATATTTTCTATCTCTTTTTTGACTTTCATCATATATATTCTAGTATAACTTTATTTATAAAATAGTTTGGGTCTTTTTTTATATGAGAAAAGGGGTTTATTATCTGGCGCATCCACGGGTTCAGCGGGAGGAGGTTCGGAAGTGGGAAAAAGGCTTCGAGAGAAGGACAGGCATAGAGTTAGTTAATCCTTTTTATGATCATGAGGGGGCAGATAAGGAGAGAAATGATCTTGGGAAGGAAAAGTATGATCTTATTGAGAATCCCTGGGATATTGTTCGGGGGGATTTGTCTGCGATTGCGGATCCAAAATGTGACGGGGTAATTGCATTAATTGATAGTAAGGACAGCTGGGGGACGCCGATGGAGATGAGGGCTGCGCATGCAGAATATGGTAAGAGCGTTTATAGCGTTGTTACAAACGGGGACCATAACCATCCTTGGTTAAGGGCACATTCGGATAAGGTTTTTAGAACACGAGATGCATTGGAAAATCATCTTGTTGATCTTTGGAGGGATGCGGATGTGTTGACTCGAGTTTTTTCTAGGAATCCAAAGACTGTTAGATTTAAACAGGAGGCTTATGCTCTTTTTCTCGGTGGCTTTTTCGGGAATAAACCTCAGACCTGGGAAAATTATTCTCGTTTAATGGAAGATGATTTTAGGGGAAAAGTTTCTATTAGATCTCGGGCGGGGATGGGCAGGTCTCGAGTGCAATATGGTGTTCCGACGGAGAATGTTTCTGAGATCGTTGATGGCTTGATGAAGGGGGGGATTTGTCGGGATGATTTAACTTTTAATGAGTCTATGCCGGATGAACATTTGACGATTCAGGGAGAGGTTACTAGGGCCCCTGCGGGCTTGTGGTTACATTATAGTACTGCTAAGGACAGAATGAATACTGCTTTGGCCGAGGCCCCAAAACATGCTAATGGATTTACTGCTCAGCAATTATTGAAGGATGGGATGATTGGAAGAGACTATATGCATCTTATGGATTTGATGAGTGAGTATCCTAACGATGTTGTGGAATTTAGTTCATATTCTGTTCCAGTTGGTGAAGAGAAAACTAATTCTGTTATCTGGGAAGTTAGGGGATTTTAGGAGAATTATTTTTTATTCAGGAATAGTTTGTGAAGTTTAACAGAGATTTTGTGATGATATGCATGGATGACTATTGCGATTAGAACGATCACCCCCAGGATTGAAAGGTTTCTTAGATTAATCATGTCTGTTGATATTTTAGTTCCTAGGAATGAGATTATAATTGTTGTAGGTATGAATCCAATCAATGAAGCTATTATGAACTTTGATAGTTTCATTTTTGAGGTCCCAGATACGAATGAGATAACGTCTGTCGGGAAAATGAAAAACCACCGTCCTATGGAGGCCATTTTTGTTCCATTTTTTTCAAAGATTCTGTCAAAGTGTTTAACTTTCTTTTTTGAGATCCATTGCCCTTCTATATCATCACCATATTTTTTTGCAATTAGGAATGTGGAAATTGCTCCGAGAGTTAGTCCAATTAGTGAGTAGATTGGTCCCAAAACCATCCCATAGATGATACTTGCTACGAATACCAGGATTGCTGAGGGAAAGATAGAAATAACTCCCTGGATTATTAGGGCGGCTATTAATATTAACGGTCCCCAGATTCCCCATGATTGAATTGTGGAGATTATCTTTTCTTGATGAGATGGGAGATCTCGGAGATAGTAGATTGCTAGTGCAATTAGGAGGACTATCGCAATCCCCATTAATTTTTTTATTAAGCTCTTTTTCATGATCTTTGTTGGGATGGGAGATTTAAAACAATTTCTCTTGACTGTTATCTGAGAGTTTCCCATTTCTCTCGAATGTTTTCTTTATTTCATCGATTGCGCTATGCATTCTTTTTTCTTTATGATGTGCTGCATAATGATAGATCTGATCTCGGGTGTTTTTTGTGATAAGGATTTTCAAAGATCCTTTTGATAGCCTCGCTGTTCGACCCGCCCTTTGAATCTTTCTTATTGCGCTAGGTACGGGTTCATAGAAGATAACTTCATCTACTTCTGGAATGTCTAGACCTTCTTCGGCGATGGATGTTGCTAGGAGGATATTAAATTCTCCTTCCTTGAATTTGTTGATCATTGCCTTTTGCTCTTTTTGTTTGAGCCCTGTCGTTTTCCCTTTCCCATGTTTTTTTATTGCCTGTCCTACGAAAACACAAGGTTTTACGTTTTGGATTTTTTCAAGAGTTTCTGCGATTTTTAGGAGGGTCTCCCTAAATTGGGCGAAGATAATAATCTTTGATTTTGGATTTTCTTCGAATTGGCTTTGGATTATTTCACTTAGTTTCCCCAGTTTAGGATGTTCAATGCTTGATGTGGTGGCTAAAGTATATGCTTTTGCGAATCGTGGGTCTTTGACTAGGTATTGCACTCCTTTTGATTTTTTTTCTGCAGCTTGCTGAAAGAGGCCCTTTAGATACGAAATAAATGATGATAATGTCTGTGTTTCTAGGAGTTCTACTGCATGAGAAATTTTTAGGGCTTGGGCACATACTGAGACTGCGGCCATTTTGTTCGGATCTTTTTTTCTACGGAGTTCCATGATTAATCTGGATTGTAATTTTAGAAGCATGGTTTTGCTTGCGTATCCAAAAAGGACTCTCCTATTTTTTAGTTCTTGGACTTTCCGATCATAAATTCCTTTCATGAGAAGATTAATTTCCTGAAGCTCTGTTGGAAAATCTACTTCAATTTTTTCGAATTCAAGTTCTTGTAAGTAGGGTCTGACATCCGGACTATCTCTTGTTCTGATCTCGACTGCTTCTATTCCGAGATTTTTGCAGACATCTGTGATCGTTTTCTTATCTGATCCGGGAGAGGCAGTTAGTCCAAGAACTCTCCGGTTTGTGGCGTGATTCTTATACTTCTGAGCAACCCTATTGTAGGCATAATTTTTTAGACAACGGTGGCATTCGTCGACGATGAGAAGAGAAACTTCGTCCAATTTGTAAAGCATTTTGTCAAGATCATTTGCAATACACTGGGGTGTTGAGAAAATGAATTCTGCAGTTTGCCATATCTCTTTTCTCTTTTTTGAAGGGGTTTTTCCGGTAAAGAGCTGCATGTCTGCCCAGTTTTCAGGAAGTTGTTTCTTGAAAGATTCAAAATGTTGTTCGATCAATGGCCTCGTTGGTGCAAGGATAACTACTTTCTCTAGGGGGGATCCAATAAATCTTTGAATCGCTAACATGATTGCTATGTGTGTTTTCCCAGTTCCTGTGGGAAGAACTACGAGGCAGTCATTGTCTTTACAGGTCTCGAAGATTGATTTTTGATATTCTCTGGGCTCTAATTTTATCACGTCTTTGTATGGCATTTTTTGGGAACGGAGGATGAGTTTTTATTCTTTGTTGTGAATAGATGAGATCTTAAGAAGATTGTTGTGGAAGATATATATTCTTAAAAAGTGAGGGTGATTTATTTTATTATGATTTATGATGGTGAATATGCAAGGACTTGGATTGAGTTTGAAGAGAGTTCGGCAGAATCGGAATTTAGGAAAGTGTTTTTGGCCCCTTATTTTGACAAATTCATAAATAATCTTCCTTATCGGGCAAAGGTTCTTGATGTGGGATGTGGTTGGGGTGCGATGACGAAGTTTGCTCGCCCTTCCAATGAATACTGGGGGGTCGATCCTGTTAAAGAATTCTTTCCTTACATTATGGAGAAATATTCTTCAAGGGGGGGGAGGGATTTTGATATTAATTTAAGACAAGGCCGTTTACCCAATAAACTTCCGGTTCCCGATTCTTATTTCGATGCAGTTATTTGCTCTTTAGCATTACATACTCACCCTACCCTGAGATCTTCGGTTAGTGCATTATTTTCTAAAGCTAAGCCTGCAGGGAGAGTGAACATTGTTGACTTTAGCGACGATGGATCTCTTTTTGTTGCGAATGAATGTTTTTCAGAAGAGAATACTGAGATGTCTAATGCGTATGGCATTCATGGTTGGGGCCACCTTCATGCTATAGGAAAGAATGTTAGGACTAGTGTTTATTATCACAACGAAGGAGATATTGAAGCTGCTATCGAGAAATGTGGAAAGATTCAAAAGAAAGAGATGATTGGGCCCCTTTTTGTTGGATATGATTGTATAAGAAATTAGGTAAAATTCTTCTTTAGATTATCGATAATCCCCATCCTAGAAATACTGCTAGGATAACGAACATTGTGAACCACAAGCCTCTGCTTCCGAAGAGGATTTTTGTTCCGTCAAGGTTTGAGATTGGAACAAGTGACCATGCTGCGTAAAAGATGCTAAGTTTTGCGAAAAGTTCAAATCCTGCGACGTATCCAATCACTCCAAGCACAAGATTAGTAATGATTCCTACTGTTGCGATTAGGGCCAAATGCCCTCCTGTCATCTCGGTAAATCGGTAAAGTCCGTGTCTCCTAGATACTCTTTCTGTTCTTGGTTTGACATCGAACTCTAAAATTGCCATCCACCAGATTAGTCCTTGAGATATAAGGGAGAGTAGGAGTGGAAGCCATGCCATTGGAAGTGGTTTTTTGAAGTGGGATCCTTTTTTTAATCCATATTGATACCATGACCAGAATTTTATTTTTACGTCGGCTTCAAGAAGATAAGCTGTGATTTTTTTTGCAATAATGTTCGCTAAAATGATTACTGCGAAACTGAGAAAGGCGGCATACATGATTGTAGTGTCCCTAAATGAAATGCTCACTGCAAGTAAGACTATTGCAAGGATGATCACGAAAATTTCCCTTCCCCGTTCTTTCCATTCCATGATTTAATGAAGTAAAGTTTTTTTATAAGGTTGTTGGTGGTTTATTTTGGGCAGGGAAGAGGATTTGACGAAGGGAGCCTCTTTTAACTATATTCTTAATCACCAAAATCTATTTAAATGAAGAGTTTGTATTTGGTTTATGTTAAGGATAAAAAGATTAAGTGAAGTTGTCGGACGAAGAGTATATACTGACTCAGGCGATTTATTTGGAATGGTTGAAGAGGTTAATCTAATTGATAACAAGATTGATGGTTGGAGGATCGTTGTTGCTAGAGAATCTGGAATGATGGCTATGCTTGGCGGTGCTCGGGGAATTATTGTTCCACATCAGTTTATCAAGGCGATTGGAGATATTCTAATTATCAATAAGAATGCAGTTCCTATTCAATCTGAGGAAGAGAGTTTGCCTCTTGAAGAAGAAGATTTGGTTTAGTTCTAATAACATTTAAATAGTTCTTGTCCGATGTTCTCTTAAGATGATATTTGATAGTCCATTCATGGTTGAAGCGGTGTTGCCTTTCTTACTTGTGTTTGTAATTATGTTCGCGATCCTTCAGAAATCGAAGATTCTTGGAGAGGGCAAATCTCAGATTGATGCCCTTGTTTCTTTAGTGATTGGATTGATATTGATTGGAGTTCCGGGTCCTAGGGGGATTATTGTTGCCTTGATGCCTTGGTTGGCTGTGGGAGTCTCAGTGATACTTGTATTCTTAATCTTATATGGGTTCGTTGTTGGGGATTTATCTGGGAACAATGTTAAACCTTGGATGAAGATAACTTTTGGAATCTTGGCAGGGATTTTTACAGTGGGCGTGGTGGTGTATGTTACTGGACTCTGGAAGTGGATTTCTAGTGCGGTTAGTGGTGCTTCTGGTAGTGGCATGGCCTTACAGATCGTTATGATTGTGATTATAGGGGTAGCGATTGCAGTGGTTTTATCTGGTAGCGGAAAGGGTAGTGACGATTAACTTTTCTTTAGTCACATAAAAAGTTTTATAAAGAATGATGGACTGTGTTTGTCATGGCTATTGGAACTTCAATTGCAGATATTTTAAATCAGTGGGATGCTATGGGAATATTCTCCTATGCTCTGCCCTTTTTACTTTTATTTGCTGTAGTTTTTGGAATTCTTGAAAAATCTAAGATTTTTGCTAAAGATGGTACTTCAAACAAGGGCGTTGATGCAATTATTGCTTTGGCGATTGCATTGCTTTCATTGCAGTTTGATTTCGTTTCTACATTCTTTGCAACGATTTTTCCTCGATTTGGTGTTGGAATCGCAATCTTTCTGGTATTAATTCTTTTGGCAGGGTTGTTCTATAAGGAGCAAAATGATCGAAAGACATTTTTTACAATTGGAATGATAATTGCTGCGGCAGTTATTTTATGGGCAATTACTAGTTGGAATTTCTGGGGAGATCCTTTTGGAATCAGTTGGTGGTTTGAGGAATACTTTTGGGCAATTGTTATAGGGGTCTTAATTATTGTTGGAATCGGAGCGGTTATTGGATTTGGGGGAAGTAGTTCTTCTTCGGACAAGCCTGCGGGGAGAGGATAAATGGTAGCACTTTCTACTCTAGGGTATTTCTTACCTATTTTCGCTTTTTTACTTGTATTTATCGTGGTTTATGCTTTGATGAAGAAGACGGAGGTTCTTGGGGAAAATGAGCCAGTTATGTTATTTGTCTCATTAATTTTGGCGACATTCTTTATTGTTGAGGTTTCCTTAGTTGAGCTTGTTAAGATGAGTGCTGCATGGTTTGCAGTATTCTTTGTTGTGATCTTCCTGATTCTCATGCTTTTATCATTTACACATGGGCCTAAGTTTATTTCTGACAACAAAAATATTGCATGGGTCTTACTTGCGGCTTTGATTGTTTTCTTTGTTATCTCTTCTGCTTATACTTTTAGTTGGGCCGTTAATTGGGATAGATTATCTGACTGGGTTTACACTGATTGGTTCGGATTTGTTCTATTGGCGATAATTGCAGCAGTTGTTTCTTGGGTGCTTACAAAGAAGGCAGGAAACTAATTGAGTTTTTTGATTGAAAAGAATTACTATTTACCTGCAAGTTTTTTGAGTTCTTGGTAATTATCAACTAGGGGATTCATTAATTTTGAAACTGTTCCATGGAGGTTATCTAGGTCTTTATGGATTGCTGCTGCGTCTTCTCCAAATTCTCCAATTTTCCCAATGACCGCTTGTTGAAGCTTAGTGATATTATCTTCAATTCTTTTTAACCTTTCATCTATGTCGTCGACTTTGTCTTGAATCGTATTTTTGAATGAAGCAACATCCCCGGTTTTTTTCTTATACTCTTCGAATTTTTCTATGAAAACTTGTTCTGCAATCTCTGAAATTGTTTCTGTATCTGTCGTTTGTTGAGGGGCGTAGTATCCTTGGTCGGAATATGCCTGGGGGGTTTCTTGGTAATACTGATCTTGAGGAGCTTCTTGTGCAGGGGGCATTGGTGCTTGCATTTGTCCTTCTGCTGCAGGCATTGGTGCAGGCATTTCCTGAGTTACTGGTCCTGCGACTGCCGGGGCTTGTTGCTCTGGTGCAACCATTTGGTTGGGATCTTGTGCTGGTGCTTGCATAATTGATTGCTGCATTTCTGGAGGTTGAGCAGGATTTGCTGCCATTCCTGGCGCTTGTCCCTCTGGAGGCGAGACAGCATTCTTTATTCTTGCCTGGTTAATAGCATCATTTATCTCTGAGGGAGAAATACCCTCTTGTTGAAGTTGTTTAGAAATCTCTGTTTCCGATTTCCCTCCTTTTTGTAAGTCCATGACTTTGTCAAGTGTGGCCATATTATTCTTTAGATTTTGTAGTTTTTATTTGTTTGGTAGCTTTTAGCTTCTCTTCGATAAGTTCTTCGATGTCATTCTTTCGTAGAAATTCGAGAGGTTGAAAATCTTTAAGCATTCTTTCAATAACTAAGATCTCATTTCTCTTTACGAATTTACTAGTTTCATCTATTAAATTCTTAGAAATTTGCTTTAGTTTTTCAAGATCTTTTTTTATAACTAAATTTTCTTTCTTTATTGCTTTTAGTTCTTCATCCAAACCTTGTTTTGAAGAGATTAAATTCTTTCCAAGAAGTAAAACTCTCTCTCGGATAAGCTTATTCCTTTCATCTGAATCTCTGAGTCTCGTGTTGAAATCAGATAATAGGAACTGAACTTGATCACCTTGATTTTGGTCCTCTGCCATGTATTCTTGTGTGGATAGAAGTTTATATTTGTTGTGATGGATTACATAAGGCTTTTGGGATAACAACAATTTTTATATAGATTGATTTGGTTTGTTTTTGGAAGGAGGAGATAAAAAATGATGTTTAAGGGTGATGCTGCGTTGTATTCTTATGAAGTTATTCGGGAATCTGGAGAGAATGTGATGTATATTAATTATCTTGGAGCGAACTATGTTCCTTCTTTGGTGGGATCTTCGGATGTGATGGCTAGGACCCTGGACAACCTTAAGGAGGATCCAAACGTTTCTAGGATTGTTTTCGTTCAACAAAGGAATTATTCTCACGATTTTTCTCAGATCAAATTACTTCTTGAAATTTCTAATCTTCATGAGTTTCTAACTAAGCAGGAGAATATCCTTGCTGTAGAAAAGCTTTCTCAACTAGGAGTTTCTTATCATGATGCTTATGCGCTTCTTACCCGATTGATGGGTTTGTTGAAACATGATCCTGTTACGGCCTATAGGGAATTGAAAGGGGCATTATTTGAGCAACGAGCTTTATTCGAAGCCGGCAAAGACAATTTGGATTATGTTCGATTATTGGAGAAAACGGTTGGATTTTTTGATAATCTGATTTTGATTCAGAAACTGAAACCTTTCTTCGATTCTTATCATATTTCTGATCGGGAAATATATGGGGAATTATTTAGGGCAGATATAATGCCAAACTTTACATTTACTCGAATGGTTGCGAGAATTCCTGATGATGTAGAGATTGTTAAGCAATATAATATTGCAGAAGGTCATGATAAGAGTTTGGTTACAATCTATCGGCAGCCAAATGTGGCAAAATTGGTTTATCATTTATCTCCTCCAGAATATCTCTTGGATGAAGATCACCATATGCTTTTGAATCTGGCTCGAAATGTTTTGGTAGAGCATCGACCCACTTCCGAAGAATTTAACGATCCAGAAAGAACCCGGCAGGTTTTCTTCAATGTTGCTAGGGATCTTTTACAGGATCTTTCAAATAGTAAGGGAATAAAACTGAGTTTCGCTGATTTGAGTAAGTTGGCTACAATCTTGGTTAGACACACTATAGGATTTGGGATCATTGAAGTTCTTTTGCAGGACGAGAACCTCCAGGATATTGTTGTGAATGCTCCTGTTTCCCTGAGTCCGATTTTTGCTAGGCATAATGAGTTTGATGAATGTTCAACTAATTTGATTCCTTCTCAGGAGGATGCGGATTCTTGGGCGGCAAAGTTTAGAATGACTTCCGGACGAGCACTTGATGAGGCTAATCCTATCTTGGATACCAATTTAGAGTTGCAAGGTGTTGGGGCCAGAGTCGCTATTATCCAACAACCTTTGTCTGCTGGAGGACTTGCTTATGCAATCCGAAGACATAGAACAAAGCCATGGACCTTACCACTTTTTATAAAAAATAAGATGATTGATGGTCTTGGTGCGGGACTTTTGAGTTTTATGATTGATGGTGCAAGAACATTACTTGTTGCTGGAACTCGGTCTTCTGGTAAGACTTCCTTGTTGGGGAGTTTGCTTCTGGAGATAATGTCTAATCACCGGATAATTACGGTTGAGGATACTTTGGAATTACCAGTTTCAGCTATGAGGAAATTGAATTATGATATTTTGTCTATGAAGGTTAGGTCGGCTCTTGCTGGAGAGTCTACGGAGGTTGCTGCTGAGGAAGGTATTCGGGCTTCGCTACGTCTTGGAGATTCTTCTTTGATTGTTGGAGAAATTCGATCGGAAGAAGCTAAGGCATTGTATGAGGCAATGAGAGTTGGTGCTTTGGCGAATGTTGTTGCGGGTACGATTCACGGTGGTTCGCCGTATTCTGTTTTTGATAGGGTTGTTAACGATCTAGGAGTCCCGGTAACTTCATTCAAGGCAACTGATTTGATTGTTGTTGCTAATCCAATTAAGTCTCCTGACGGATTGCATTCGTGGAGAAGGGTTTTGCAGATTGCTGAAGTTAGAAAGCATTGGGAAAAGGATCCTTTGAAAGAAGGGGGATTTGTCGATTTGATGAAATATGATGTTAAGGAAGATAAGTTGAAGCCTTCTGATGATTTGATCAACGGGGATTCTGAGATTATGAAGGAGATAGCGTCGAATGTTAAGGGTTGGGCTGGAGATTGGGATGCTGTCTGGGATAATGTGGTTCTACGACAAAAGATTAAGGAAGAGACTGTTTCATTTGCAGAAAGAATGAAAAATCCTGATTTGCTTGAAGCTGAATTCACAGTCAAATCAAATAACGCCTTTCACCAGATTTCTGATAAGGTTGGTGAAGAAATTGGACTTCCTACGAGCGAGCGAGTTTTCCCCGAATGGAAGAAGTGGCTGGAGAAGGAAAGTAAGAAGTTGGGGCTTTGATTTTTTTGATGGGGCAATGTTTAAATAGATTTATTCTGTGATATTCTTAAGATGTGTTTTGCTCCATGGGTATCGCTTGCAACTGCTATTATAGAATTCATAGTTGCTACATTTATTTTGATTAGATATAGGAATTATGTTGTGCCTGTTTTTTCTGCGGTTCTTGTTTATGTTTTAGGACTTTATCAATTTAGTGAGTTTATGCTTTGTTTTACGGCGAGTCCTATTTTTTGGGCGACGATTGGTTTTATTGTTTATACTTTTTTGCCAGCGATTGGATTGCATATGACCTTTAGGTTTATTGGGGCTAGATTTGCTAAGTGGACACTTTATGTTCTGCCTGTTGGTTTCTCTCTTGCCGCATTACTGAATAATAATTTTGTTTGGGAGGCTACCTGCTTTAAGGTTTATGTTATAGTTAAGAGTGTTTTGTTCTCTAATGGTAATAATGTGTTTACTATAATCTACTTGCTTTACTATTTTGGGTTTATTGCTTTGATGTTCTTTATTTTGTTTAAACATTTGAATGATCGTGATTTATCTAAGATTTATCTATTATGGCTTATTGTGGGAATTATTACCTTGGCTGCTCCGATATTCTTAATTGTAATTTTTCCGACATTGTATTCTGCGTTCCCTTCGATTTATTGTGAGTTTGGTCTGGGCCTTACTATTGCCGCAGTTGCTAGTTCTGAGCTTTACTCTCGAAAAAGGAAAAAGGAAAAGTTTTGATTGTCTGGTTTGAATAATGTTGATTTTTGGGTAGTTTTATATAGTTACTTTTGGTTACTAATAGTAACTCTATGGGGAAAAAGAACAGTGATTCAGTTGTAAAAATAGATTCTAGCTTATTGGCAGATGTCGAAGCGTTTATTAACAAAAAAGACAATATGTATAGGTATGCGAATCGAAAGCAGTTTATTGATTTGGCTGTTTTTGAGAAGCTGAAGAGAGAGGTGAAGAAATGAAAGTAACTTTGTTTATGTTGATGTCGTTAGATGGGAAGATCTCTACTGGAAGTAGTGATAAAAGGGATGTTGACAAAGATTTCCTTAAAATAAATGGGGTTAAGGAAGGACTAAGCCAATATTATGAATTGGAGCAAAAGACTGACCTGCATTCCCTGAATACTGGGAAGGTAATGGCTAAACTTGGGATTAATAAGGCGAAACATATTGAGAAAACGCCGGTTAGTTTCATAATCGTCGATAACAAAAATTTAACTAAGAGAGGTGTTCTAAATCTTATAAAAAAGTCTAAAATACTATATCTAGTAACTGCTAATAAGAATCATCCTGCTTTAAAGATAAAAAGAAGGGACGCACCAAGTTTAGAGACCCTTTATTATAAAAGTAAAAAGGGAATCAATTTTCCACATCTATTTGAAACCTTGGAGAAAAATTTTAATGTTAGCAAGGTTACTGTTCAGTCGGGCGGAACTTTAAATTCTATTTTAATTAGGGAGGGTTTAATTGATCGGATTTCTGTTGTTGTCACTCCTTGTGTTATTGGGGGCAAGGAAACTTCCACACTAGTTGATGGAAAGTCAATTATTAATAATTCTGATTTGAAGTTGATAAAATCTCTTGAACTAGTCAAGGTAAAGAAGTTGAAGAATTCTTATTTAAATTTAATTTATGATGTGAAGAATGGCAAATAACCCGAGTAAAGATGACATTATGAAGAAGTATGGGGCGAAGATAGAGAAGCAGATGGGGAGGTTTAATGAGGCTGTTTCTGTTGAAGGGGGAAAGCAAACTGGCTTTTCACAATCATATACGAGATTTAGGGAAGCTATGGCTCCAGAGTATTCCAGATATGAGAAATGGTGTAAGACTTTTGGAAATATATTCACCTTGAAGGTGGGGGAGAAAGATAAGACGAAGATTGATAAGGCGATTGAGAGTGCGCATTTGAATGTAAATGCTTCTGAAGTCATTGTGCTTGCTACGATGATACTTTTTATGACGCTGTTTGGCGGAATATTATTCTTTGTGGGGATTTGGCTATTGACTGGAGCATTCTCCCTGATGTTTTTATTTTTGGTTTTTGTATTAGCAATATTTTTATTCTTTTATTTTTCTAAGGCTCCCGAACGGTTAGCGATGGGATGGCGGCTGAAAGCATCTTCGCAAATGGTTCCGGCCATATTGTATATTGTAATCTATATGAAACATACTTCTAATTTTGAGAAGGCGGTGGCTTTTGCTTCTGAACATTTGCAGGCCCCCCTATCTTTAGACTTTAGGAAAGTTTTTTGGGATGTTGAAGTTGGAAAGTACTCTACGATAAAGGACTCGGTAGACCATTATCTTGAAAGTTGGAAAGATTATAGCTTAGAATTTGTTGAAGCATTCCACCTGATTGAATCAAGCTTGTACGAGCCTGATGAGGGAAGAAGAGTTGAAGTTCTTGAGAAGAGTTTGCAGGTTATTCTTGATGGAGTTTATGATAAAATGCTCAAATATACCCATAACGTAAAATCTCCTCTGACAAATGTTTACATGTTGGGAATTGTTCTTCCAACTTTGGCACTTGCAATTTTACCTCTTGCTTCGACGATGTTACAAGGGGCCATAAAATGGTATCATGTGCTTTTGCTTTTCAACGTTATTGTTCCTTTCATGGTTATTTATCTTACTGGAAATGTTATGATGCAGCGTCCTGGAGGTTATGGTGAAACAAGTTTGTTAGAGAAACATCCACTGTATCCCAAATATAAAAGTAAGCGTCCGTACGTTATTGGGGCATTGATCGGTCTTCCTTTCTTGATAATTGGTTTGATACCGTTCTTCTGGAGATATACAAATCTTCCCATTTGGTTAAACATGGCTAGGGATTATTCATGGAAAGAAATTGGTATTGGTTTTATGGGGAACTCTGGAATCTTTGGAATAATCGATAATGGTGCGGGAGGATTGGCTGGGCCGCATGGTGCACTCGCTTTAGTATTGAGTTTATTTGTTCCGCTTTCCATTTCAATTATGTTTATTATTGCTGCCAGAAAAAAGACGGAGGAAATTATCAAGTCTCGAGACCAGTATAAGGATGTCGAGAAGGAATTTACTTCTTCACTATTCCAGTTAGGTAATCGGATTGGTGATGGATTGCCTGCAGAAATTGCATTTTCTAAGGTTGCAGAGTCTACGAAGGGAACTGCGACGGAGGGATTCTTTAAGATTGTTAATGAGAACATTCAACAATTAGGAATGAGTTTGGAGCGGGCATTATTTGATCCTAAGAGGGGGGCAGTTATTTTCTATCCTTCACAATTAGTTGCTACTTCTATGAAGATTTTAGTTGAGTCCGCTAAGAAAGGATTACAGGTTGCTGCTAGATCGTTGATGTCCATCTCAGAGTATGTAAAGAATATTAAGAAGATTAATATGAGGCTGAATGATCTTCTGGCAGATATCATTTCTGATATGAAATCTAATATGACTTTCCTTGCACCGTTACTGTCTGGAATTATTATTGGTTTGTCTGGAATGATCACAACCATCTTGGGAAGTTTGGCTGCGATGTTTGAGGGGGATGTGGGGGGAAGTGTGGCCATTGAGGCAGCAGGCGGAATTGGAGGACTTCTATCGATCTTTGATATTACTCAGATGATTCCGACCTATTGGTTACAGGTCGTCGTCGGGATTTATTTAATTCAAATTGTGTTTATTCTAACTTCGACATTGGTTACGATTAAGTCCGGAAAGGATCAATTACAGGTAACCTCTGAGACTGGAAAGAATCTAAAGCGATCAATTACACTTTATTTTATTGTGGCCCTTGCATCAATAGTTGGATTGAGTTTAATTGGGGCTGTGGCTTTGGCAGGATTAACTTAAATTTATAAAATGGAAATGATTAGATTAGTTATGAAAAAGAATGCGATGCAAATGGCAATTAGCACGATTATTTTGATCATACTTGGAATTGCAATTCTGGTAGGGTTGATTTTTATGCTTGTTACGCAGACCGGAATATTTTCTGATTATCTTGGAACTGTCCAAAGTGAGACTAATGTCGATACTGTTGCTTCTGCATGTGACAATCTTGTTTTAAGTAATCAGAATTACGCTTATTGCTGCGAGGTGAAGGAAGTCGTGACGACAACAGAGGATCTAAGGTTGACTTGTGATGAATTTGTTGGAAGAAACTTTGTTAGTGACTCTAGGTCATTAAACTGTTCGGCAGTTAGTTGTTGATCGCAAACAT
>Ga0209042_1001291_pt1 | contig 19900 bp, 12 predicted proteins | sample SaaInlV_200m_DNA_6_FD_184649 | JGI IMG/M metagenome (GOLD analysis project Ga0209042, IMG submission 184649) | Marine microbial communities from expanding oxygen minimum zones in the Saanich Inlet - SI037_S2LV_200m_DNA (SPAdes) (version 2) | ecosystem: Environmental > Aquatic > Marine >...
GCCTTTGCCACGGAGGCGTTTCATCGCCGGGAAGCCGGCTGCGGCCTGAGCCTGCCCCGTGCCCGATTTATCGCCGAGGCCCATGGGTGGCGGATCTGGGCTGAGAGTGAGGGGGCGGGAAAGGGGGCTCGGTTGGTGGTTGAGGACGGAGGAAAGGGATAAATGGCACCGCCGACCGAAACTTTAAGGAAATCGACACATTCGTTTCGAAAAAGATTTTTTCTGTTTTTTGCCTCCGCACTCTTCCTTCTTCTACTGAGTGTATCCCTGACGATCTATTTTACACTATTTGATCAACTGAAAAAGGCGGAAAACAACAGCATCGCCCATTTTGCCGAAATACAGTCCATGGCTGTCACGGAGTGGTGCCGACGGGCAAAAGGTTTGGCGAAGCAAATTACGAGCCGTACAAGGATTCGAGAAGAACTGGAAAAATATAATAGAGGCAAAATCGACCTGAACCAATTCATCGAGTTCACCAAACCGAAGCTTCAGGACGCAATGAACCTTTCATCTGAAATGGCAGGGATCATTCGTTTGGATAAGAAGAAACAGGTTGTTGTAACGTGCGGCCATGCTTCTAATTTTTCCCTGAAGAATGGCGCGCTGAATTATGTTTTCGCTGATATCGAGTTATCCGCCCCGATTCTTGCGGGAGACCGTTCCTTCATCGTTGTGAGCGCACCGATCATAAACCGCATCGGCGAAAGACAGGGAACGGATTTGGTGTTCATGGACCTGGAACTTCTCAGGGGGATCGTCACAAATTCCAATAAGGCCGGCAAAACCATGAAAACGATGGTGGGTTACCGTTCAGAAAATTCAATTTCAGATCTATTTCCGTCTCCAACAGAGCAGTCGGCCATTTCAGGGGGATCTGGTCTGAATACGGCTGTCAAAAATTGTGTTTCAGCGGCTGTCGAAGGGAAAAGCGGATGGGTCGGCGTCGAAGATATGGTTATCGCCTATCAACCCATACAGGAATGCAATTGGGGTCTGGTCATATATCAAAACCGGATGGAACTGTATCTGCCGATCTATAAAAAGATGGCCCTCATCGGTGGTCTTTCCCTTGTCGTGTATTTTATGATCCTTATCGGCTTTTGGCTTTTGTTGAAGCCTCTTGCCGGGAGAATTGTGATGCACGCCGATGAGCTTGAAAAAAAGATTCAGGACAAGACTTCTTCCCTTGAAAGAGAAATCTTGGAACGAAAAAAAATCGATGAATTGCGGGCCATGGCGGCGGGTCGCGCCGAGATATCCGCCATGATGCTTCACCACATCGGAAACGCAATCACCCCGGTCAAGGTGTACGTGGAGGAAATGGTCGATGAATCGCGGGATACCTCCCTGGACTACCTGGAAAAGGTATATCTGGATTTTCTTGAACATCGGGATGCGCTGCAGGTATACTTGAACGAAGATGAGCGAGGCAGGCGGGTTTTTGACTATATGAAGGCTTTAATCGCTTCCCTGAAACGACAGCGGGATGGACGACGAAACGCCAGTGAACAGATGGACCTGGCCGTGGTCCGGATTATGGAAATGCTCAATGATCAGCAGCGTTATGTGGACAATGAGACGGGGTTGGAGGAGATCGGCCATGGACATCCAAGATCGAATGAGGAGTACAAGCATGGATCATAAGCGCAAAAACCGTATCCTGGTGGTGGACGACGAGGCGAATCATCGGCGCGCCATCCGGCGGGTTCTGATGGATCTGGATGCCGAAATCATGGAGTCGGAAACCGGAAAAGAGGCACTGGAAACCGTGATGGAAAACACTCCGGACCTGATTTTATTGGACATCATGATGCCGGAGATGGATGGGTACGAGGTCTGCCAAAAATTAAAAGGGAATGAGCGTTTTTCCCAAATCCCCATTATTTTCCTGACCGCCCTGGCAGAAATTGAAAACAAGACCAAAGGGTTTCAGATGGGGGCTGTGGATTACATCACCAAGCCGTTTGAAATCGCCGAGGTCAAGGCCCGCGTGAAGACGCATTTGAGACTGCGTCTGGCTGAGCTGGAGCTTCGTGAACTGGTGGTGAAAACCCTTGGGGGCGCCATAGAGGTCCTCACAGAAATTTTGTCGGTTGCCAATCCCACGGCTTTCAGCCGCACATCTCGACTGAAACGCCATGCAAATGCTTTGATGTCAGCCTTCAATCTGACGGACTACTGGCAGATTCGAATGGCAGCCATGTTGAGCCAGATCGGATGTATCGCCATATCGCCTATAACCATCGAAAAGATTTTCCGGGGACAGAAGATATTGGTGGAGGAAAGGGAAGCGTATAACCGCCACCCCCAGATAGGATATGGGCTGATTGGGAAGATTCCCAGGTTGGAGGAGGTGGCTGAAATCATCGCACGCCAACAGGATATCAATAAGGATACCGGATTTAAGGGCGATGAGCAGGCACAGCGCCTGATCCAGATGGGGAGTCGGATCCTGAAGCTGGTGCTGGAGTATGAGAAGCTGACTTACAGCGGAAAGACGCCGGCTGACGCCATGGCCGTTCTGAAAAACAGTGAAAGGGAATACAGCCCCAAACTTCTGGCAAAATTTTTCCAGATTGTGGAGAGTGAACCGCAACCCGCCAAAATGGATGTTCGAAAAATATATCCCCGAGAGGTTGCTGTCGGTATGGTCCTTGCCAAGGATATCATCACGAGCAGTGGATCAGTCCTCGTAAAGTCGGGAACCAAGATCAACCCGTTTCTTTTTGAAATCCTTCATGATTCCTCCAAATCAGAGTACAGTGAGGAAACCTTTGATGTTTTTGTTCCTGTCTGATGGTTTCGGCTCTTAAGGAGACTTTGCAAATGAAATTGAAAGGATAGGTAACGTTTTATGAAAGAATTTTCGGATTGCACCGTGCTGGTGGTGGATGATACGGAAGCCAATGTGGACATCCTGGTGGATGCGTTGGGCGAGAGCTATGATGTGTCGGTGGCCATGGATGGCCGGGAGGCCATTGAGACCGTTATGGAAAACACTCCGGACCTGATTTTATTGGACATCATGATGCCGGCAATGGACGGGTACGAGGTTTGTCGAAAGCTCAGGGTTAAGGGGACGTTCTTGATTTATTGACTTTCCGACAGTATTGCCTCTATATTCTCTTGCTCCAAAAACTTCGGGCCACGTACTATTGCCCTGCTCACTGCCGACGGACTGACACCGAGCTCCTTCGCAAGGGAAATGCCGGTTAGCCCAAGTTGACGCGCTCCCACGTAACAGAGAACAGCACGTGCTTTCGCGATGCTGGAGACTTTGCTTCCAGATTTAAGATCTTCTATTTCCAGGCTGAAATAACCAGCTACTCTTTCCACCAATTGGGGCAGATCTATTCCCCTCTGCCTCATCGAGGACTTCCTTTCCCAATTCTCGTCAGCTTCCTTCAATACCCGCTCAACAAATTCCGATCTGCCAAGAATTCGCTCATCGGCCCTCACTTTTTCCCCCGAGTCCCGCAATTCTTTCAGACTCTTCCAACCCCCCACGGAGCGAAGCAATCCGCCGCCGACAAGTTCCGGACTTCTCCCTTTTTCAACCCCCTCAGCAACAAAGGAGAGGTAGTTATTCTTTGCGTGCCTTTCAGAGGTCCCAAAATATCTCAGCACATAGTCTCTGTCATGCCAGTCCCTTTTCGTCTTACCCATCAGCACAGAATGACCGGTGTAGGGGTATGACCCCAGCTCCCCGAGATCCTTTACGAGCCCTGCACGAAGTGGATTGAGATGGATATATCTTACAAGCTCCTTCAGGTAGACATCTTCCTCACATAAGATCGATTTGTAACGGTTCTGAAAAAGATGTCCGTGACGACGATGTCGCCTGTTGAAGGTCACAGCATGACCCGTCAAAACCCTCCTCATCACATTTGCGATAGGAACTTCCCCGGTCCTCAAAAGAAAATGACTGTGATTGCTCAGCAACGACCATGCATAGCAGGGAGCAGAGCTTTCCAGCAAGATGTCGCCAAGCCGGTCGAGAAAGGACTCGCGATCTTTATCGTCTCGGAAGATAACCGTTCTCTCGATTCCTCGAATGATTATGTGATGAAACGCCCCTGGGGCGTCTATTCGCGATTGACGTGGCATTGTTCTTTCTTACCATCTGTTGGGCTTGGTCCTAACTTCGCCCACTGTCTGCTTAGTGCTTCGCGATTGAATTGATACCTTTCTGATCCAGCCCTGAAAGGGCACTACATATTAGCCCAGGGCAACGCCCTGGGTGAGGATTTAACAACAATATCAGCCCTGAAAGGGCGTGACATAAATCATTCTAGGCGATAGCTTATTTGTATCATGTCACGCCCTTTCAGGGCTCAACGATCCTTGCAACCTGTTCCCAGGGCGTTGCTGGGCTGGTATGTCACGGCCCTTCAGGCCTGAGATACATACAGAATTAAAATATCCCTCACTTTTTCAAATTGAACTTTTTTCGTTCCTCAGTCTAAGCGTGGGCGAAGTTAGGACCAAGCCCCATCTGTTCTACTGAATGTCAATATATCAACAACGTCCCCATGTCTTCCCGGTTTTGATTTTTCAATTGAGGCGACATCTATCCTGACACAGGGGGATATTGTGCGCAAATAGTCCAAAACGGGGCCCTTGGATTGACAGGACCATGGAAGTCTGGTAGAAAAAGAAATGCTCCCATGAGAGAGCAATGCATCCAGCATATTGATTTGATACCATTTCGCATATGAGACCGCCCTTTGCCTCCAAATTACTTGGGGAACGACGAGGTAGGGCTTCTGCTTTTCAACAGGATTATCAACAGCGTTAAGAGTGTCAATCGTGTTGTCTTTATATCCTCCAAACCGCTGAGCACCATTGAATGGGAGTAGGGTTTTGTTCAAGTCTCTCCATCTTTCGATTTCCGGTTTCACAAAATTAATTCCCCTCTTGCTACCGGTACTTTTCCTGGTTGTCTTTCCGGGTTCAGTATGTGCAGATTCCTCAACCAAAGCCAAACATTCCTCAGAAAAAGGTCTAAGTCTGATCGAAGCGGTCCGGGATACTATTCAGAAACAGCCAGATGTTTTGCTCCAGCAGCAGGAAGTGGAAGTAAGCAAAGGTGCATTGCAGATTGAGGCCGGCGAATTCGATGCTGCGCTTTCCTCAACATTCAATTACCAAACCTCCAAGTATGCTCCCACCTATTGGGAAAATAAATTATATGAGATTGGCGACAGAACATATACTAGCACTGCAGCCTCTGTTGAGGTGGAGAAAAAAACCCGATACGGCATCAGCTTCGGCCCCAGTGTTGATGTGAACCGAACCCATGGCATAAGTGACTACATGATTCCTACCAGCTCGAACCAGGCAATCGTCTTTTTCAACTTGAATGTTCCTCTCCTGAAAGGAAGGGGCGAAGACGCCACCGGCGCCCAGGAGATGGCCGCCGCGGTTGAGATCGAGGCAAGCCAACTGGATCTTGAGCATACGATTGCTTTAAGCGTTGAGCAAACCACCGTTGCTTATTGGAACTACTTAGAAGCACAGATGCAGCTCAAAATTCTAAAAAATATGGAAGAGGATTCGCGCCAGACCCTTGAAAACATGAAGCAACTTGTTAAAGGAGACGACCGACCGGCCTCTGATCTGGACACTTTTGAAGCGGATCTGGCAGACAAAATTTCGCAGCGGATTGCCGGAGAGCAGAATATTTTCGAAGCCCGGCAGGACCTGGGATTGGCCATGGGACTTGCGTACGAAGCCATTGACGATTTACCGCTTCCCAAAGACACGTTTCCTGATCCCCGGAAAAACAAGTCCCCTCTCATCAAATTGGGGCCGGTGAAGCTGTTTGAAAAAGCCCGGAATAATCGTGCGGACTACCTGTCCATGAAAAAGCGGGAGGCAGAGGCCAGAATACTCCTTGTGGCCGCCACCAATAACCTCCTGCCGCAATTGGATATAAACGGGGGCATAGGATATGCGGGTCTCGAGGATGGAGGAAACGTAGATGATTACTTTAAATCGATAGGCAATAAATTAACCGGCGCCAACTACTCTGCCGGGATTACCTTGACATTTCCATTTGGAAACAACGAGGCGAAAGGCCTGCATCTGCAGCAGAGGTCCAGACTGAGAAAGGCCGTTATCCAGACCGGCAATCTTGAAAGGAAGATCCGTTCCGATATTGTTGTGGCCTTTCAGGCCATTCTGCGGACTTCCAGGGAACTGAAGGAGACCCGCAGGTCGGTCAAACATTATCGGACAGCCGTTTCCAATGAAAGAACCAAGTTCGGGATGGGTATGGCCTCAGTGCTTGATGTCATAAATATTCAGAACTTTTTACGCAACACCATGTTGAGCGAAGTAAGAAAAATGAACAGCTACGCCGCTGCCGTTGTCGACTTGAGGTATCAAACCGGGGCCCTGATCACTACTCACGGGGATGGCTACAGGGTTGAAATGGAGCAATTGATTTCTCCTCCACAGGTGGGAGGTGAAACGAGATAATGGAGAATAACAGTTCCAGACGAATCTTCCGCAAGGTGGCCCTTGAAAGGCTCTCTTCTCCCGAGCAATTAGATCAACTGATGCGTATTACCACCCCCGCGGGCTGGGTGACTTTGCTTGGCCTTGGGGGGTTGCTGGTCTGCGCAGTGATATGGGGTTTATGGGGATCTATCCCTACAAGGCTGGAGGGCCAGGGTATCCTCATGAAAAGGGGTGGAGTCTACTCCATTTCCTGTCGAGGCTCAGGGCGGGTGAAAAGGCTTCTTTTTGGAGAGGGTGACATGGTCCGGGCCGGCCAAGTCGTTGCCGTCATAGGACAGCCGGATACCATTGACAAGATAGCAGACGCCAAAGAAAAGGTGAGGCAAGCTCAGGTCAAGCACAGGCAGGTCCGGGATTTCAGCATTCAGGAAATTCGTTTGAACAGCGAATCAGTAAAACAGCAACTCAAAAATCTGGTCCTCACAAACGAGGCCCTTCAAGAACGGTTGGGTCTGCTGGAGGAACAACTGCGCGACCAAAAGCGACTTGTCAAGCTCGGCTTGATCACTAAACAAAAGGTGATAAGCACGGAACAGGATATCAACACTGCGAAACAGCAGTTCAGGAGTAACCGCAACAGCCTCAAACAGCTTAACATCAAGAAACTTCAATTAGAAAACCAAATCAGACAGAAGCTTTTAGACCTTCAGGATGAAATCACGAATGCCGGGCAGGAACTGCAGGACCTCCAAGACAACCTGACCGAGAAGGCCAAGATTGTGAGCCCTTTCACCGGTGAGATTGTGGGTATGAATGTGGATCTCGGAGATGTGGTTCAACCCGGTAGCTCACTTATGACCGCGCAACCGACAGGCCCAAACGCCGGCTTCCTTGAGGCTATTATGTATTTTACTTCTGAAGGGAAGAAGATCCGACCCGGCATGAAGGCCCAGATAACGCCTACGGTCGTGAAAAAGGAAAGGTACGGATCAATCATAGGCCTGGTCACCCATGTTTCCCCATTTCCGGCGAATCCTAAGGAAATGAACAGTATCCTTCTGAATGAAAATCTGGTCAAATCCCTGTCAAAAAAAGGTTCGTCATTTGAAGTGAGGATTGCTCTGGTTCCTGATCCCGGCACAACCAGCGGGTATAAATGGACATCGTCTCAAGGCCCTCCTCTTTCCATCGGGCCGGGAATGATTGCCGCAGGGTCAGTCATTGTGGAACGGCAACCGCCCATTCAGTTGGTCATACCGCTCATGAAGAAATACATTCTGGGGGTCGGTGTGGAAGAGGATAGGAGAGGTATGTAGGGCATGTCCAAAACCCCGAGGCGATGGAAATCCAGGCGAGTTAAGACACCCACAGTGCTGCAGATGGAGGCCGTTGAGTGCGGCGCTGCGAGCCTCGCCATGATCCTGGCCTATTACGGGCTCTTCATCCCATTAGATGTGCTGCGGGTAGAGTGTGGCGTTTCCAGGGACGGGAGCAAGGCGAGCAATATGGTCAAGGCCGCCAGGAAATACGGCATGACCGCCAAGGGGTTCCAAAAGGAGCCCGATGACCTTCACAATCTGCCCCTGCCAATGATTATCTTCTGGAATTTCAGTCATTTCGTCGTCCTTGAAGGGATAAAAGGAAAACAGGCGTATATCAATGACCCTGCCGGAGGGCCGCGAAAGATCTCCATGGAGGAGTTGGATGAGGCATTCACCGGCGTGGTGCTCACCTTCGAACCCGGCCCGGAATTCAACAAGGGCGGTCGAAGGCCTGACATTTTCCGGTCCCTGGCAGAAAGATTTTCTGGTTGCTGGCAGGCGCTCCTGTTCGTGGTCCTTGCGGGCCTTTTTCTTGTAATCCCGGGTCTTGTATTTCCTGCATACACAAGGATTTTCATCGACGACATCCTTGTTAAAGGGATGGAGTCCTGGTTGAAACCCCTCGTACTGGCCATGGGCCTTACAGCCATCGCACATGTCATACTTACCTGGACGCAGCGCTATTTCCTGCTCAGGTTGCAGTTGAGGCTGGCGCTGAGTGGTTCAGCACGGTTCTTCCTTCATGTATTTCGTCTCCCCATAGTCTTTTTCGCCCAGCGTTTCGCAGGAGATATTGCGGTTCGCGTCCAACTGAACGACAATGTTGCACAACTGCTTTCCGGAAATCTGGCGGTTACAATAGTCCACCTGCTCACGGTCGTCTTTTATGCTGTGGTAATGTCACAGTACAGTATTTTCCTGACCGTTATCGGTATCGGTTTTGCCCTTATGAACCTGGCGGCCCTGCGCTTTGTTTCCTACCGGAGAAAAAACCTTAACATGCATCTCCAGCAGGAATACGGCAAGATTATGGGCGTGACCATGAATGGCCTCCAGATGATCGAGACCCTGAAGGCGACCGGGGCCGAGTCCGATTTCTTCTCCAGGTGGTCCGGATACCAGGCAAAGGTGGTAAATGCTCAACAAAGGCTTTCCGCCTCCACCCAGATGCTTTCGCTGATTCCAACGACGCTATCGTCTCTAAACCAGGTGGTTATGCTTTCTGCCGGTGCGTTTTTGATCATGAACGGGCACATGACCATCGGGATGCTCATTGCGTTCCAAGGCCTTATGACCGGTTTCATGACCCCTTTCAATACCTTCGTAAACATGGGAAGTACCCTTCAGGAAACCCATGCCGACATCAACCGGCTTGACGATGTGGTAGCCAATCCCCCGGATGGACGTTTTTCCGGAAAAGACATAGGGGCAGGAGATCCGGCGGCAGGGGAGGCAAAACTCACGGGTAGGCTTGAGCTGAACAAGATGACCTTCGGGTACAGCCCCCTCGAGCCCCCGCTGATAAAAGACTTCAGCCTCTCCTTAGAACCCGGGGCACGGGTGGCGTTGGTTGGGGGCACCGGCTCAGGAAAATCGACCGTAGCCAAACTCGTCACCGGCCTTTATGCCCCTTGGGATGGGGAAATCCTGTTCGACGGACAGCGGATTTCTGATATTCCGAGGCGGGTGTTCACAAATTCAGTGAGCATGGTGGATCAGGATATCTTTCTGTTTGAAGGAAGCGTTCAGGATAACTTGACAATGTGGGACACTACCATTTTTGAACGCGACTTGATCCGGGCTGGAAAAGATGCATGTATTCATGACGATATCGTCTCAAGGCCCGGCGGGTACTCCGCCACAGTGGCAGAAGGGGGCGGCAACTTCAGCGGCGGGCAGCGTCAGAGGCTTGAGATCGCCAGATCTCTGGCAGGCAAACCTTCTTTCTTGGTGCTGGACGAGGCGACCAGCGCTTTGGACCCCCCAACTGAAAAGCAGGTTGACGACAACATCAGACGTCGTGGCTGCTCCTGCTTGATTGTGGCCCATCGTCTGAGCACCATAAGGGATTGTGACGAAATCATCGTGCTCGACGGGGGAGAAGTCGTTCAACGCGGCACGCACGAAGAACTGCGCGATCGGGAGGGGCTCTATGCCGAGCTCGTCAAAGAACAATAAATCAGCGACAGCCGAGGCCTATTTGAAAGATTTTTTTAGAGATGGCATATGCCTTGAGGCCCCGGGAAACAGACCTGTCCTCTTAGAAGAACAGGGCACCTTTTGGATGATCACTGCCGGGGAAGCGGATCTTTTTGCCGTCCGTATTCAAGAGGGCAAACCGACCGGGTCCCGGACCCATCTCTTCCGTGCCGTCACAGGGTCGATCCTTTTCAGGATACATATGGAGACCTCCGGACAAGGAATGGGGGTCATCGCTGTCGGCAAGCCGGGAACCGAGCTAACCCGGTTTGACATAACGGAATTTGAAAGAGGGCTGACTGACCCCCGCTTTTTTGAAGCGGCGGTCCGCTCGGTAGAGATTTGGATAGAGAAAATCTCCGTGGCGATCACACAAGAGAGCCCGCCACCCGGTAAGTACCAGGATGTCGCAATAGGGCAGTCGGCCCCCTATGAAGAGAGTGCAGTCCTCCGTTCCTCACGGGAAACAGCCTGGATACGGCAGGTCAGCGGCAACGTCACTCTTCTGGGCGATACAGAGCTGCCTCCGCTTAACCGCGAACAGCTGTTTCCTATCGCAAAGAATGTCTGGCTCCGGTCGCAGGGCGTCAGCAAAATCAGGGCCTTTTCCACATCGGATATTCTTGGAACCGGGGAGCTCTGGCCTTCCCTTGAGTCCTTTCATCAGATCGTCCTGCAGTGTGTACATATCAGACTCAATGAGGAGGAGGAGACAGCGCGAAGACGTCTGAAAGATCAAGCCTCTAAAGATAATAGTCGATTGCAGGATGCGCTTTTTTCCTTGGGTGCTACTCTATTTTCTAAGAGGAAGCGGCCCCTGGCAGGCGTTTCAGCGGGCAATCCCCTTTGTGCCGCGGTCGGTCTTGTGGCAAAGGCAGCAGGCATCAACGTTGATAGGTCGGCGGTTTCAGGTTCTTCTGAAACAGAGGCTGTCAGCCTCGACGACCTGGCCAGGGAGGGGCATTTCCATACCCGGCAGGTCATTCTCAAAGAGGGGTGGTGGCGTGGGGATAACGGCCCTCTGCTTGCCTACACCAGAGACGACAGGCGTCCGGTGGCCCTGCTGCCTACCTCGGCCAGACGCTATGATATGGTTGATCCCCGGAGAGTTGTCCGCGCGCGCGTCACATCCGACATGGTGGATACCTTCGAACCACAGGCATACGCCTTCTACCGCCCCCTTCCCTCAAAAGCACTATCTTTCGGGGACCTCGTAAAGTTTGCCTTCCATGGGATCATCAAAGATATATCCTTAGTGGTGGTGGTGGGTGCGCTTGGCGCCATTGTAGCCCTCCTGATCCCCATTATGACCGGTATTATTATCGATTCCGTGATCCCTAACTCTGCTAAGGGAGAGCTTTTCCAGATAGGGATGATCCTCCTCGTGTGCGTCCTGGCTACCCTGATGTTCGACATTACCAGAAGCATTGCCATGGTTCGGATCGAAGGCAGGATGGACGCATCTGTCCAGGCCGGTGTGATTGACCGTTTATTAGCGCTGCCTGTCCCCTTTTTTCGCAAGTTTACTGCCGGCGACCTGGCAAACAGAACCATGGGCATTAACGCAATCCGAGAGATCCTTTCAGGGGCCACGTTAACGGCCATAATGAGCGGCATTTTTTCGTTGTTCAGTCTGATCCTGCTTTTCTATTACGATCTCAAGCTTGCCCTCGTGGCCATAGGCCTGACCCTCCTGGGGGTTCTGTTTACCGTGGTTTTGAGTATCTGGATGGTACGGTACCAACGGCAGATCTTTGACATCCAGGGCAAGACCTCAGGCATTGTGCTCCAGTTGCTTACGGGAATTGCCAAACTTCGCGTCACCGGGACAGAGGACCGGGCCTTTGCGGTGTGGGCCAACCGTTTTGCCGAGAAAAAGGCGATCGCGTTCAAATCCGGGAAGATCAACGCCGGCATCGATACCATAAGCTCATTTATACCCCTCCTGGCAACAACGGTCATTTTTGTTTGCTTTCTCAAGTTTCGCATGGGAGATATGAGTACGGGCCAATTTTTGGCCTTCAATGCAGCATTCGGCGGCTTCCAGAACGCGCTTTTGCAGACGACGCTGGTCCTCTCCAGCAGCCTTCAGGTTATTCCGTTGTTTGAACGGGCGAGACCCATCCTTGAGGCGATTCCGGAAACCGATGAAAGAAAAGGCAAGATAAAAAAGTTAAACGGCGACATTGAGGCTGCGCATCTTATGTTCCGCTACAGCCCTGACGGGCCGCTCATTTTGAAGGATGTAAGTCTCCGCATTTCCCCGGGGGAATTTGTGGGCATGGTCGGTGAATCAGGTTCCGGCAAATCGACCTTGTTGAGGCTGTTTCTGGGATTTGAGAGGCCCGAGTCAGGGGCTATCTATTACGACGGCCAAGACATGAAGGACATCGATATCCGGGAAATTCGCCGGAAGCTGGGAGTGGTTCTTCAAAACGGGCAGGTCATGTCGGGAAGCATTTTTACAAATATCATCGGTACCGCCAACCTGACCCTCGATGATGCCTGGGAGGCGGCCCGGATGGTCGGGCTTGCCGACGACATCAAAGAAATGCCCATGGGGATGCACACCATGGTCCCGCCCGGAGGAACCACTCTGTCCGGCGGGCAGCGGCAGCGGCTCATGATCGCCTCGGCCATTGTGAGACGCCCACGCATAATATTTTTCGACGAGGCCACAAGCGCCCTGGATAACCTGACTCAGAGAACTGTCAGTGAAAGCCTGGAAAGATTGCAGGTCACAAGAGTCGTGATAGCCCACCGCCTCAGTACCATCATAAACGCGGACAAAATCTATGTGCTTCAGGATGGAGAAATCATTGAAACAGGTATTTATAGTGAGCTGATGGCGAATAAGGGGTATTTTTACGAGCTTGCGAAAAGACAAATTGCGTAGAGCTGTGAGCAGAGCGGAAAGCGCAGAGCGCATAGATGTGAGCGCATTGAATATAGAACAAAATGATCGAGGATTAAACCATGATATATAGGTTGCTTTCATTGTTGATGATTCTCTTCCTTTCTTCCTGTCTCGGGCCTGACGACCCGGCCGAACTGCGGGCCGTGAGGGCGGAAAAGGCCACCGGCGATATCCTTATTGGAGCGGTGGCGCCCTGGGCATCCCTTGACGTAATGTTGTGGGAGGGCATCGAGATGGCCGTTGAGGAAATTAACGCGGCCGGCGGGATTCTCGACCGACGGATCAGAATCATCAAGAGGGATGATAAAGACATTGTGAGGAAAGGGGTCATTATTGCGCAAGAGTACGCGGAAAATCCGGACATGGTGGCCATAATCGGGCATTATGAATCCTTTGTCACCATGTCGGCATCAGTGGTCTATCAGTATTACGGCATCTTGCTCCTTTCCACGGCCGCGACCGCTCCCGAATTGACCAGAGAGGGCTTTTCTCTTATCTTTCGAATGGTTCCCGATGATACGATATACGGCAAAAAATTGGCCAAGTTTTGCCTAAAGCATAGATACAAGCGAATCTTGGTTTTTCAGCAGATAACCCCGGCAGGGAGGGATCTGGCCAATGCATTTGTGATAGCCGCATTAGAGATGGGGATTGAGATCCTTTACAGACAAGAATATGATTTCTTCACCACAGAGAACGATTTCCAGAGACTGCTCCTGCGCGCAAACGAGAGATACCGGTTTGACGCAATCCTTCTTACCGGCCAGCTTGCCCAGTCCGGGACCTTTATTGACATCGCAAGAGAGATGGGGATAGAAAAACCGATCATCGGGGGGTTGGACCTCGAAAGGGCCGAACTCCTGGAAATGGTTGGCCCCAAGGTGAGTAATATTTTTCTGCCGACCACTTTCAACCCGGATTCCGCTGAGAAACGTGTCCGACGGTTTGTGGAGGCCTTTAAGAGGCGGTACGGCAAGGTCCCTGACACCCAGGCTGCCCAGGCATACGATACGGTTCACACCCTGGCATACGCCATCAAACAGGCCGGATGCACTGCGCCGCCGAAGATGGCCGAGGCCCTCTATTCGGTAAAAGGACTTGAAGGCATGACAGGGCCTATTTCTTTTGATGCCCAGGGCAATCGTCTCGGCACAAATATCGTCATCAAGGTCGTAAAGGATGGGCGGTTTGAATATCTCCCGTACGAGGACGAATAGGACGCAGATAAATGCAGATGTTCAGGATTACTCTCCAATCTGCGAGACCATCAATCATGAATCAACAGGATTTCAGAGCAACGGTCTTAATGTCTCTTGGGGCGTCGCCCTCGGAGAGGGACGAACTCTTGGCATACAACAAAAACCTGTTCGACCATTCCGCTCTCAGTGCCCCCATAAAGCTTCCCCTCCCGGATGAACCCTTCGTGTCTGCCTGGGAAAGGTATGAGCGGAAGGCAAAGGACCGGGGGGCGCTTGAAACGCTAAAGGGTCGCCTGGTCCAGTTGTCATTCCCCATAAAAAAGGGGATCAGCCAAACAGACGCCTACCGATCTGCAACGGGAAAGGGGGTTGCACCGGAAAAAATACCGGGTGCCACAGATCTTGTCCTCAAGCGTCCCGATGGGTTCCGCTTCCACCTGCATGCCACCCCGGCGGGCCGGATTCCAATTCTGATCACGACTCACAGGGACGATTTCGTTTCGCTTCTGCGGGCGCTGACCATGCGCAACGAACCCGAAGACATTCCCGAGGCCACGGGAGCCATGATTGTCAGCGGCTACAACAACTGGGACCGCATCCGCACACTCAGAAAAAGGTGGGAAGCCGATCACGCCGACGACTTCGGCGGTATTGGTTGGACAGTGGAATTCCAGCGCATCGTTTCACAAAAAGCCCTCTACCAGGATAAGTTTATTATTCTCAGCGATGGTCCCTACAGCGGTGTTCAGGGTCACGAACTGGGGATTTCAGACGCCGAATGGAGGGAGACATCTCTGGTGATACGCCGGGAGCACGAATGTACCCATTATGTGACCCGTCATCTGTTAAATTCCATGCAAAACCGACTTCTGGACGAACTCATTGCCGATTACATGGGGATCGTTGCGGCCGCTGGGTGCTTCAAGGCGGACTGGTTCCTGCGTTTCATGGGATTGGAGAATTTCCCCGAGTATCGCAACGGCGGCAGGCTTGAGAACTATCGGGGCAATCCACCCCTTTCGAACGGCGCTTTCAAGTTGCTTCAAACCCTCGCCGGACAGGCCGCCTTGAACGTGGAACGTTTTGACGCCCAATACGGGCAAAACAAGAAAATCGGAGAAAACAGCGCCTTCATGCTGTTCGCATTAGCGCGCTTGACCATTGAGGAGCTGGCTTCCAAGCAGGGAATACGGCTGCTCTCTGATGCATTATCTCGAAACAAGCCAGAAGCTTAAGGCCATAATACGATGAGCCAACCCCCAAAATTCCCATACATCATCCCGCCCGGCCTTCACTACAAGGTACGGGAATTTGAAGCCCACTGCAAGGTCGCCCAAAGCGCCCCGATCATGATATGTGGCCCTTCAGGGGTTGGGAAATCTCTGTTTCTTCACATCTTTAAACAGCTGTATCGGGAAAAAGCGGGTCCGAAGCCCTTCGTGGTAACGGTCAACTGTTCTCATTTCACGGGCGACATCGCCCGTTCCGAACTTTTCGGGCATGCGCGGGGCGCCTTTACCGGAGCGGTTGAGGAAAACGAAGGCTGGATCGAAAAAGCCCATGGCGGTGTGTTGATCCTGGAAGAAGTGGGAGACCTGCCGCCGGAAACCCAGGCCAAACTCTTGAGTTTTGTGGAAACCGGTGAATACCACAAAATGGGATGCAGCAGTATTCGGAGTTCTGATGTTCAAATCGTCGCCGCGACAAACCGCCGTGAAAACCTGAGAGAAGACTTCAGGCATCGCTTTTTCCCCTTTCACATCCCCCCCCTTCACGAACGAAGAGGAGATATCCTTTACCACCTTGCCATGAAGATCCCTGAACTCATTTCTCAACTGGCGTCTTGGGAAGTCCTGGCATTACTGGCCCACCACTGGCCGGGAAATGTGCGGGAAGTGGAAAAAACAGCGCTTCTTCTCAAGCGCAGGAAGGTTCTTGAGGCCGAAGATCCAGCCATTGACCTTTGGGAGGAAGTGGTAAGGGCCATGGAAAGCAGGGCCACGGACGAGGAAGAAACTTTGCGCGATGATTCTTCAGAAATATCAGCAAATCGCAGGCCCGACATGAGCCATTTCAAAAACGTGGTCCTCGAGGGCAACCGGATCTACCGGCTTTGTCAAACCCTGAAAACAAAGGGCGTGAATGTGAAGGAGATTCATGATCTGCTCAGGAAATTTCATCTGGGAATTCTTCTGAACAGAGAAGACCTGGCCTTTAATACATTTAAAGAAGATCCCCCTGGATCATCTTTCAAACTCGATACGCGCCTGAATGTGCGAATTCTTAACACCGTAACGCCCTTTGACCTGGCTTATAAGGGGTTGAGGGTATTCTGCCATCTGCTGCTTAAAAACAGAAATGGCGCGGAAAACCTTCTGGACCCCCAGGATGTTTACTCCGTCTCGGCGATTCATGGCACCTCCCCGCACTTGTTGGAATACCCCCCGGAAATCCGTGGACTGGCGGAAACCATTCACCGCTCCCTGGATCCAACATCTCATAACCGAGCTGCGGCGCCCCAATGGATCACTTCCATGAGCCGAAATCAACTGATGAAAACCTACTATAAAGCGCTTCTGACTGAAGCAAAGGGGAAAAAATCGGTGGCGGCAAGGGTTGCAGGCCTCAAATACAGCACCTTTCGCGAGGCTTTGCGGAAATATGAATTATTATAGTGGTGGCTCAAACCGAAAGATCAACTTTTGCCGTTAATGTCGTCATAGACCGACCTCAGCTTATCCAGGTTCTTCTCAAACCAGCTGGCGGCATCATCGAGGGAAATGCCGCCCACCACAATTTCAAGTAAATCGTCCGAGAGTTCTTCCGTGCCCCCCTTGATCTCCCGGCTGACCTCGTTCAGTTCCTGCATGGAAAAAGAAAATCCTTCTTCCACCGCAATGGGCAAAATGGCGTCTTTTCCCCCTTCTCTGAGTTTGTTTTGCAACCTTTCATCATCAGCGCTTTTTCTGAGAAAGGCAAAGGCATCTTTTCTGGACATTATGACCTCCAACAAATTTGGTGCATATAACTATTAGCAAAAATATCAGCAAATATCATGCCATTTCTCATAAAAATCGGAAAAACCTGTAACCATTTGAGATAAAAGCTAATTTAAAAATTCCTTGAAAAAATGATAAACATTTATTTGTGAATTTTCTTAAAAAATTGCAATATACTGCAATCGACTGCAATATTACGTCATTTTTTTCTTTGCAATAGGGATCGCGGCCAGGCCCGTGGACTCTAAAGGTTTTTGGTATGAAGACTGAAAAAGCCGACACCCCAAAAGGAAATCGGTCCCCCTCTGAAAATCTTTTTCCGGATCCCCGTCTGTCGATTTACCGGCTTTCAAACGGGCTCACCTGCCGGCTTCGGCCGGTTCAGGATACGCCCCAAGGAACTCTCGAACTGCGACTCCTGATCCCATGCGGATTTCTGAACGAACGGGAAGGGGAATACGGGGTGGCCCATTTGCTGGAGCACATGGCCTTTTCCGGGAGTCGGCACTTTCCGGATAATTCACTGCTTTCCCACCTGGAATCCCTCGGCATGGAGATCGGAAAAGACATCAACGCCTGGACCGGGCCGGCTGAAACCATATTCGCCCTTTCCTTTGCCGATGCCCGGGAGAATGCGGAGGTTTTAGGGTTCCGGATTCTCTCGGATGTGGCCTGCGGCCTCAGTCTTTCTCCTGGACAGATTCAAAGGGAAAAAAGCGTCGTTCTGGAGGAGATGCGGCTGAAGAAAACCGCGTCATCCGCCCGGGAACAGAAGATGCTGGAGGTGATGTTTCCCCATATCCCCGGTTTCAAACGCAACCCCCTGGGCGATCCCCACACCCTTCCGCAAATTGACCGCACGGCGCTTCTGTCCTTTTATGATACATGGTACCGTCCTCATAATGCCATTCTTTTTGCAGCGGGAAACCTGGACCCCACCCTGTCAAAACAGCGCATTGCGGATGCCTTCGGCAGATGGAAGGCAGCATCGCCCCGCCGTTCGGCCAACCGTTTTACCAGTGCCGAAGGTCCGGAAACCGCCCAAGCCTTCATCCGGCACGATGACTCCCTCACCGAAGCCCGCGTAGATCTGTTTTCATTTCAGCCCATACAACCCATGACAAGGGTGCGGGATTTCAGGAACCGGCTGATGGCGGAACTGTCGCTCGAAATCGTGAGCATGCATTTGAAGGCGAAAACCCATGAGCTGGACAGTATCTTCTATTCAGCCCATGCCGGTTTCATGGACTTTCATCATGCGGGCCTGCAGCGCTATGCCTCTGCCGGATGCAGGCCTTCAGATATGGAAGAATCTTTGACTGTTCTGCTGAAGGAATTTAAACGGTTTCGAGAATTCGGGCCCTCTCTGCAGGAAAGAGAAACTGCCGGACAATCCCTGCTTTTGGAAGCGGAACAGCGGAGCACTCAGACACCGTTAAAACGAGTGAAATTATTGATGCGGGAGATGATTCATGCCGCCCTGACCGATTCAATTTTTCTGTCGCCCGGCCAGTCACTGGATCTGACCCGATCGCTCCTGCCCGGAATCGGCATCGCGGAGCTGAGAGACTTCACTAAAAGATGTTTTGCTCCCCATGAGCTGACCATCGTGCTGTCCATGCCATCCAAGCTCAAAGAGGAGTTCAAGCTCAAACCCGGGGGTATCCTGGATCTACTGAACCAAATTGAATGCGAAAGGGCCATGGAATCTGAAGAGCCGCCCATTCAGGCTTCGCTCGGATCTCCCACACACCGGCAGGGAAAGATTGTGGAAAGGGCCGAGGAGCCGGATCTCAAAATCCTGTCCATCACGTTCCAAAACGGCGTGCGGCTTCACCTTCGATCCATGAATGAACTCAAAAATCAGGTCCTGATCCGCATTCTGCTGCAGGGGGGCAGGATCAATGAAAGTGCTTCCGAAAGGGGGCTTACGGATGCGGCAGTCCTCTCTTTTTCACGTCCGGCTACCGGGCAGCACAACAGCCGGGATCTCTATCACTTTCTTCAAAACAACCGGATCACGGTGAAGACGAAGGTCCTTGAGGATGGGGTCCAGGTGGCCATTCAAGCCCCGAAAGACAGGCTTGAACCGTGCTGCCGGCTGGCCCACCAGCTCCTGACTGAACCCCACGTGGAAGAGAAGATATTGACCCGGTGGCAGGAAATCGTGATGCGCGGAATCTCCGGGGAACAGAACCGCATGGACCGGGCGATGCGCGACCTTTTCCGAAAAAAAATCTCCGGCTGCGACCCGCGTTTCGACCCCCTGACCGCAGAACAGGCCGCAGCCATTGACCGGGAACAGGCCCAGGCCTGGCTCATGCGTCTGGTGCGCCACTCCCCCATCGAAATCTCCATCGTGGGCGATGAAAAACGTTCAACTGCCCTGGAATTGGCGGAACAAACCCTTGGCACACTGGGTTCACGTCCCCGGTGGGACCCGGATTTGGAAAGGAGACGCGGACTTCGATCTATGATCGGCCCCCAGGTCCACACCCTCATCGTATCCGGCGAATCATCAACGGCACGGACATTCATGGGCTGGCGGGCGCCCCCATGGCAGGCGGTGCGGGAGCGGCGCATGTTTCACCTGGTCGCCCCGATGCTCAACAGTCGTTTGAAAAGGATGCTTCGGCAGGAACAGGGACGCGTCTACGATCTGCACTGCGACATGCACGCCGGCAAGGCTTACCCGTCTTTTTCATGGATCGGCGCGTCCTTCTGTACGGCCCCGGCTGATGCAAAAACCGCAGCCGAACAGGCCCGCCGGGCCATGGAAGCATTTGCGGCAGCCGG
>Ga0209042_1001297_pt1 | contig 19825 bp, 12 predicted proteins | sample SaaInlV_200m_DNA_6_FD_184649 | JGI IMG/M metagenome (GOLD analysis project Ga0209042, IMG submission 184649) | Marine microbial communities from expanding oxygen minimum zones in the Saanich Inlet - SI037_S2LV_200m_DNA (SPAdes) (version 2) | ecosystem: Environmental > Aquatic > Marine >...
CCCAGTTTTCTGCTCCACAAATCACTGCGCACAGCGCGATGGCGATTATGTCCACTAATTTATGCTCTTTTGTTCGGTCTACACGTGGGTCGGTTAGTTGTCCAAAGTGCTTTTCTATCGCCTTCAGTGCTTTTGGGGTCATAGCTATTCTCCTGTTTGCAAGATAGCTATTTTTACCTCAATTTAGATGCAATCGCCCTGCGAATATCCCGTCTATCCTATGTAAACACTTTTTATGATGTAAAATAACTTCTGTTGAAGCTGTTTTTATTCACGATGGGAGTGGCATTTATGGCGAACAGGGTTGGCATCACACTGGGGAAATATAAATTACAGGAACGCCTCGGCAAAGGTGGTATGGCTGAAGTTTATAAAGCCCACCACGAAAAACTGGATCGATACATCACCATAAAAATTTTACATGCCTTTCTTTCGGAAGGCGAAGAGTTTCTGGCGCGTTTTGAACGCGAAGCCAGAGCGGTGGCTGCTTTGCGGCATCCAAGTATTGTCCAGATCCATGATTTTGACCATGAAGATGATCTTTATTATATGGTGATGGAATTTATCAATGGGGGAACATTGCAATCCAGAATGGTTGAGTTATCCCAAACTGGTCAGTATCTACCGCTCGAACAGGTGAAAAGAACCTTGCGCCAAGTAGCAAGCGCGCTAGACTATGCCCATAAACGGGGGATTTTGCATCGAGATATTAAACCCTCGAATATCCTGATGAACCTGGAAAACGATGCCTTCATAACAGATTTTGGGATCGCTCGAATGATGAGCGAAATGCAATATACTGCCACAGGGTCGCTGATCGGTACGCCCACATATATGTCGCCAGAACAAGGCAGGGGAATGGATTTGGACAACGCCAGCGATATATATTCCCTGGGTATTCTTCTTTTTGAAATGCTTACAGGAAAAGTGCCCTTTTCATCCGAAACACCTCTGGCAATCATTCACAAGCACGTTAGCGAACCTTTGCCAAGCCCATCCATGCTTCGCCCGGATATCCCTCAATCTCTGAATGATGTTATTTTCAAAGCCGCGGAAAAAGAAGCGCAAGATCGTTATCAAACGGCAATGGCGCTCTATCATGCTTTTGAAAAAACCTTAACCCCTGAAATAATAGCTCGACTGGATGGAGCTACGGCGTCAAAAACTATGGATATTTCATCACAGCCGACCATGGTAGAAGAAAAGTCGGATGGAATATCTGAGCTACCCACAGAAATGATGGGGCAAGAAACAATGGCTGATCTACTGGATAAACCCGACTCGCACGTGGATGACGAGCCTACTTCCGTTATGGAAACAGAAGTTTCTACAAGAGAAGATAGCGTCGTTTCAGCCGAACCCGAGCAGTTACTCGAAGAAATAACAGAGTCCCCCCCAAAGAACGATCAACCTAAAAAGAAACCAGTCGTATTGGGCATTGCTGTAGCGTTGATCGCCATAGTGATCGCGTTCATGGTGTTCTCTGGAGGTTTCACATCTTGCGCTACAGTCGAGAGTTGTGTAGAGCTGAGTAACCAGCAAGTTGAGCAAGGCGATCTGGAAAGTGCACTGGAAGCGCTTGATAAAGCACTCAGGTACGTTCCTGAGCAAGACCAACAGCATTATTCCTGGCTTTGGTGTGATCGCGGTGGTTTACTGGAAACGCTTGGGCGCCCCGATGAAGCCGGTGATAGCTTTCAAAATTGTGCAGCCTGGGGGGATGGTGAATAACAAAAAAAAACTGAGCGAATCTTTCGCTCAGTTTTTTTTGTTAGTTTTTTTGTTTATATCAGATGATATTGTGGAATTTTATACGTCAGAACGTAAACCAGTCTGCCGGGGTTGAGATCACGCCAGACAGAATGAACCACTTGCGCCAGCGTTTGTTCGTCTGCGGTAGCAGCTAAACGGGCTTCCACTTCAGCAGCGAAAAACTCAAAGGATTCGGGGGTCATCTCGCTCAATCCGGCTTGATCTTCTGGGGTGACGGCGTGGCTGTCTGTCGCTGCCTGTGCGTCGGCAAATAATGCGGCACGGTACTCTTCATCTGTAATGGCTTTCCCGATCACATCCACCACGGCTCGTTCGCCTTCGTTCAGGGCTTCAAAATCGGGAGCAGGTTCCAGCTTGACATCGTCAGGTGAAAGTTCCCTCTGAGCACTTAGATCAGGGGGTGGGGGTGGCTCATGCGGATCGCCGCCTTTTGTGATATTGGCATTAGGAGATTCCCAATCATCTTCGCTGGCAATGTTGCCGCCGTCTGCTGGATTAGGCAAAGGTACCGGAATTGGAGAGACTTCAACATTGTCTTCAGCGCCAGAGTCAACCTCATTGAATATGGGTATTGGAAGGTCTGCTACATCTTCAGGTCCCCCGGCTATATTTGTAAATGGGTTAGGTCCATGACCAGGCTCTTCGCTTATCTGTCCAGGTTGAGGGCTAGGCAGGTTGATGGGGGTTGCTTCGTCTTTATCCTCTTCATCTTGATCAGACGTAATATTATCCAGATCGCCACGTATCTTGACTTGTTCCGCAAGTCCTTCTTTTTCGTTTTCTGCAAGCTCGGTCAGGCTCTTTTGAATATCTTCTGCTTGTGTGTAATCATCGCTTTTTTCAACATGCGCACGTGGTTCGTAAGTGACATCGTCGAGATTTTCCTGAGTAGTGTCGCGTATTTCATTCGCTTCGACATTTCGTTCGGGGGTATCTTTTGAGTTTTCCATTATCTTATCCTTTTCTTTATGACTTACTTTTATCCTCTGCCTTCGGCATCTTTCTTCATTTTCTCGCTGGCTTCCAGGTTTGTAGGAGTGTAATAATCGAGATCGCCGGGATCAACAAAGCCGCCACCATCGCCACTGAGCGTACCATCCATCAGGAATTTTCCTGAATCGTCATCGCCATCTTTATCGCCGGGTGTACTGCCGCTTTTATCGCTACCGCCTCCCAAGCCGACTACAGGAGAGAATCGTCCGCTTTCAGTGTTCGGGCCGCCGATAGGCTCTTTGGGGTCAGGGTCTTCTCCGTCCCAGTTGCCGCCTCCGGTATAGGGCATAGGTGTACCGCCGTCCAGGGTATTGGATACGTTAGAGCCAGCAGGTACACTTATCCAGAATGTTGTCTCAGTATCATAGTAATAGTAATTTCCGTCACTATCATAGTAGGGAACTTTATCAGAATCGAGATTACTCTTACCTGCCTCATTGTCTTCCTTTAATTTTTGTACATCTCTTTGCCGTTGTGCTGCTCCAAGAATATCATCGGCAGTGTTGCCCTTTGAGCCGCTACCATAATTGCCTACGGGTGGTCCGCCACCAGATTTAGGTACTGAACCTGGCTTCTTGCCGCCACTTCTTGGACCTTTCATGCCGGGCCCTTCTCGAGGGGTAAGCAACTCTTTAGATAGTTTTTCCTTTCCCAAGCGTTGTGGATCTGCTTGCCCGGTTTTCCCCTCAGGCTGATTTCCTCCTTCGCTGAAATCTTTTTCAGAACCAGGAGCATTTTGATCCATCTCATATATAGGGTCGTTTCCATCGATCTCGCTGGGGGGAACGCCTTCTGCTTCCCTGCCAACGGGTTTATCGCCGGAAATTGCATCAGCTTGCGTGCCACTGCTTTCTGTTTGATCCATGACGCGATTATTGGAACTCTCGCCGTCAGATGAACTTGTCGGGTTCTCACCACCTTTGCCCGTCAGTGGATCTTTTGCTGTTTTTTCTGGTTCCCCATCGCTAATACTATCTTTTGCTGTCAAGGGAACCTCTCCGGGTGCAGTGGCGGCCGCATTATCAACCACGGTTTCAAAGTCATTTTGAACGGCTTCAGACTGCCTATAATCGCCGATTTGCTCTAGATAAGATTGGGGCTCAAAGGTTGCATCGTTCAAGCTTTCTTGCTCTGTACCGCGAACTTCACTTGATTCGATTTGGCTCTCGATCGGGTTTGTGTTTTCAGACATTTCTATACTCCTTTGCTGCATCTGTGGTCTTTAGCTACTCAAATACATTTGGAATTGCACCTAGGGTAAGTTGATCGGGGTGGCTTCGCCACCGTCATCTTCTCCACCACCCTCAGAGCTGATGTCCTGGAATATCTCCGCTGTTTGAGTTATCGGTGATCTTGACGTCATCGGGCGAGAGAGCGATATTATCACCTCTGCTATCGCCTTCAAGCTTCACGTCATCAGGAGAAAGCGCAGTTTGTCCTGTTTGATCAGGAGGAGGAGGGGGATCGCCAGGCTCTTTATGACCGGCTACGCTGCCGCTACCTTCATTTTTAAACTTCACGTCATCTGGCGAAAGATCAACTTCAGCCATACGCCCACCTGAACCATCATCTTCTATAGCCACATTAGGAAAAGGATGAGGGCCTGGTTCCGGCGCTTCTCCAACGTTTACGCCATCATAAGAGGGAGCCATCTCTTCATTAGCAGGCTGTGGGCCAGGTAAGTTGATCGGGGTTGCTTCATCTTTACCATCACCTGATCCACTAAGCGTTGCCTCGCTCAAGTCATCGCGTACCTTCGGTATGCGCCCAAGCACAGTATTTTTGTCTTCGGTTTTAATCCTGTCTGCTGGGATCCCATGATCCCAATCCAAGGGTTGTTTCACGGGACCCATTTCAACTTCTTCGTCGCTAATATCCCTCATCTCAGGACCAGTGGCAACCTTGCTTTCGTTCTCAAGCGGATTATCCATCTCTGCGATCTCTCCCTCTTCTACCAGTACGCCGCTACCATTCGGTAGGTCACCGGGAGGGCAGCAAGGTATAGGTAACTCTTCCAGCGCTTTCTGGATCGCTTCCGCCTGCTCATAATCACCATTCTGCTCAATAAATGAGCGAGGTTCATTCGTCGCATCGTCTAATTTTTCTTTTTCTACATTGCGACTTTCGCTATTTTCAATTCCACTTTCGTTTGAAATAATATTTTCTTCGTTCATTTGAATCTCTCCTTGTTAGCTTGTTTTTTCATAGTTGAATGTGCTTTGCTTGGGTTGAGTTCTGGCGAGGAGAGTTGAAATGCTATTTGTTGGGCCTCTGATATGAACTCCTTTCTCTACATTTATGGTCTTATTCTTTCTCCTTTCTTTGCCTGAAAAACGAAAAAGCTCCTTGCTCATTTTCCTGACTAAAGCACGCCTCCCGTGGAAGGTTTGTGGTTTAGCCCTGAATAGAGTAAGAAGCTATTTATGATGTGTCAGGGTTGTTATTTTATTGTTGCCCTAATTATATTGATGATCCTTATTATGAAAATAGGTCTCAACTCCTAATTCCCCTGAATAAGTTCCTGATTTATCGCCTGATAGACTTTTAGTTGTTTCTCTGGCAACGCCAACCGCGATTTTGCCATGGCTAACATCAACAAGCAGTACGATAAATTACCTAAATGTCCTTGCTGCACGGTATAACCGTCAACTTCCCCTGTAACTTGCTTCAAATGAGTTAGTGCAAAATGCCAAACGGGGCGAATAGCAGATTGCGTCTCCTTTGTTCGTTTTACTTCTGCGTTGAGCATTTCCTGTAAGCTAGCAAAATCCGGGTCAGAAACAAGCGTGAAAAAACCATAATGACAGGGTAGCTTACAGAATGCACATCCCTTCCTGCGGTGCAAGCGATTGTCAGGCAAGGCTCTTTGCGGCAGACGAGCAACCAGTGACATTTCTTTCTGAAATTCGTGCATATCCTGCGGGCTTTCATCCGCTTTGGATGCGGTTTCAGCCAGCCTTTCGATCCATTTTTCGCTTGGTTCACGGCTATCTTCGTTAAAAGCAACAATTCGCCTGCAAACTTCAGGGATAACCTCCTCATAGAAACTGAATTCACTCGTCTCAGCAGACTCAATCAATTCTTTTAGCAAGGGGGCAAGACTTTTTTTCATTTCCCCGATTTTTGCTGGAGGAGAATAAGAAAGCAGATAGAAATATGCGATCGTTTTTTTGATCGTTTCAGCTGGGAATTTGATTGACATCGTATCCTCCATGTTTTTGGCTTGCTTCCGTTTAGCGAGCTTCTTCTCGTCTTTTGCATCTACCGTGGAATCGGCGAAAATAATATCTTCACCCAAGACGCCATATCATCTTGTATCCCGGATACGATCGCTTGTCCCACTTTCAGGCGTGCAATGACCTTGGCTTGTTCATCAGTGAGTGCCATAGCACTAGCCATTGCATCACGATCATCAGCAGCAACCAAACGGTGAATGATCTTTAGATTTGTATTCTTAATAGCATCAGGTACCAATTTTGCCGGAACCTGATCGACAATAGCTAAGCCCTGTCCATAAGCACGGATTTCAGCCAGAATATCCGAGAACATATCGCCCATTTTGGCTTGGGGATTGGCTTCCCCAACACTCGATGAAGCTTTGCGCAAAATACGATGTGCTTCTTCGATGATCGCCAAGTGACGCAAGGCGCTTGATTCTGGTGACTCCTCGGCCTCATGCTGTGCCTGGCGATACTCATATAAGAAGTTGAGCAATAAAGCCATCGTAAAGCACTTATCAGCATCATCACCCATTTGTTGCAAATTGATCACGACCGGGCGGTCAAAAAGGTCTGCCCAAGGCGTTGACACAGGATGATCGAAGAGTTGCCCTTTCCAGCCGCGCAATAGGCTGCTGATGCGTGTTTTCATCGCTGCCGTGATATTAAGCGTGATGCGTTCTTCGTAACCCTTACTGCGTATCAACCCCGATAGCCGATCGTGCATCTGGCTTAGAGTTGGACACTGCACTTCAGTAGGGGGGAGTTCATCATCCAGCCAACCTTGGCTGCTATACAGATCGACCAAGGCTTCTTCCAGAATGATAGGCAAAATTTCATACATTGGAAAGCTGGCGTTAAAAATTGATTTTAAACGATCGAGGTGGGGCATCACTTGTTCCGTAGCTTCCGGAACACGAACAATGTCGAAGGGGTTTAGCCTTAATTGCTTTAATGGCGTTTTAGCAAAATGTGTACGACCGGGAACATAGACATCAATCTTTCGGTCAAAAGCATTTGCTTTGTTATAGGCCAGCGCAAGTTGAACATATTCATCTTTGGCAGGCTCAATCACCAGAAAGTTTTTTCCCTGTTCCATCATATCTTCGATCAGACGTCTGCATGTATTCGATTTTCCGCTACCTGTGATCCCAGTGATAAAGACATGACGGGTCAGTGTATCTGTGTCGATCTCGTAGTCCAACTCCCCGATTTCTTCTCCACCTTCGAGAACGTGCCCTAGTTTCAGGGTTGATGTTGAGTTGTCTGATCTTGGCGGGTTGAGACTAAAATAAGCAGCCGGTTGAGTGGGGATGCCGGGCATCTCGCGTAAAGGAAGATTTGTCAAAAGAGATAATTCTTCTGTATTCATCGGCGTTGTCAAATTCTCAAACGATTCCCCTAATGGATGGTGTAGCTGTTCGCCATTTTGTGGGGCAAAAAGGCGCAAAGGTGGTTGCTGAAAGGCATCCAGGGAAACTTGAATTTGACCATCCCAAAGTTTTCCAAGATCGTGAGCGCGGATCGGCTCGGAGGTGCTCTTTTCCCCGCTGACCAAAGCCTTGAATTGTGCCTGCGCTTGGGTTATGGCTTCGCTTTGATTACTGATGAGATAAACACCAACATTCCAACAACCTTGTGCTCGTGCTACTTCAAAACGTTCTGCCGTTTTTTCCAACTGCTTGATGCAAGCCTCAGCATGTTTGTTGAGATATTCTTGCCCGAAAGAAAGTGATTCTCCGCTGGATGTCGCTTTGCCAGTAGAAAGACTGGATGAATGACTGGTTGCTTCGGTTTCTGATGTACTGGTACCAACTGTGTCAGATGAGCCGGTGGATGGGAGAAGCTGACCGAACATCCCCAACATGCCAGAAAGCAGGAATGGTCCGCCCGCCGCTAGCAATAAGCCGGATATCCCTGCAAGCCCGACAGCTTTTACGCCCTTATTCATCCCATCTGATTTTTCAAGAGAAGTGCCCAGCACGCCTTTATTTTTTGTTGCCGCTTCGCTTTCTGTTACTCCTTTGGCTGAGCCTTCTGTGGTTGTATCGCCTTCTGTTTGCATGCTTGAATCAGAAAGTCCTGAACTTTGACTACGCTGAATAGTTGCTTTGGAAAAAGCATGTACTTGCCCTGATAATGTCTGGCAAGTGCTTACGATGTTGCTGACAGATTTCTCTGGCATTGGTTCTGCAACGACCAAATAGATGTAGGGTTTCCCTCGCATGCCGCGCATGAGTCGATCCAGGCTTTGGGGGTATTCGTTCGAGCCGCTACTCGCTTTCACAGACGGAATCCCGGTGAATGCACGTGCGTATCGGTACGTACTTAATGGGACGTGAATTTTTTTGGCGATCCGCTTATAGTCGGACACGCTGCGGACACGCGTCCCGGGCCAATTTGCACTAAGAAATTGCCCCAATTGTTCGGCAAAAATTTTGGGTTGTGTCCCGCCTGTTTGGGCGCTGATCCCAATGAAAATAGTATTTCGTAATCCATCGCTGCTGATCAGAAAAACCAGCCGGTAACGAGGGTCGTGGCAGGCTGCCAGCGTAGTTTGGATCGCTCTGACATAATCCTGTGGGGATCCGTCGACCTGTTTGCCAACTTGTTCCAATTCAAGAAAGGCGATATCTTGTTGCTGGATGGGCGTTTCGGGGAGTAATTGGATGAATTCTTCGTCGAGAACGGGGCTATTTAAATAATCACGCCGTAAAGTGAAAAGCATAGATTTGGACAGGGCATCTCCGGCAGCCATCAAAGTTTCTGCATTCAGATTTTCTTCGGGTGCCGGGTGATTTTCTTCAGATGGGACGATTTGAGTTTCTTCGGTCATAAGTCACCTATCCATTCTTGATTTGCTTTACCTCGAACTTTATTTTCCCGATGGAGATCATTGCGCCAATTTCCAGCAAGTTGGATTCATAAGGTTTTAGGCGTTGCCCGTTAAGAAATGTGCCGTTAGTGCTGCCTTTGTCGGTGATTTCCAGCTTGCTCTTACTCAATGTTATTTCTGCATGTAGACGGGATGCTTTTATATCATCTACTCGGATATCATTGCTTTTGCCACGCCCCAGCGTCGTAGTAACTGACTGAATAGGGAATTGCTCTGTTTCGCGTTGTAGAAACCAGGCTGGTGAAGCAGGTTCTTTGGTTGATGCTTCTGTAGGTGATGGCGCAGGAAAAATAATTGTTGGTTCAATATCGTCGAAAGATTCTTGATACTCTAATCCAATTCCTTGAACGACAACTTCATCAGGGTTGTCTGCCAGAAGTACCTTCTCTGTGCCAAAGCGTTCTCGCAGAAAGGTCATGATCGTAAAGAGTTGTGCGCCGCCACCAACCAGAACAACTTGGCCAATATCTTTCTGGGGGATGGCGATCTCTGTTACAGCCTTTTCTATTAGGTTTCTGAAATCACTATCCAGATGTGATGTGACTTTTTTGAACCGAGCTTCGTCCAGAGCGATAAGTCGGCGAAAGACAGTACCGTCGCGCATAACTAATGTGATATTGCGTTGATGCGTCGCGTTATTTTTCCCGGGTGACATCATTTGCCGACTGAGAGATTCTTTCAGGCGCTGCCCGGATATTCGTAGAGAGACCAAAGCGGATGGGTCGTCAGCGAGCGCTGAGGCCGGGATATTTAGCTCATCGGCGATATATTTGGCTAATTCAGCATCATATAAACCACCGCCGAAAGGTTCTCCGTAGCGCCCCAAATAGTTCAAATTGCCATTTATTGGATCGATCTGCCCGGCAATAATATCGGTGGTGCTGCCGCCAACGTCGACGATAAGTGTGATGTCGTTATGGTTTTGTTTTTCTAATAAACCACGATGTTGCAGGCTGAGAATAGCGCCTTCTGGTTCAGCAACAAAGCGGATTTGTTTGAACGTATCACCAAAGCATTCCCGAACAAGTTGCTGATATTCAGCGAAAATTTTACCCCCGTGATCGTAGCGCCAGTGAATTGGATAGGCAAAAGCGAACCATAACCGATCATCAAACGTCTCTGCTCGCCACTTTTCTTGGCGGATCTGCTCCAGAATTGTTGATAATAATAATCTAGTGTATTGCATGGCTTGGGCATGTGTATAACGCCTTTGATGGGGGAGTGGATTTTCTTCCAAGTGGGAGCCAATGCAGGGTTTGAAATATTCTCGTACTCGCCCCCGATTTTTCTCGTTTTCAAGCTCTTGCTGAGCAAGCTCTCCAAAACTTTCCAGATCAGCCCCCTCAGGGTCCAGATAAATAATGGAGGGTAGTTTTCGGTCAATAAAGCTGGTAATAGGAGAGGCTTGTGGCTCCCCCAATAGTGTTGCTCGATTCCCCGTCCATTCATAGGCAGAGCGATATAAGCGCCAATTCGTTGCGCCGCAATCCAGTGCAAATAAGGTTTGTTGCTTAGTGATTGCCATAGCGAATCCTACCTTGATACAGAGGGTACAAGATGGATTATAACGGAAATATGCTTCTTTCTAAGTTTTACCTTGGTGTTTATTGAAAATGCGCTTGCATTATTTCTGAAAGGGGCGTTGTGCCGCTACCAAATTCTCTCAGTAGCCGAACAGATTTTCGCCAAAAGAGCTTTTGTCTCGTCCCGCCCCGTATCGCCCATGACCTCATCTTGCTGCGCGTTATGGATGCAAAATCTGCCCCTGAAAGCGATTTCGCGAACGCTGTTGGCAGTACGACAGTTTGGCGAAAGCTCGAGGCAAAATTAGACCGTGTTGACCTTGAAAACCGGGATGCGAGTCTCATTACAAAAAAACGCTCGACATTGTTGTCAAGCGTTTTTTACGGGTAGCGTTCAGATTCTTTAATTGTCTAATTGTTCACGTAACTCTTCTGCGGTATTTACAGGCAACTTGCAGGCGAAACCTTCACAGACATAGGCTGTCGGTAAATTGTTTTTAAGCGTTCTGTTGTGCAATAAGGCTGGTGCACTTTCTTGGATCGGGTATGGAGTTACCGCTATGACTGTATTTGGACGGTATTTTGAACGCACTTCTGCTATCAGTGCTTGCGTATTGCTATCATCAAGGTCTCCGATAATGGCAACCTGTTTGATGTGCTGAAGCGCAAAATCTGCTCCCGAAAGCCACTGCGCGAAGGCAGTCGGGTACATGCCGACAAACTCGCTCACCAGCCCCAACGTGTCCTCCGCCCGCTGACGATAATCTGCGTTACCCGTTAAAGCATCTAGCTTAAGTAACGCCTCTGCCGCCAGCGCATTCCCCGACGGGATCGCGTTATCCTGCAACTCCTTCGGGCGCAGCGGCAGCGCAGATGCTTCAGACGATTCGTGCGTCGTGTCGAAAAACCCTCCCCCCGAATCGCTGAATTGCAGAATCATCTCATCTGCTAATTCTTGCGCCGCCAGAAACCAGCGATTGTTGAAATCGGTCTGGTAGAGTTCGAGTAAGCCAAGAATTAGCGCGGCGTAGTCAGAGAGAAAAACTTCGCTGCCAACTCTTCCCTCTCGCCACGCACGCCGAAGTTGACCATTTGGTCGCAAGGCTGTGAGCAAAAAGTTGGCATTGCGGGTAGCCACATCAAGATAGTTTAAGGCATTGCGAGGCAGCTTTATCGCCGAAGTAATCTCCTTGCCAGCTTTGGGATTGCTTCGGTCGCTACGCTCTCTCGCCATGACGAGCGTGTTGTTGAGTACCCGCGCCGCCTCCGCAAAAACGATCAGCATTAGCCCGTTCCATTCTGTCAGGACTTTATCATCGGTGCCCGGGCGGATCCGTTTTTCTCGTGCAATGAGTAGTTTTTTGTGGGAAGATGCTAATTTAACGGGAACCTGTTCAGGGTCAAGTGCGAAGCGAGCGGCGAGGGTGGCATCATCTACTGTGCGTTGCAAAACCGTTTTTCCCTCCCAATTGCCTGTTGCGCTGATCCCATACGCCGCTTCAAATAGCGTGTAGCCATCACCGAGCGTTTCTTTGATCTCGTCTTTTTCCCAGACATAAAACTTACCTTCGACACCTTCGGAATCGGCATCGAGGGATGAATAAAACCCGCCATCAGAATGCGTCATTTCGCGAGCAATAAAATTGAGCGTCTCCTCACAAATTTGGCGATAATGGGGATTTTTAGTGCGCTGCCAAGCGTGAAGATAGGCGCGGGCGAGCAGGGCGTTGTCGTAAAGCATTTTTTCAAAATGGGGAACGAGCCAATTATTATCGGTGGAGTAGCGCGCAAAACCGCCGCCAACAACATCATAAATGCCTCCGCGTGCCATCGCATCGAGGGCGTGGAGAGCGGCTGATTTTTCACCAATAGGCTTTCGCAATAGAAATTCTATCGCCATTGCCTGCGGGAATTTGGGCGCAGCACCCCAGCCGCCGTTTTGCCAATCGTAAGTTTCGAGCATTCTCGCGGCAGACTTTTCGACTTGCTCGGGGGTGATGCTTTTTCCACTGCTCGCCATGCTGGCTTCTGTTTGGAGTTGTGCAGTCAGTTGATTGCCAGCGAGGTTGATATTTTCGCGGTCATCTTTCCATGATGCGGCGATGCCGAGCAAAAGCTGCGGGAAAGAGGGCATCTGGTAGCGCGGAACAGGCGGGAAATAAGTACCGCCATAAAAAGGGCGCAGATCGGACATAAGAAAAACGGACATAGGCCAGCCGCCTTGGCGCGTGAGCGCAACGACGGCTTTCATATAGATGCTGTCAATATCGGGACGTTCTTCGCGATCAACTTTGATATTGATGAAGTGCTCGTTCATAATGGCGGCAATTTCTTCGTTTTCAAAGGATTCGTGTGCCATGACGTGGCACCAATGACAAGCGGCATAGCCAATGGAAAGAAAAATGGGCTTGTCTTCGGCTACAGCTTTTGCGAGAGTTTCATCGTTCCACTCGTGCCAGTGGACGGGGTTCTCGGCATGTTGGAGGAGATAAGGGGAAGTTGCGTTTTTTAGAAGGTTCATTTTGATACCTGTGGTTTATGGAGTTGTTTTGTCTGATTATAAAGTGGTTTTATAAGCAGAAGATAAACGTTTTCTCTAAATTGGTTCAATCTCAAAGATTGAGCCAATTTTATTTTGCAACTTTTTCTGACAATCCTTGTAAGGGTATATAGAAACGCAAACAAGGAGAAAAATATGGCAGACGTACAAATGATCTTTGGAATACTCTTACTGCTCGGCATTGCCTTCCCCGGGATGTTGACCGCTTATTGGCTACTCTTCCCCGCGACAGTTGAACGCGCCCAACATCGCCTCAACACCACCCCCTCGAAAGCCTTCTGGATGGGCGCAGTTTTGCTCTTCATCCTCGCTATCCCAACAGGGATTTTGCTCTCAGCAGGCGGCGTAGGCCAATTCCTCGGCTGGACGCTCGTCGCCGCGACCCTGACCCTCAGCGGGATCGGCGTGGCGGGTATTGCCGCGAAGATGGGGGTACTCCTCGCTCGCCGCTCAGACGGAATCTCTCCCGCCGCAGCCTTTGTGCGTGGTGCAATCGCGCTGGAGCTGGCAGCCGTCTTCCCGCTGGTGGGCTGGTTCATCATTATCCCGTTGGCAATTGTCGCTTCGTTGGGCGCGACCGCCTTCGCCATTTTGCGTTGGATGCCGAAAAATCGTGTTGTTGCGCCGGAAGTTACGCAAACTTCGCAAGCGCCCGTTCCGAATCCCTAATCCCTAATCCCTGATTACCTGATTCCTATGACTACTCTCTCCCGACGTGACTTCCTAAAACTCGCAGGCATCGTGGCTGGCAGCGCGGCACTCTCATCTTGTGCGCCGGTTTACGAAAATCTTGCAAGGCTTGGCGATGATTTCCCTCTCCCGCAGGGGGTAGACCCGCAGACCTTCGCCCTCGTTAATCGGCTCAGCTTCAGTGCCGGGGCAGCGGATTTAGAGAGAGTTGCTGATGTCGGCATCCACGCTTGGGTACGGGAGCAAATTGAATACACGTCCGTACCGGATGAAGCTTGCAATCTCCGCTTGCGCCAATTTAAGACCCTCGATCTATCCGCAAACGATCTTTTTGATCTCAGTGACAAGATTTTTGAAGAAAAAGATCGTCTGACTGTCCCCGACGAATTGCGTCAGGCGACGCTCATGCGGCAGACTTATTCGCGCCGCCAACTTTATGAGCGGATGGTCGAATTTTGGAGCGATCATTTCAATATCAGCACCGAAAAGGGCGATTGTTTCTATCTCAAAACCGTTGACGACCGCGAAGTTATCCGCCCGCACGCACTCGGATTTTTCAGCGACTTGCTCTGGGCATCGTCGCATTCGCCCGCTATGCTCGTTTATCTCGACAATCAATCCAATCTTAAGGATGCGCCTAACGAAAATTATGCCCGCGAAGTGATGGAACTGCACAGCCTCGGCGTGGAGGGCGGCTACGCTCAGCAGGATGTGATGGAGCTGGCGCGCTGCCTGACGGGCTGGACGATGAAAGAGCATTTCTGGCGCGGCGATTTTCATTTTGATGAAGATGTGCATGATAGCGGCGTGAAAAAAGTTCTGGGGATGAATATCCCCGCAGGCGGATTGGATGAAGCCGAACGCGTCATCCGTGATTTAGGCTTGCATCCGTCTACAGCGCATTTTCTCGGCTTCAAACTTTGTCGCCGTTTCATTGCCGACGAACCGCCTGCCGCATTGGTCAGCTCGGTGGCTGAGAGATTTACTGCTACTAATGGCGACATCCACGCCGTGATGCAGACTCTGCTCACAGAAGGTATCCCGCATATTCAGCCTAAATTCAAACGCCCGGCAGATTTCATCATCTCGGCGTTGCGTCAACTGGATGCCCGTACCGATGGCGGCGCACCGCTGCAAAAATTTCTCGCGCGCATGGGGCAACCCTACTTCACCTGGCCCACGCCCGATGGCTACCCCGACACATCCGCCCCGTGGATGTCTAATCTCATGCCGCGCTGGCAGTTTGCTGCCGCGCTGGCGCAGAACGAGATCAAAGGCACGAGCATCGACGTTGAAAATTTGCTCGCAATTAGTGGTACGACGGGCATCGAATCTTTCACGAAATGGGCAAGCACACTCCTTTTGGGCGCGCCCCTGCCCGAAGAAGATTGCCAAAAAATGGCATCCGCCCTCCGTGCCGCTGGCGCGGGTGATGAGATTTCTACCGCCCGCGTGGTTATTGCGGGTTTATTGGCTTCGCCCGCTTTTCAGTGGAAATAATACGTCATTGCGAGGCAGCTTTACCGCCGAAGCAATCTCCCTGACAGCCAAGGAGATCGCCACGTCGAAAAGCATTGGCTCGCGATGACAGGATATAAACTATGAAAACACAACATATCTCCCACACCTCCCGAAAACCTTTGCTCTCTTTTGCCCCCGCCCAAACCGCCCCGCGCGGGGATGTGCTGGTCGTTGTCTTCCTGCGCGGCGCAGCGGACGTGCTCAACATGGTCGTTCCGCATGGAGAAGATGAATATTATAAATTGCGCCCAGCCTTAGGCATTCCACGCCCCGATGACAACAAAGCCAAAGCCGAAGAGCGCACGATTGATCTGGATGGCTTCTTTGGCTTTCACCCCATCCTTGCGCCGCTTTTACCAATCTGGCAGGAGGGGCATCTCGGCATTATCCACGCTTGTGGCGCGCATGATGATTCGCATTCCCATTTTAAGGCGCAGGAGCTGATGGAGCGCGGTGTGGAGAATGAGCATGGCCCCGCCTCGGGCTGGATTGGGCGACATCTTGCCACGCTGAATACGAATAACGCCTCGCCGATGCGTGCAATTGCTTTAGGTGAGATGCCACAGCGCAGTTTATATGGTTCGGTACCGGTATCCGCTTTGCGCTCGCTCGAAGATTTTAAATTGCGCGGCGATGAGCTTGCCGTTGCGCAAATGCAAGCCGCTCTCGGCTCACTCTACAGCGGCAATGATTCCCTCAGCCATTTGGGGCGCGAGACGATGAGCATTCTTGATACGCTCGAAAAGATCACGCCCCGAAGCCCTAATTCCCAATCACCCAATTACCCTGAGTCCAATTTTGGGCGTGGATTGCGCGAGATTGGATCCATCATTAAAGCCGAAGTTGGGTTGGAAGTTGCAGCCATTGATCTGGATGGCTGGGATACACATTTCGCGCAGGGCGTGCAAGTAGGCTTGATGCCGCGCTTGATGACCGATCTCGCCGAGGGGTTGGCGGCTTTTCATGCGGAGATGATCGACCATGCCGACAAACTCACCGTCGTCGTGATGACCGAATTCGGCAGACGCGCCTACGAGAACGCCAGCCTTGGCACCGATCATGGTCATGGGGGCATGATGATGTTGGTCAGTGGCAATTTGAAATCCCGGGGCGTATTCGGGCAGTGGCCGGGGCTGAAATCGCATCAGCTTTTTGGTCCCGGTGATCTCGCGGTCACCACTGATTATCGTGACATCCTTGGTGAAGTTTGTGCGCGGCGATTGAATAATCCGGCTTTGGATGGGATCTTTCCTAATTACGATGTGAAGATGCCTGATTTATTTCGCTGAACAAGAATAGAAAACATTTGAAACCTTTGCTTTTGTATAAGAGCAGAGGTTTTTGTGTTTGCGAGAAGTTTAGAGTTCAGAAATATAAAGTACAATTCCCAATAATTTATTTTTCAAAGGAAAGATATAACGCACTGACATCGAAAGGATACATCATGGCGCACGTCTCGCATAAACTTGGCAACGCTTTTGAAGGGGCATTGGCTGGCGGTGGTGACCCGGCAACTTCTCCATTATATGTTTTCGGACCCTTTTTGAAGTTGATCGTTGTTGCGGGTGTGGCGCAGGTGACCTTTGGCGCGTCAGTTTGGCTGGTGGTGCTGACGGTTGCAGTTGTATCTGCGATGTATCGCCTTGTGATGCAATGGGTTACTGATGGTAGCGGGGGCAGCGGCTTAAGCGAAGAAGAGTTTGGTCCTTGGGCGGCAAAGGTCAATGCCGCGATCACCTTTATTGAATATACACTTACATTTTTGGTCAGCATGGCTGCAATGGTCACTTTTATTGCTGATCGTATTCCTGTTTTGAATAATGAATTCATCCTTGGTATCCAGTATCGCACTTTGGTTGCGATTGCTTTGAGTGTCCTAACGGGGGAATTGGTCAATCGTGGGCCCAAAATGGCGGCACGCACTTTTGGGCCTGCAACGGCGGGTGTTCTGCTGCTACTCTGGGCAATGATTTTTGCGACTGTCATTCAGCATGGTTTCCATCTCCCCGATTTCAATCTTCAGGCTTTTGCACCCGAAAATCTGCATTATACGCTCGGCGGCTATGTCCGCATTCTGGCGGTGATGACCGGTATCGAAGTTTTTGCCAATATGGTTGCGGCCTATGATGGTACTGAAACGCAAAAAGGCACAAAAGCCTTCAATTCTCTGCTCATCATCATGGGCACAACGGCTGCAACCATGTTGATCGTGGGGCCCGTTATCTTCAAACTCTCCGATCCGCTGATCGATGATGTCTCTGTTTTTACGCAAACAATGGATAAGCTTCTACCTGCGCCCCTGCCTTATTTCGGTACGCTGGTAGGCATCGCTGTGCTCATGTCGGCATCTGCGGCATCTGCGCAAGGCTTACAAAATCTCTCCCTCGGGCTTTCTGAGCGACGCTACGTCCCGCCCTTTTTTGGCAAACGTAATGCCTATCAGGTTGCCGACAAACCCGTTTGGTTGCAGGTCTTCATTGTGAGTATCACCTTCCTTCTTTTTGGCACGCATGAAGAGACCTACCTCGCCATTTATGCAGCGGGCGTTTTCGTCCTTCTGAGTATGACGGGCTGGGCAGTGACAAAACGTTTGCTGCGTCAGGTACGTGAGAATTTTAGCCTGGGTGCTGCCCTCTTGATCGCCGGCACGATCCTTGGAGCGATCCTGACAACAGGTGCAACTGGCATCATCTTTGTTGAGCGTTTTGCCGAGGGTGCCTGGACATATTTGATCTTTGTGCCTCTGCTCTATGCCATTTTCGGATATACCCGTCAGCGGATGGGACAACCCTCCGCTGCGCTGGATTATCTCGGGCGGCTCGACGCCACCAATTTGGCTGGCTTCGGTTTTGGACAAAGAGACCCGGCAACAGGCGCAGTGACCGCTAAACCCACCACCCCGGAAGGGATGCGCTGGGAACCCGCCCCTATTGCCGAGAGTCGCTGGCGTCATCAGGAGTTTGATCTGCATAGGGTCGCCGTTCTTCTGGATGGCTCAACCTATGCCGCACAGGCAATCCCCTGGGCGAAGATGTATTGCCAAAAAACAGGTGCGCACCTGACACTACTCTCTTCGATCAAAAGTAAGCTGCCTGATGTAGAGAATGAATTCGAAAGGCTATTTGTTGAGCGCAAAGCCTATTTGGATGGTGTTCAAAAGAATCTAAAAAACGACGGAGTTGATGTTGATGTCGTTATCCATAGCGGATTCATCGCTGATGCTACGCAGCTGCTTGTTCACGAGCGGCAGATTGATGTTGTTGTCACCAGCACGCGCGGAAAATCAGGCAAGCTTAATTGGGCGAGCGGAGGTGTCTCGCAGAAATTGCTCCAGAAGATCAATCAGCCCGTTTTTCTTATACAGACTTCCGAAAATGGTGATGCAGCCCCGCCAAAGCTAGAGCGGATCCTGATTCCATTGGATGGCTCGATCTATTCGGAGCGTGTCCTGCCCTACGCCCGAACGATTGCACAGCTTTTTGACGCAGAATTGATTCTGTTGACAGTCCCCGCAGTCCCTGAACCAGATGACTATCATGCTCCCTCGGAACTGGTTGAAAATATCCGCAAGAGAGCCGAGTTGGAGATCGATGACTTCCTCGACGCTGTTGCACGCTCGCTGCGCGAGCGAGGTATCCGTGTTCGAACAATGGTGACCGGAACCTTGCCTGCGCGAACCATTGTGACTGTTGCGCATGACGAAAATGTGGATATGATAATGAATACGTCGCGGGGGCGCGGTGGTTTAGAGTTGTTTATGCTTGGTAGTGAAGCGCAACGTGTTGTAGAGCAAACGGACAAGAACGTATTCATAGTGCCGATCCGAGATCGCCCTATGTGAAAGAGTGAAAATATGTTAAGACTTTTACGAAAATGAGCTATAGATATACTCCCTATTTACTACCCTTTCTTTTAGCTTTTGGGCTAGTGGGATTTGTTTTGCTGCGAGCTTGGCGTTTCCGTAAGACACCGATGGGGCGTGCTTTTTTGTGGATGTTGATAGCGCTTCAGGTTTGGACCTTTGGTTTTATTCTGGAGATCGCAGCTGTTGAATTGGCGGGGAAATTATTTTGGGCAAATATTCAGTTTCTTGGCATACTGCCCCTTCCATTATTTTGGTTTGAGATCAGTCTCCTCTTTACGGGGCATACAAAGAATATTCGAAAATATCTCTTTCTTGCCTCCCTTCCTGTTATTTTGGTGCTTCTCTCGATCTGGACCAATGACTATCATCATCTTTTCCGTGGGCAGCCTTATTTAGATTGCACCTCAGCACCTTTTTGTATCCTTGTGAATGATTACGGTGTTGCTTTCTATGTAGATGCAGTGTTCAGCTACCTTCTTTTTCTTTTTAGTCTGGCTCTGATGGGAAGCTCCTTGGTGATGACCAAGCCTTTGTATCGACAACAGATTTCGTTAATGTTGATCAGCTTGGCAGTCCCTTTGACGACAGATCTTTTATACGTAATGGGTATTTCTCCGATCCCTCATTTTAATTTTACGACGGTTACATTCAGTATCGGATCGGTATTCATGTCTATTGCTTTATTTCGTTTTCGCTTATTTAGCATCCGCCCTATGGCGTATGATCTTATTGTTGAAAATATGAATGACGGTATCGTGATTGTCCTGCCTCAGCGCAAAATGGAAT
>Ga0209042_1001306_pt1 | contig 19704 bp, 21 predicted proteins | sample SaaInlV_200m_DNA_6_FD_184649 | JGI IMG/M metagenome (GOLD analysis project Ga0209042, IMG submission 184649) | Marine microbial communities from expanding oxygen minimum zones in the Saanich Inlet - SI037_S2LV_200m_DNA (SPAdes) (version 2) | ecosystem: Environmental > Aquatic > Marine >...
GCCTCTGGACGATTTGAAACGGCCGAGGGAGGAGACCCACGCGGATTCGTACGGCTTCCACGTTTCCCCCTCCAGCACCGCCACCTCGTTTGCCTCCCCCCACCGAAACTCGTGACCGCCCGTCTTCTTTTGCTTCCCACTGCAACAGCCACTGATCGTCCCTGGATGCAACCCCAAACTCCGAGCCGCCTCGTTACTCGAAGCGTACGGCACCCATTCTTCCGCCCCGAGCTCACGCCCCTCGACCGGCTTCGATTGCCTCTGGGCGCTCGACCCGCGGTCCTCATTCGTGGCGTACGAGTGCTGGATCTGCTCGCCCTGATTCGCCCAACGCAGGTTCTCCAGGCGGTTGTTGGACGGGTTGTTGTCTATGTGATCCACGGTATCCTGGTCGTCCCGCTTTTCGAGGGCGAAGGCGCTCGCCATGAGCACGTGGATGTAGTGGTGTTTGCCGTTGGTCATGACGCGAACGTAGCCGCTTTTTCTGGGTTTGGGGGTGGAGATGACGCCAAAGGAGGATTTGAATCGGCCGAGGGAGGAGACTTGTGGCTTGGTGGTAGTTTTGGTAGTTTTCACCATTTTTGTGAGTGTGAAATCCTTTCTTTAAAATAAAAGGCTTTCATAAATGAACATAATTGGGATCATTCATGTTCTAATATATTTGTTTATGATTTTCGGATTACTTTCATCAAATTTGAGTATCATTTGGACACATATTATAATGAGTTTCGCAATACTACTACACTGGGTCAGTAACAACAACAAATGCATTTTAACCGAGTTGGAATGTTATTTCATGGAAACAACAGAAGAACAAACTATGACGAGACAATTGCTCCAACCGATATTGAATCAGCCTTCGGAGTTGGTTGTGGTAGTAACACTATTTGGACTGATACTTTCATTGTTCAAACTATACGGTTGTGTCTGTCCCGTAGACAACATCCAATGATACCGGATGAAAAAATATACCCTTGCCGGTATAACAATGTCGTCAAGCGTTACTTGACCACGCTGTGAAACTTGGAGATTCGGAAAAGATTTTTCATGTATCATTTTCATGAAATTGATCAAATTTATGTCTTCCAATGTCTTGCTAGAGCGATTGTAGACGCGGAGCTCCAATCTGTTCAGTAAGTTGCCTGCGTCACCACCACGTAGAGTTAGGCTGATGACTTGTGGGACTGATAGACCGGTTGTCGCGATCCACATGTCTGAATAACGCTCATTTGATTGAGTGATCTTCATGTTCCTTTCTTCCCGTTGCTGCTTTTCGAAGTCCCGCTGGTCGTTCCGCATATCTCTTGCCTCATTCCGTTCGTTTTGCCGCAGTTGTTTGGCAGCCTCTCGTTCATGCTGTCGCTCAAGTTGATGCTTTCTCTCACGATCCATGCTCGCTTTCACGCGCGCAAGATATATCTCATTCTCCTTTGCTATTCGAGACATATTGATACGAAATACAATTAAGTCTTTAAATAAAATTCGTTAATACAATTAAGTCTTTAAATAAAATTCGTTTCTAATGAGAAGAGATGAGCACAACTGGATTCAATACGGGAAATAACACTCCCAAAGGAGGTACTTCAAGAACCGAGACAGAAGTGTGTAAGCGTGCATACGAGTCAACAAACCCACTGGCCAGGTATGATCCCAATGATGACCCTGACAATCCTAAGAGTCCTTTGTACGATCTTGAACGCTATTGGTTGGATGAAGACACAGACAAGCGATTTGAAGTATTCTCAAAAAACGTTCTTCAGAAATACCTTGATTTTAGCGATCCTTTTCAGCTAAAGAAAATACCTGGTATAAAATTGACAAAAACGAAGCTGGAACAAGCAATGAATTGCGTCTGGAGAAAATACTATGCAAAGCTAGAACGTGGTACTAATCAAGAGGTATTTGATAGATTGAGAGAAAATAAACCAAATGAACAGAATAATTTCAACAAATATTTTGATGTAAGACGAGGATATGTTAATCAAATGAGTATAAAGTCAACTTTTGAAAAATTTATCAAAGAAGTTTCAAGTAATTTAGATGTTATAAATGATTCTATCTCTGAAGAATGCTCCACATACATGAACCCAACAGATGTGTTTTCTCCGTGTATGGAAAACTGTATTGATCTTAGCAGGTCAGGGGCAAACAAGAATTTGACTCAACCCCGATTGATGCAGTTAGAACTTACTAAGTTTCAAAATACACTTACAGACATGCACACGCATTTGATAATAAAATTAGAAGAAACAAAGCTTGAAATGAAAAAAGAACTAGAAGAGGAAAAAGTGCACCCTAAAAGAATAAAAGACATTCTTGATAATAAATTTGGTGCAATAACAACTGTTGCAGACGTAAAGGACAAATCTGAAAGCAAAATTAGGCTAAACTTTGCTAAGGCTATGAACAAGAAGTTGAGTCCAGGAACACAAAAAGTACAAAACAAAAGAAACAAGGAAGCTGAAAAAAAAAGAAGACAAAAGCTTCAAAACAAGCTCATTAAAACAGTTATTGATAATAAAGGAAGATTGGCTTCAAAATATGATAACCTATTCACTCTCGAAACCCCATTTGACTTAAGTAACAAGGGTAAAGTAATTTCTAAGGATACTGGTGTGCTAAAGACTAAATACGATAGAAGTAATAAACGAGTGGAACTACAGCTCAGATTCAAAGCAAACCAGGCATTCAGCAACACACAGGAGGCGTTAAACAAAAAACTCAAGGAAGGCAAGAGTAATAGCGTATTATCTGAAAAAGCTAAGTTGTTGAAGGAACTAGCTGATAAACCCCATACTGATAAGCCTCTGAAGTTAGTAAGAATGGGCAAGAAAGCTACTGTTGCTAGAGGGGGTGATAAAGCAATGCGTGAAATTATTGCGCTATTTGGAATACAAGAATTCAAAGACAAACAAAACGGTATGAAACAAAAATATGCACTCACAAATAAGACTGAAAAGTTACTCGACTCTTCACTTGTAAAAGTTAACAACCAAAACCACCCCACTGTCAATAATTTCAAGTATTTTGAATTCAAGGATTTAGAAAATAATGTATATGAATTGTTTTTACATTTCTTGTACAATAAAGTGAAAAATTTGAATGTCAATCAGATATTTAGCCTTGGTGAACTCAATAAATACGAAAGAATTGACATTCCTTACGTGATAGAGTACAAGTTAAACTACGCTAATGATTATATTTTTGAGTCACATAAAGAATATCCAAACATATTCACATTCCTGAGAAAAGATACAAAAATTTCGTACAAAATTCCTTCTCTTACGTACAAAATAAACAAAAGTGATGCTTCCAACCCCTCGAGTGAGCGCACCTCTAGTGAGCGCACCTCTTTCGTAAACTACAATGAAGCCGTGAGACTAGCTAGAAAGTTTGTGAGGTCCGAACCAGGTGATTTATTGCGAAAGGACGCTCTTGCGCGTTTCTATTTGAGAAACAATGACAGATACCGTATGGAACCGATTGGAAACATACTGAAAGTAGTTGATCTTCACAAAAATGATAAGGAAGTGTCTTCCAAGGCGTCTTCCAAGGCGTCTTCCAAGGCGTCTTCCAAGGCGTCTTCCAAGGCGTCTTCCAAGGCGTCTTCCAAGGCATCTTCCAAGGCATCTTCCAAGACATCCTTGCAGGCTTCGACACCCTTCCGCTTGCAAGGAACCTCCTTCAAGCTCGACTCCCTCCCTACCAAGTCTGCAGGACATCTAACCTTTGATCAAGTTAGCAATATTCTATTTACATAGTCCATCACGCTAAAGGAAACTTCCACTTTATAGTCTTGTATTCTTGTTTGCAATCACTATATATACCTTTTTTAACCATCATGTCACGAAAAGGATGAACTGCAGACCCCATATCATAATCTACTCTTATTTCTGTACCTGCAGGTATGAATTCACCCGCCTTTAACAGTATAGTGCACTTCCCTCCTTTACAAGTTTCATCTACAAAATATGCGTTAGCATGCTGGTGATCACTGTAATTGGCGTAACCAGCAATGTTAAGATACTTGCGGGGGTCTCCATCGATCACGATTCTTCGCCGGAGATCTTGTGGGTTACGCGCTACCATCAAATACTCTGAAGTTGATGTATTTTCTTCCTCTTTTGTCAATTTTTTTCCATTGTACTCGCATAACACAGACCCCTTGTTTGTGTCGCCACTGCAAAACAAACCACCAACCCACTCCTTACCCACTAATGTGTGACTTGCGTACACAACATGATTGTCATGAAGGCACACATCAAGGTGTCTTGGTCTCTTCTTCATCTCGCTGCAAGCCCGGGACATCCCTTTAAGGTCACATTTTGGAGAGCTCGCCATCCTCCTCACCCTCAGAGAAGGTGGGAGAATGAACACGTTTGTAGCAGTGAGGTTGGGATTCCTCCCGCTGACGACGATTCGTTGACTGAACGTACGTACGCAGCTGGCGGTTGTCGGTGTTGAGGTATTCGAGGAGGGCAATGTTGCGATCCATCTCGCGAACCTCTTGAATCAACCGGGTGCGTTTCTCATTCAAGCTCCGCAGCACATACTGAAGCTCCTCGCGCACACTCGTCATGTGATCTAGTGGGTTGGCGGGATTTTGGTCGAACGGGTTTGGTCGAACGGGTTTGGTCGAACGGGTTTGGATACACATGTGTAACCCTTCAAGAGGGAAGGGAAGGAGGACCCCCCCTAGCAGTTTAGTTCTTGTTTCTTCTCTTAAATTAAGAAAAGAAAGAAGAAGGAAGACTCTAGGGGGGGTCCTCCTTCCCTTCCCTCTTGAAGGGTTACACATGTGTATCCAAACCCGTTCGACCAAACCCGTTCGACCAAACCCGTTCGACCAAACCAAACCGTCCCTCCAACTCGAGCCTCGTCTTCCATGGATTCCGCGTTCCAGGGGATGGTCCTTGACACCATCTGGGATGGGAAGCACTCCGTCAGGCTGACGAACATGGTCAACAATGTTCTTGAGGAACGTATGCCGGACATCAACCGCGAGCATGTCATGGGTTTCTGCAAGAAACTCCTGGTGGGCGACGACAACCCACCGATGTTGAATGAGAAGAGTCTGCCCTACATTGCGAGGGCGTACGTGGGTGACCCTCCGGCATGGAAGGTTGTTGTCAATGTGACCCAGCTCAATAAGAACCTCAAGGAAGTCCTGCTCAACCGCGCATTGATGTACAAGCAGCTCCACATCATTAAGGACCCCGTCACTATCCTTAAGACATGCCTGAAGATGATCATGTCTGACCCGCGGAAGTACACAGCAGATGAACTTGGTGTCATCATACACGGTACGGTTGATGATACTACGTCATTCACTTACATAAGGAAGTACGCCCAGGGAGCGCCATCCGCAAAACGTGGCGAGTCAGCACTTGAAGAGCCCGACGGCAATCTTTCGTCCAAATACATCAAGACATCCCATGACGTCCTCGAGGGAGCGAATGGGCTCTTTGTTCTCAAGACATCACCCCCAAGAACGACCATTCACGCCAGTCCGAGAAGCCGCAACATACCGACTGGCTCTTCCGTGATGTCGGAAGCCAGTGACGTGATGCTGATGGACAAAGCGGGTCACGACAGGGCCATTCGCATGATAGAAGAGTTTTACACTGAGACCTCGGACTCTACCTCGTCATGAGAACTTCGACTTGGACGTTATCTGAGATAGTTCGAAGAGTCCGTTTGACTACTGTCTCCGAATTAGGATGTGTCTTGTCTGTTCTGCTTTTAAGTGGAACGAATGTGTGTATAGCTTCAATTGTCTGTACTTGGCACTCAAATATTGTATTCACATCAAAACCTTTCACATCACTATATTGAATTTGTTGCTTGATGATGTATGAATCGTCACTGTCATCATATGATGCCAAATAGAATGGTTTTTCTTTATCATCAGTATCCTGCATTAGTATCAAATCTACAGTATGATTAAGCTTAAGCTTGAATTGAGCTTCGTCACGTCCATTTATACAATCGTTTCTTCCACTAGGTACTAAAATTATTCCGTCAGTTTTGTATTCCAGGAAGTGTTTGTTGTTCAAGAATGAAATAGCAGTTTCTGTGTTAGACTTTTCAAGTTTGTGGTATGGTTTAGCTTTGATGATCACTGAGTCCGTCTCATTGTGATCGCAGTCCTCAGCAAGCTTTTCACATCTCGAATGACGCCTATTTAATGCCAATGAACGTAAGTTGGTACCTCTGTAATTATAACAATCGAATAGCAAAATGTGATTCCACCCACTGGCTGTAGAGACCAATTCGCCATCAAACATGCTCCCACCATTATCGTTCAGATTTGGAGGCACACTTATGTTAAGAAGATGACAAGATCCGTTCCTGGATATCATGACACAAAGTCTTCTCCAGTCGCCATCAATATAATACATCAAAAAAAGTAAGAGCACTCTAAATCCATCCGCTTTTGCAGTAAAAAAGTAATTTCCATTTCTAATCTTTTTTACATGACATTGTTCTGGAGTTATGGGTAGCCCCCCAGGGAAGCGAAACAAAGGGTAACGTTTCAATTTAGGATCATTGAGTTGCATAGCAGATTGTTGTGCAAAATTTATAAGTCTTGTATCAAGTATGCGATAACATTTAGAAAAACCTAAAGGTTCTTCCTCAAACATTTTAAACATCATGACAATGCTCTTTTAAATAAAAAAACTTAAATAAAAAAACTAAATTTTTCTGTCCTTTGCAAAAAAACTTATACGGCAACATTAGAGAATGATGTTTATGATTCCATTTTTGTTCTTTGTAATACTTACTTTTTTGTATCTTTACCTGACTCCTGCTCAAACAAATCAATCAACAGGGGGTATGAATGTGATGATAAATACATGTGTTGAGAGTATGCAGGCTATCGTACCAAAAGGGGACGATCGAATTGATAAAATAAAAGAAGATGTCATGTTAATTTCAAAGATTACAGAAGGAATAAAAAAAGACAAAATAGCTTGTATTGTACCAACAAACAATGATATTGATATTCTTAAAAAAAACATAAAGATTATATTACCTGATTCTGCGGCATTTGGCGGAGGAGATGCGACATTAGGGTCTAAAAATGTTATAAAACAAAAGAATCCACTTTTAGAAACAGTGAAAGAAAAAGAAAAAAGAATACACGAATTGATAAATTCAATTCAATTAGATTTGGATGTAAAAGGAGACAAATTCAAGACTATATTCATGAAAAAATCTATCATTCTAAAAAATGAGATAGATGATATGAAGAACAAAGTAGTATCCGGGTGCGCTAGACAAAAAATAAGACTGAGAAACTCTCATCCTCATTTGTCTAACTATGAGTTTATTGATGAAAACACTAATAATGGTATGCTACCTCCATCAAACTATGTTCATGGAAAATCCGTTACACCAGTGGGTCGTGACTACAAAGTAGATGATTCAAAATTAGGTCTGATGCAGGAATTTTATTCTTATTGATATAACTCACCCAGTGCCAAACGAACACGAACGAATACGAATCAGTTAGTTTACTGATTGTTTTAGGGTAGTTTATTAGCAAGATTGTCTAAGTCTCTCAGGAATCGCTCAGCATCTTCAATGGTCACAATATCTTCCACTGCAACATTTGCTTGTTCCATCTTCAGTTTTGCTTCTGTGTAAGCAATCGAATTCTCATCACAATTGGCCTCTAAAAATTTACAAGGGTCGTGAAATTGTGCGACATTTTTGTACTCGGAACAGGCACACACTGCCTCTTTGTCGGAAACATCACAGACACCCTTCACACACGTCCCTTCTGTTAAAGTAACAGAAGAAGACCCTTTAGCCATTTCGTGTTCACAAACACTCTTTGTTGGAAATCCGTGCCCCTTTGATTTGGGGTCATTCAAGTCATACATCAGGTAATTGCCTCCCTCTTTGTAATTCCACCCGCGGTACTTACCATTTACGAGCTTTCCAAGCCAGCAGAGACTTCCATGTGCCTCTTTACACACTTCTGCTCGATTGAACACAGCTTCTGACGTAGTCGAGACTAATCTTGTTGTCAGTGTGTCTTGACCATCAGAATCATAAACCTTCTCAAATTTTGGATTGTTTCTCGGTGGATCCAGTATGTCTAACACCATATTAACATTTTCGCAGTCACTAGCACTATAAGTACATTCAGTATTTTTAGGAGGTGAGTTGACGGTGCATTCGTAACATTTTTTCGCATCTACGTCCCTATTTTTAGATCCGCAGTCCTTTTTGGAACTTTTGAATACAATCTTTTCGGAAGGATTCTTTTTTGCACACTCAATACACTTGTCGTACTTGCCTTTCTGAAACAAGTAATTGTCGTATACTGGTGTGGCTCTGCATACAGCAAGTCGTCTACAATGGTTCAGGCCGGGCTTCTGTGTAGACACTGGAAGTTCCTTCAATTCTGGTAAAACGTCTCCAACCGGTGATTCCGCAACCACTGGTATCATGTAAATTATACCACTGTACAATAGGTAAAGCACGATCACAAGAAATGTCGTACACTCATATCCATACCGTGTAAACAATTCAAATATAAATACTACATTTATTATCAGTAGTATGCTATAATTCAATGATATACTCCTGTTCACAAACAAAGACATCTCTCGCGGAATACGGAACACAACATACCACAAATAGAATATTACAAAGAGTTTAGAGTAGACAAACCTTTCATATTTGTTCATTGATGGATTAGGATTTTGTGCCAAACTCTTCACAAAGTCCTTCAGAGGAAATAGTGATGTTGAAAACAAAATATCACCCAGAGGAGGCGGTGAGTCGCAAGGAATACCAAAAATGGATGCCATTTGTTATAAGGTATCTTTTTTTATTTCAAAATATCGGTTTGAAGCTTCTCTCCTTGGAATCTCTTGTATTCTGTGGAACGATAAGATCGAATGCCGATTGTGATACACCAAGGGGGCCTGGGGCATTCATATCATGTATGTATTGTACATAGTACCCTATGTTATTTATTATATTTGCAGAACACTTATTTACAACCAGCTTGTTCAACTCAGTAATAGGAAGATGGTGATTGTAACTGGTTTGAAGTGTATGAATCATTACTACCTGAAGCTCGGTATCTGATTGTCTGCCTATTTTGGCTTGTCCATTTGTCTTGTCATAAACCTTTTTTATTATAAGATATTGTAACTTTTCACGATTGGATAAACTCATGAAATACCGTATTGAAGGGTCTTCTTTGTTACTTACATATCTTGAAGACTGATCTGGGATGGATATTGTTGGTTGCATTATATATAATCAAATATTTTATGTGGGTAAAATAACCAAAAAAGAATATATTGTTATAATAAGACACACCATGAGTGTAATCAAAGCTAAATCTGTAGATATTACAAAAATAAATATTTCATCGCCTAAATCTATCATTGATGGCAAAAGTTACACATTCGATTTGACTTATGATTCAGATAGATTGACAATTCAATTACCAAGGTGCCAGCTATTTACAGGAGTGTATGAATCCGATGGAAAATGCTATTGTGAAATAGCCATACCGACAAAAGGAGTAACCGACAAAATGTATTTCAAAATTGCAGCTCGTTTGGAAGACTTACTCAAAGGAGAAAAAAGATATGGAAATGTATCATTCTTAGGACATATGCGAAGAGTTATAGATGATTTTTCATGCCTTAGGCTGAAAATGCCACAAAACAAATCAAAAATAATAACTGAAATAGTTGAAATGAGAGAAGGATCAGAAGAGCCTATTTCGATTGGTAAATTCATAAAGGGCTCTACAGTCATACCCATTGTATGCATTGAACATGCCTATGTGATAAATGAAACATTGGGATTCAACATACTTTTGAAACAGGTTGTTATTTTATAATAGTTTTTTTGTTTGTTAACATTAAAATGGAAGAAGAAAGTATTTATATAGTTTACGTTCTTCTAATTTACTTCATTGTAGTATATGTATACGGGGTTGTGACCTACTTTAGTTATAAAAATACATGTTCCAATTTGAAACACACCGGCTCTCCGGGGCAGTTCTGTGTTTCTCCCGACTCCAGAACGGCAAAGTGTTGGAATTCAGGTAGCCAGCTAAGCTGCAGCCACTGTGTGTTTGGATACAAGTCGGCTCAAACAGGTCACGTGTGTAAGTCAAGAGATGATGTTATTGAAGATAACATGGTAGCGTGCAAATACGAGGATGTAGCCAAAGAAAATCTCCAACTGGTTGCCAAGACCCCAACTGATTCAGCAGTTACCATCAAATACCAAACTGAAAACGGCTATGTGGAACCTGATACTGATAATATACCACTTATATTGACTTATCTTCAGAAGAACTGTTATTATGATCTGCAAATTCAATCCCCCATCGCAGTGAAAACAGAATGTCAGAACGTTACCACAAATGGTGATGGAATCTGCATAAAAGACTACGACACGCACGTCAAACAACAAAAAATACGTTACAGACCCGAGGCAAGAAAGAAACCTTCATTAACATTCACAAATGAAGTTACTACTACTGCACCAACCACGGCAACTACCACACCAACAACAGCATCATCACAATAAAATGTATCATAATAGTAAATGGAGTTTATGTTCATACATTCTTTTACAATGTTGATGATCCTGGCATGGTTCTTTGCTTTAGGATCACTTGACCTTCCTCATGTAGTGTATGAGAATACGTACACATATATGTTTCAACCCTACAACTCATTTAGAATAAAGTGTCATACAGTGAATGACTTCAGAATGGCAGGATTAGACTTTCAAAGTGCAGAAAACGATATGAATTTTGACCTTTTATTCAAAGAAGCAGAAGAAGGAACACAACTCAAAGAACTATTCACAAAATATAGTTTGAGTACTTGGGCTATTGAAGATGACTTTGGATATCCATTTCGCGAATGTCTTACAAAAGAGCTAAAAGATTGTACCTACCCTTACTGGGATATGTGGTATCTCAGTACAGGAATGGGACTTTTGTATGTCGCGGGAATTGCAAGCGTTATCTTCAATCTTCCTATGATAGGAAAAATACTGAAAAAATTTCCTATAACAGCGGTCGTTTCCACTGTATTACAAAATGTAGGCCTTCTCACATATGAACCAGATCTCCCATTTTCTGCAGTTTTTATTGTTGTCATGGTGAGTATTTACTGGGGTGCAGTGGCAAACAGGTACAAAGAGGATTGTCAGTCTGTAATTGATTCGAAAGAAGAATGGTATGACAAGGTGCCCGCCTACGCTTTTGGTGGTTCAGTTTCATTAATGCTCGTTCAGACCGCACTGGCTGAACGCAAAAAGTCGCAAGTAAGAGAGTTACTCAAAAATAAAATTCAGGAGCTAAAAAAGAAAAAAGAAATGTCTGAAAAAGAGAAATGGAAAAACTTCATGTCGGCAGGGAATGGGAGTCTCTTAGATAAATTTGTTAAATAGTTTGGTATATCAAATGCAACTCTACCATAATATTTTATCTGCGTAGTAACTCAAAATGTTGGCGGGGTCTTTTCACTCCGAAGTTTATTTTTGAAAACTCAAAATGTCCCCACCTGGTAAGTCTACACTCACCCACCCGGCCCCTCCTGGATTAAAATGGACCAAAACCTTGCATTTTGGAATGTTCACACCTGGTACTTCCTGGTCACGCTAATGTTGTCCACCCGCGACTGAGTTTTTCGATCTCCCGCATCATCTTCATCTTCTCCACAGCCACGACCAACTTGTAGTCCTGATACCTGTCATTTTGGTCGGGCTCTCCAATGCCTGCGATCTCGTAAAAGTCAATGCGGTGACCCGAGAAGTTGCCGATGGTCGTGCGGCAGAAGAAGTCATTGCCAATGAAGACGATGAGCGGCTTGCACTCTACCGGCCATTTGCCCCCCATCTTCGAGCCCTCAGATAATGCCTCGAAGTACTCCTGCAGGTTGGTGTTAAGGAGCTTCGAGTCCCCCCGAATCGCATCATAAAAAAGGAAAGGGCGCTCCATCCACTTCTCCGAGGCGCTACCATTCCTCATCTCCTTGATCGTCTTGAAGTCTACCTTGGGGTCCAGTGTCAGTTCATATCCGCCCAGTGTCGCTTTCAGGGCGGATATCATTGACGATTTGCCCACGCCCAGGCAGGATGAAGAGATGTTCAAGATCTGACAATCGGGTGCCGAGATGTCCTCGTCCAACACGGCCACGGTCAGCTGCTTCTGCGAAGTGTAAGGAGGCGTAGGCTTCTTGGTGATCATGTCAGTGTACGTCTTCAGGAGGGGGTAGGGCGACACGATCTCGTCAAAGTTGTCGAGGGAAACCTGTGCAACACGCGCCCAACCTCAGGATCTACCGCCAGATCTACCGCCAGATCTACCGCCTCGCCTGCGAGAGATCCGGAGTAGGCTGGCGGTATTCGTCCGGATGGATCGACTTGTTCGGCTGCAGCTCCAAAGTGGTGGCGACCGGGTGAGGCGTGGCGACCGGGTGAGGCGTGGCGACGGAGGACACCGACAGCACAACCGCAGTAGTCTGCAGAGGCGCAGGCGGCTCGCGAAGCTCGCGCAGGTGGTGAAGAATACGATCGAGGTGACCAGGCGGAATCTTGAGTTTGTGGCACACGGCCGCGAAACCGTCCAGATTTGCTTTCATCTGGAGGAACTGCAGGTCGTCGTACCCCTTTTTCATGAGCTTCTCTGCGTACTGGGGGAGACCGATCTCGCTCATCATGTCGCGAACTGCGCGAGTGCAAGGCGCGAGTGAGGTGCGCTCTCCTGTGCTAATGCTCCGCGCGGGGTCACTCACCGGTTGAAACCTTGCGACGCTTGTCGTTGTGCAGCGCGCTGTCATTTGTCGTGGCGGTCGTGGCGGCAGACATGGTTGCTCTGCGCACGGCATCAGAGCAAACGTGCGGTACGCAGACCCAGGCCGCGGGGGCAGCACGCAGGCCGCAGGCGGGCGTGTGTGTCGCGCCCGTGTCGTGTTGAACACGTCCGTGGTCGATCGAGTTGGATCACACATGTGTACCCCTTTCGATATGAGCCTCAAGCAAGGGGCCTAGCCTGCTTCCTTCTTCTTTCTTTTCTTAACTTTAGAGAAGAAACAAGAACCAAACAGGCTAGGGTGTCCTCCTCCCCTCTCCACCTGTTGGGGTACGCATGTGTACCCCTTTTCGGTCGACTCAAACCCGACCGACCAAACCCGACCGACCGAGCAAAAAGCCGACCGCCTCCGCGTTTTGCAGGCGCGCCCGCGTGCTTGGCCTTACTGTGGTGGCGTGTGGCCCCTGTGCCCTTGGTGTCGGTAGTGGGACAAAAAATAGATAAACCATTTAAGCCGGGAAAAATTACCAGTGTATTAAGAAAGTAATAACAAAGTAATTATGTATCTTTGATCCGACACCATGAGTTGACATGTGGTCTTCTTTTTGAGAATGCTCTCCATTCTTTCACAATTTTGTTCAAAAATCTAATGTTGTATATGTCAAATTTCTGATCACTTAAGTGACAAACAATTTTTGTTTAGTAGCCTCAAACTAAACAAATTATGCCATTTACATGTCATTACAACAGTTTCTTCCCAATGGGGGGTATCCATTGTGATGGCGCGACAAATTTATTACAATATTTTCTATTGTAAACTTAGTTATGAAACACATAACGCCTCAGGCACAAAACCACGTTTTCAAAGAGAGAAGAGCTAGAAAGCCAGTGCCGTTCCAAGAGATTAGTCACGGGGATACAGGTTTTATTACATTAGATGAATTAAAGGTATTGGAAAAAAGGGGTAACAATACCACCATGGATTCTGATTCCGATAGTGATGATCATACTTCTGTAAGTTTTGTTGATACAGATACAAATGATAAAAATACTGAGACAAACAATGAAACCAATGATGAAACCAATGATGAAACCAATGATGAAACCAATGATGACACACTGACAACTGATGAAAAGCAAACAGACGATGACGAGGTAAATCAATCAGAAAACGAAGAAAAAGAAGATTTAGGGCTGAAGCCAGAAGGGTTGACTGTCAAAAAACAAATGAAAAAAAAACAAAAGAAATTGAGTTTTACAATGAAATATGAACACACTGAAGATGAATGGTAATATATGTCAAAGTTTGATTCGGATTGCAGGAATGATCAGTTTGTTTTAAAGGAAATACAATTCTTGGGGTAAATGACTTATTTTAGTAACGAGTTTTTTGTTGATGTGTGCATCCACAAATAGAGGAAGAACAATATTATAAAGAGTGTGACTAATTACCCATTTAAAAAATACCATTCAAATTTAGTAAATGAGTAACATTACAAAAACATACATACCTGTGAAGAAGAATAATGACGAGTGTTACACACAAGATGTTTCAGTCTATCCCATACTCAAATTCATACCTGAAAACGCTATTGTATGGTGTCCATTTGATAAACATGATAGCAATTTTGTAAAACTTATAAGTAAAAAGAATGAAGTAATATACTCTCACATAGATACTGATCAGGACTTTCTCAGCTGGGAACCTGATGAACATTGGGATGTTATAATTAGCAATCCACCATTCACAAACAAAAAGAAATTCTTTGAACGTGCTTTAAGCTTCGACAAACCATTTGCATTAATTATGTCAAACACGTGGCTAAACGACAGTGCCCCTCATAGATTATTTTATGAAAAAGACTTACAATTGCTAATGTTTGATCGCAGAATGAAGTTCAATATGCCAGATGAATCTCATTTGATTGGAAAGAGAAAAGATCTCATTTCCTTTTCCAGTAGCTACTTTTGTTGGAATTTTCTTCCCAAACAAATCATTATGGATACTATACCGAAACGGCTGAATTAAAGAGAATAAAATTAGTTTAATGATAAATGCATATATATTCAAAGGTATATGAAACGAAAGAAAGCAATGAGCTATTTGATTTTCTAAATGAAATAGAAGTAGAATATCACAAAAAATACATCAGATATAATAAGGAATTCAAAGTTCCAAGGGGGCAAGCCTCATTCACGTATGACGAATCTGTGTATTATAATTACCCTGCTGCAGGAGGTTCTCCACCAAATTATATAATGAACGATAAATTGAGAAAAATAACAGAGAAAGTAAACAAAGTTTTAGCAACAAACTTCAATACAATTCTTTTGAATAAATATGTTGATGGAGATGATTGTATAGGATTTCACAGAGATAACCAAATAGGGTGGGCTCCGGGAAGTGGATTTGCAACTCTTGCATTTGGAATTGCTCGTGACTTTCAAATTAAGTGCGATGAAACTAAAATATTGACGACGATACTTCACGAAGCAGGATACGTTATCTATATGCCCGACCCCATGAACTCTACACATACACACTCAGTTCCAAAACGCAGGAGTCTTCGCGATTGTCGTATATCGCTCACGTTCCGAGAGATCACCACCCCTACCAACACCCCACCCGCCGCCGTGCTGCGCAAGAATGCGCGAAGGGGGCCTCTTAAGCCTCAGGGGAGTTCACCACGTCCTTGAAGGCCTTGATGACGCGCTCCATGCGCGCGTTCTCGTCTCCCTCGTCCCCGCCATGCTTGGCCGCGTAGTGGAACAGCCAGCGGTTAACGATCGGGAAAAGGCGCCCCGTGAGGTAGCCGCCGAGCTTCTCCTTCAACTCCGCGCGCGGCCCCGTGGTCGAGGAGTTGTCCTTGAACCACTTCACGAAGTCGCTCAGGTCCGTGAGGCCGACATTCTTGTAGTAGCCCTTGTCCAAGAAGCTGCTCAGGGAGGTGGTGCAGTTGTAGAACTTGCTCGTGCCGGGCTGGTTGATGGTCGTGACGGAGGTCTCCGTCAGCCCCGCGTAGCCCTCGTAGGTAATCCACTCCGGCTTGGGGCACGAGCACTCCATGAGGCTCTTGCCCTCGATCAAGAAGAGCTTCTTGATCCGGTTGACCTGGACGCACTCCGCCTCGGTCAGCTCATTTGGGTCGCCCGTACCCTTGCGCTGCTTCTTCGCCTTCTTGCCGGCAGCCGCCGGAGCCGGAGCCGGAGCCTCGACCGCGACTGCGACCGCGACAGGGACCGGAGCCGGAGCCGGAGCCGGGGCCGGAGCCTCAGCCGCATCCTGCCACTCGCTCCACTCGCTCCACTCGCTCACGATATTGTCGTCCATGACGTCCTCGAAGGCAGAGTAGTTGCCCGGCTTGTTGCCATCACCGATACCCATGCCCAGCATCTCGGCAAAGTCCGTCATGGGGATTCTCTCATCCTCAGCCGAGGAGGAGCCCGCAGAAGGGAGCGGGATGGAGGCCGCCGGCTCCGTGTTGGAGTTGAAGGTGTAGCGGTAGTCGGTGAAGTTGTGCTCGAGCTGCTGGACGAGGGCCGGGTCCAGGAACTTGTTCATCTCCCCCTGCTCGGTATTCATCTTCATCATGCGGAAGGCCTGGAACATCTTGGGGTCGTCCTTGGCCTCCTCATCCGCCAGTGCCAGCGGCGGAGCATACATGAAGAGGAGGGTGCCACCGCAGGCCGCGTGGAGCTTCATCAGCCGCTTGACCGTAGCCGTCATCTCGCGCCTCATGCCGGACCACACCACCTTCTGCTCATGGGCGGAGAGCTTCTTATCCTGGTACAGCTTGTCCATGACGGCCTGGAATCCCGACGCCGATTGGTCTCGCTGCTTCTCAGCCCTCTCCTGGAAGTGCTGCGCGATATCCTGCTCCTCCTGCAGCTGATGGGTCTCGATACAGGTGCGGGTGCGGGTGCGCTTGCGCGACTTCTTCACCTCCCCCTCCGACTCGGACTCGGGCTCGGCCGCGGGATCATACTCGAGGTCGCTTTTCATGGCGGGCGCCTTTTGCCTTCTGGATGCGGTCGGGTTTGACCACGTACCCGCCTTCTGGACACGGTCGGATTTGAGTTGGGGTACGCAGATGTCCCCCAAGACCACAAGGGAAGAAGTAAAAAGTAAAGTAGGGGGAGGGTGGGGTACACATGCGTACCCCCCTAGGGTGGGGGGACGTCCCTTGTGGTCTCGGGGGACACATGCGTACCCCAAATCAAACCCGAGCGACCACGCGGCCACGCTTTGTTCGCGAGCGGCCATGCCGACCGTTGCGGGCGACTACGTGTTCCTCCGGATCCTCAGTCGCCTCTCTGACACGCACCTCGACTTCGCATCCAATGAGGGGCAGCTCAAGATTGCGTTCAAGAGATCTGCAAAGCGCGTCCACCCGGACAAAAATGACGACATCAACAAGTCTGTCGCCGCTCATTCTTTTAGGCTCTTGGTCAAAATGCACGATCGCATGAAGGAGCGACTCGCTCTCAATCAGCAGCCGGGCTCGACTGACTTCTCCCACTACCGGGGCAGCCAGCATTGGTTTCAGGAGAAGGCACAGCTTCAGGGCGAGCACTTGACCATCATGTCCGACGCCATCTCTCTGGCGCTGGTAGATGCTAACTTGCATCAGCCTGCTCCGGCTCCGGCTCCGGCTCCGGCTCCGGCTCCGGCTCCCGCTCCCGCTCCCGCTCCCGCTCCGGTTCGCACCAAGAAGCGCAAGCACCGCTCAGAGGCAGCAGGCTCCTCTTCGGCGACTGCGCCTCCCGCTCCGGCTGCGCCTCCCGCTCCGGCTCCGGCTCCTGCTCCGGCTCCTGCTCCGGCTCCTGCTCCGGCTCCTGCTCCCGCTCCGGCTCCGGCTCCCGCTCAGGATGCGGTTCACGACCTCAAGCACCGGCTGGTGGTCCTCGCCAACAGCCTCATGAACGAGACCATCCCCGCGGCCGCCCCCACCAATCCTCTCTGCGCGCACTGCCGGGCGGTCGACCAGAGGGGCTTCAGGCCACTGGGTACCTCGGGAGCGGGTCCCCAGACCAGGGTGAAGTTCCGCAACTTCATCATGGAGGAGGGGAACGTCTGGGCGAACTCGCACTCCGCGATGGACTTGAACGTGAACGACTTCATCTCCTGGGTCTACAACAACCGGCCCGGGAACATGCCGTTCATCAGGCGCGTCTTCGGATGCGAGCATCTCAACCGGGACCCGACCGGCCAGATCTTCTCCGTGGTCACGCGGATCTTCGTCAAGTTTGCCGCCGGCTCCTCGAGCCTCGAACAGGCAACGGCCGCGTACCGCGCGGCCCTCGCCGCTGCCGTTTGAGCGCAGCACTTATGGGACCGGGTAGTCGGGATTGGGTATGTTTGGACTTCGGTATGTTTGGACTTTGGTATGTTTGGACTTGGGTATGTTTGGACTTGGGTATGTTTGGACTTGAGTATGTTTGGACTTGTGTGTAATATAGCGCGTGGAATTATGATATAATGTCTATAATCCAATACTTTTCTCATACGGCATAAGAACATACCAGTGGCTAGCGTAATTTAAGAAAATTACTGCATTTCTTTTCAAAACTGACTCTGTAGTCTTTTTATGTTTAGTAGATTTATGTACAAATGATACAACCTTTGAATGAGTACACGTACCTCTTCTACTGAGTCCTATTTGGTATGTATTTTCACACTCGCATGCAACAACATCTTTTATCCACTTAGATTTTTCGAAAATAAAATCTTTGAAATACAATGGATTAGCAATATGAGAGTTGCCAAATTCATTTATGTTTGTGTCGTCCATGAATCCTCCTGTTTTGAATAAATCTTTTATCATTTTGTATGCGTGTGTGTTATTGTAATATTGTGTTATTTCAGATTTAATTTTATTACATACATTGTTACCTGAGACAACATCTTTGTACCCACACGCAACAGCTGTTGCGTGTAGTGCACATCTTCCATCTGCTGGAACAGTTATTAATCTCCATGGCAACTGCTGCATTTATTATCTACATACATAAAAATGAATTCTATTGGTCAAATATTGGGACATTAATACTGATTCAAATATCGCTGATAGTTTTATGGGAAACAACAAGTGTTTTAATCACACGTATGGGTTTACTTGAATCAAACTACATAATAGTGTTTTTGATTATACTTTCTGTATTTTCTTATGTTCTTTTGGAAAAAAATAAGAATAAGATACATAAATGATTGATTGTCCGAATTCTGAAGAAAAAAAACACAAAGCAAGTATTGCTTGCTGCGGAGTGTTATCCTTCACAGGTTTAACAGCTGGAATTGTAACTGCGTTAACTATTGGATCAACTTGTGGTACGGGGTATCTACTTTTGGGTGGGGTTTCCGCAACATCTTTGGTAATAATAAGAAAAATGAAAATTTCAAAAGATTTGGAAGATTCAGTAGGTATGTTACAATCCGAAAATTATTTGCTGAAAGAAAACAACAAACAATTAGAATCAATTTCTGAAGGGTTGCGGGACGATGTTGAAATGATCTCAGAATCTGTCAAAGCAGTGGGAGAATCCACTCAAGAATTTATGACAAAGTTGAGAACTAATTACGAAAAATTGAAGCAAGAAAACGACCGTCATCAAAGATTGAACCGTCAACAAGGGCTTTTTCAGTTAATGCAGTTGTTCAAACATTTCGATTCAAACCATGATTTTACATTGAGCGAAGAAGAACTAAAACAAAATGAAGTATATTTGAAATCAATGTTTCCAAATTACACGCCTGATTCTTTCAATTCTGATGTCACATACTCAGAGTTATGTGATGCTTTATTACCCTGTACTCCAAGTAATTAATTGAGTACATTTTATGTTTAAAAAACATCCATCCACACCTCACCCTCCAGCACCGCCACTTCATTTGC
>Ga0209042_1001307_pt1 | contig 19698 bp, 17 predicted proteins | sample SaaInlV_200m_DNA_6_FD_184649 | JGI IMG/M metagenome (GOLD analysis project Ga0209042, IMG submission 184649) | Marine microbial communities from expanding oxygen minimum zones in the Saanich Inlet - SI037_S2LV_200m_DNA (SPAdes) (version 2) | ecosystem: Environmental > Aquatic > Marine >...
GAATTGCCGCCCATAAAAGTACATCATCCCCCGTCAGGAATAGTCTGCTCACAGCTTCTTCGGCTGCGGGCTAGGAAAGTGTCTTATTTTTGTTGCCAAAAATTCCATTTTCACCTGAGGCGAAACAGTCTGATACAAGTCGATATCTTTTTTCCGATTCATGGGCTACGTTAAAAAGCTCTGCCTTTTCTGTTGCTAAGGAAGTTAATAGTTCACTATGGCGTTTTTGCAAGGCTAAAATTAATATCAAACAGGCTGCAACAACCACTCCTTCTTGAACCCAGATAGACAAAGCCAGGGAGTTATCATTTATTAACAGCCAGTTTTCAAACCAGCTCGTCTGGGCAGTAAGTGAAATTCCAAAATAGGTTAATAGACAGAAAGCTGCTACAGCTATTCCTGCATTTACGCTGATTAGCAATAGCGCTAATATTGGTGCAGTTAGGTAATAGATGCGACCGTCTCCAACCAAACCGCCGAGCATTAGAGCGACCGTGCCCGTGAGATAACTCACCAAAATCAAGCCCCAAGCCTTTATCCGTGTATCAATTTTGGGGAATATAGCAAGGATAATAATTATTAAATAAACTAGCAAATAGAAGGATGTAGCTTGCCAGGCTATGCCCTCGGGTGTGAATTTGATGAACCATATTGCGAGCACAGGGGTAAATACAAGGGCAGCAACCCTTAGTATTTTTGTGATCACATTATTACGCCAGGCATCTAATTCTTGTTGTATGTCGTTGTGAGCTTGCATAAGTGCTATATTCCTCCCTGCACTATAAAATAGTGTAGTCCGAGAAAAACGCTGAAGGTACCAATAAAAATCGGGTTAGTTTTTGTCTTGAAATCAACTTTGTCGTTGTTGTATTTTGTCGTATCAACATTATCCTACTAACAAGATACATAGATAAAGTAAGTTTGTCAATTGTATTGAAAGTCATGATTTCGAGAAAGGTCTGTTCTCGGAACGAAAACCCCGGCTATATTAAAGAATTAATGTTTGCGTTGATAATGAATATGCCATACTACTTGCCAAGTTTTGCCGCCATCTTTAGAGCGTTCCCAGTTCCAGTCTAGTTCATTTTTGGCAATATTATAAAAAACCATTCGCTGTGTGATCGCTTTTCCCTGAACTATCGCATCACGTGAAAGAACCATTTTTCCGTCGGTAAACTCACCAACAAAATCAAGATAGCCACCGGAATTATCCACCCAGGTCTGATGCCACTTTTTTGTTCCGGGGTTGTAGGTTGAGATACTCAAGCCTTTTAATAGAATCGACGGCGTCCCGTCAAATTCTTCCTGAATTACGCAGTTATTCAGAATCGCTGAAACATGATTGGTTCCGCGCCCATCTTCTCCCCAGCTTAATTCCCAGTCGCCTAGCCAGAAATCAAATTGCCGTGCTTCAGCTTGTGTGCAGGGAACATCTTGGTTTGCGGGCATATTGTTTTCCTCTATAGATGGTTCTTGTATATCAAAAAGACGAACTTAGATAATAATGCCAAAGTATTCGTGCTGCGACAGCGCGCCATGGTTTCCATTGTCTTGCAATCTCATCTGCCCTCTCTCGGTTCGGTTTTTCAGGCAAGTTCTTAATTTTTTGGATCGCTTTTTCTAATGCAATATCTCCAGGCGGCCAAATATCTGAACGCAATAGTGCCATTAGCAAATAGATGCTTGCGGTCCAGGGCCCAATCCCTTTGATTTTCATCAACTCACTTTGGGCTTTTGAGTTGTCATAATTTTTGAGTTTATCTAAATCAAGCTGACCGTTTATGATTGCCTGCGATAATTCACGGCAATATTTTGCTTTTTGTCTGCTAAAACCAAACGCCCTTAATTCGATATCTGAAAACGCTAACATTCTCTCTGGCGTTAGCTCTGTGGCTGCTTTATTTAGCTTTTCAAAAGCCGCCTTGGCCGATGCCAAGGAAACCTGTTGCTCAAGAATGATATGGACTAATGTTGGAAATCCCGGTTTACGAGGCCATAGCGGTGGATTGCCTAAATTATCAACTACTTTTTTGAGATCGAGGTCAATCTCTGTTAGATACAAAACACCGACACTCAGTGTTTCGTGATTAATTATATTCATTGGTATTGGCTCTTCCGTTTTTGTTTGGATGAGGGTTGCTTATTGTTGCACATTCAACGCATCGCGCATGATCGGCATGATCTTATAACGATTAGGCAGCAGTACCATCGCGCCAGTATAGGGTTCCACCCAATCGTAAACGGGACCATAACCGATCACATAGCGATTTATATTCTGAGTTTTTGCTAAAGTATTCGCAGAGGGTAGCAGACGGGCAACATCCCCAAGTCTCAGATCGGTATAGACGGTGTCTTTGTAGATATCATATAGCTCTGGGGCGCGTTTTAGGACATCAAAGCTGAGCATCCGATAACCAACAGCTTGAATGACCTCTTGCGCTCGACGCAGACGATCTATGTCGCTGGTAGTGTAGCGCGAACGCACATACCAAAGGGCTGTATCGCCATCCATGTGGACAGTCCCTTTTTTGATTTGATACCACCCAAACCCTGTACGTTGATCTGAAAAATCTTCGCTTACTTCCACATCAATTCCGCCGAGACTATTGATTATATGTATAAAATTTGAGAAATTGACCATCAGATAATAATCAGGATAGACGCCAAAGTTGTAGGCCATGGTCATTGCCAGCGTATCATAACCGCCATAACCCATAGCCGTGTTGATACGCTGTACTGTCCACCCGGGAATGTAGACATAAAGATCGCGAGGAATGGAAGTTAAATTAACGGTTCCCAAATCTTTATTGATCGTCATCAAGATGATCGTATCTGTACGGAAGCTGGTTGAATTAGGGCGAATATCTGAGCCGAGCAGAAGAATATTGATCTGATCTTTGGGTTGCGAGAGCATTCCAACCGGATAGGGGATTTCTGTCGAAGCCGGATAAAAAATGGGTGGAGGATAATCTTCCCAGATATTGCCATAAAAATTCGGCGTAGCAGCAATATAGCTCCCTGAAGTGGGCAAAGCGTAAGTGCTCGTCGGCGGAATGGGCGTATAGCTCGGGGTAGGCGTTAGAACAGGTGATGGGGTTGGTGTCCCCGTCGGCATTGGAGAGGGTTCAATTGTCTGGGGTATGTTGCTGTAATCTGGCTGAAAAGGTGTGGGGGTTGCCGTGCCATGCGGGTTTTGAGTTACCAAAAAATAAGGTGCCGCCTGAATTGGTTCACTTGGCGGGGGATTGGTCCTGCTTTCGCAAGCTGAAAGCAAACTAGTGACAATCAAAAGCACGAAAAGGGGCTTGCGAAATCGGATACTCATCTTAAGGGATGGGCGTTTCGGATGGTGTCGGTGTGGGCGTGTGGGTATGCGTAGGTGTATGAGATGGCGTGAGGGTAAATGTTGCCGTAAAAGTAGTCGTAGGGGTTAGTGTGCTAAAGATCAACGTTGGAGTTGGTGTGATTGTGGGACTGGGCGTAGCCGTGACAGCAGGGGTACTGGTCGGCACATTTGGCACATATAATTTCTCGCCCGCTCTGATCTTGTCAGAATTACCAAGGCAATTTGCCGATTGTAGTTGCGCAACTGTTACGCGATATGCCAAGCTGATGCGATACAGATTGTCGTCAGTTTTAATGATGTAGGTGATCCAGCCTGAAGGTTTTCCACAAGGCGTATATACTGTCGTTGGGGTGACGGACGCAGCAGGCACATAAATGCGTGTATCGGAGATCAAACTTGCGCTGATAAGGCAGTTTTTCTCTTGCAGCGTTGCGGGGGGGATATTATAGGCTGCTGCTACACTCTCGAGGGTGTCGTTAATCTGGACGAAATAAGCTGTCCATCCGTTTGGGATGGCGCAAGCAGCCGGATCGGGGATGATAGCGGTAGGTAATGGGGATGAGATGGGGGTAAAAGAGGGAAGCAACCCGGGGGCAGCGGGCGTTACCGTGAAAGATGGTGCGTGCGCATCGCGCGTGGGGAGGCTTGTTTCCGTTATAGTGGGCGCAGGTTCGTTAATCCGCTTTTCCGCTAACGCCATTGTTAGCCCGCCCAGAATAATTGAAAAGGAAACAGCTGCAAAAAGGACGCTGGCGCCGAGTTGCCGCAAGGCTTGCATTACATCCCCCTTTGGTTCGCGTCTACATCGGGGCGCGCAATGGGCAACAAGACGCTAAAAGTGGAGCCGATGTTTTCTTCTGAATCAACCCAAATGCGACCATGCTGGGCTTCTGTGAGTGTTTTTGCAATGGAAAGTCCTACGCCGGTGTCGCCAACGCCCTGAATAAGAACATTTTCAGCGCGATAAAGGCGTGTGAAAACACGCGATAGGTCTTCGGCTGGGATGCCGCCGCCGGTATCTGCAACCTGGATCAGGATAAAGGCTTGCCCCTTTTCATCTCGTGTTTGAACGCGCAACGAGACAGTGCCGTCTACAGGTGAAGCAGCGCCTGCGTTTTGTAAGAGGTGAATTAAAATTTGTTGGAGTGCTTCTTTATCCGCATGGATGGGCTCGAGAATTTTCTTAAGGTCAATGGAGATATTTTTTTCGCGCACCTGATTGCTGGTATATGCCATTGCGTTGTCGATGACCATATTCAGGTCAACAGGCTCGGCTTTGAGTTCTGCCAACCCCATTTCGAGCGTGGTTACCTGGATAATATCGTCCATCAGGTTGCCGATCCGTTCAATGGATGATTTGATACGTTCGACAAATTTGCGTTGTAATGCGCCTAAAATACCGACCGATTCGCCGAGCAGGAGGTCGGTATAGCCAATAATGGACGACATGGGTTGGCGTAATTCTTGTGAAATAGAAGCGATGACGGCAGCCTGTTCTCTGGGATCTTCTTTAGATGGTCCGCTTTCCAGTTCTAAGATACGTAAATTGGCTTGAGCTTGCAGGTTTTGCAAACGCGCCACTTCTTGCAGGGTAGCTTTCAATTCTTGCTCGAGGTGGTTGGTTTCTGCGCTTTGGTATTCGCCTTTGTTGCCTTGCTCCGCTTTTTCTGAGAAAGCCCGCGTGCGCAGATTTTCGTTTTCTTTTTGTAGTTTATTTATTTCATGTTGTGCTTCTTCTTGTAGCGCTAATAATGCTTCGATATTTTGCGTATGGTCGGGAGTATCGGTAATTTTCTTTTCGATCTCTTCAAGTTTTTTTGCTAGTGTATTCTTTTCGGAACGCAACGAATCAAGTTGTGTTCGATAGTCGTCTGCAACCTTCTGGCTACGCTCACTCTTGCGCTCGATCTTTTCAAGACTTTGTCCGCGCTCAAGGATTGAAACAAGCGAAGCTGAAATATTGCTTAAAAAGGCTTGGTCGTCTGTATTCCACAAACGATTGGAGTACGGTGAAAGAAGCAGAACGCCACCAATTGATTCTTTCGAATCGTTCAAGATCGGCGCACTGAGCAAGTGACCCGGATTTGAAAGTCCAAGTAATTCGCCTAAGCCTTGCAGATCGGGAGATGTGCTGCTTTGTGGCAGGCGCAGAGGTTTTCCGCGCTGGATCGAATTTGCCAACATCGGGATAATAGATTTATCCAAGCTGGCGCCTTCAAGGTTTTCTTCACGGATCAGGTCGTAGCCGCTTGCCATCACCATTTGCTTTTTGTCTTCGCTTAGATAGATCAAAAAACAAAGATCCGCCAGCATGGTTTGTGCAATGGCGCGCGTGATGGCATGATTGGTTTTAGTAGTGTCGATTTCAGCAGCCAATGAGAGCAGCGCATGGAAAGTTTTCGGGTCTGTGCTGTAGCGACGTCGCTCGCGAACAGGGTGGTCGGTTTCTCGTACACGGGTCGGGGCACGGTGGCTGGCTAAAACGGGCGTGGTTGGTCCTGGAAAACGCTGGGGCAGCGTCAGTAAGATCGGGTAGGCAGCCATATAAAAGACACGTACAATACCGGGGAAGTTTCCGGCGCTATAGCCGAGCAACAAATGCAACCCATGCCCGAAAAATGCTAAAACCATAAAGAGAATTCCGTAATTCCAACCGTTGGGGCGGCGCACAAATAAACTTATCCCCGCAAGGACAATAAAGCCCAAGGCAACAAATTGCCAAATACTGTCTTGTAGTGTCAGGTTATAGGCTTGTGCCGCAACTTGTGGCATCCACGAGACAAAGCTGAGCGCCAAGCCTGTAATGATGAGCAAGTTGAGCAGCGCGTTCCCTGCATCTGCCAGACGGCTTGGCTCAGGGAAAAGCCATAGCCAAGTGATCCAGATTAAGCTAAATAATGTGATCGCGCGGTCAAGGGGAGGTAAAACCATCGCAGGGTCGATCAAAGCCTGCCAGGCAAGCGCACTAACAATAAAGGAAGCCAATTGCCCCAAGAGCAGAATCAAAAGCCCGAGCAGCGTCCGTCGTACTTGCGGAAATTGCGTTGAGCGCCATTGCCCAAAGGCAACCTGCAAAGCACCGGCTACAGAAAAAGCCTGCGCTAAATGGTAGATTAAGTTCCCGGGAGCATCTGTCAACAGGGAGGTAAGTTCTTCAAAAATTAAGCCCATAATATTTTTGAGGGATTATACTTTGTTTTTTCAAAAAAACGGATTTGCAGGGAAATTGTAATGCTAAAGAAAAGGGAAATAAGGGTGCGCGCGCGATATTTAGCTTGCTACCCTTATTTCGTTAGCTCATCATATTTTCGGCGGACTTCCTGAATATCTTCCCACATCAGTGCTTTGGGTGACCCTGGCTTACGAGACGGGTTCCGCAGCAAATAAGAAGGATGGAAGATCGGCATCACCCAGCGACCATCGAGTTGGTTCCATTCTCCGCGCATTCGTGTGATGCCGGTTTTGTTTAATACCGATTGACACGCTACATTTCCTGTGAGCAGCACAATGGGTGCATCCACTAGGCGGATGATCTCGAAAACATAGGAACGATAATATTCGATCTCTGTAGTTGTCGGCTTGCGGAAGTTTTTGCCGCCCTCGCCGGGGGGCATCCGAAAAACTGAATTAGTGACGTAAATATCTTTTTCAGAATCAAACTCAACCGAAGCGAGGATCTTATCCAGCATTTTTCCAGCGCGACCAACAAAGGGCACACCCTGAATATTTTCCTGCGGCCCCGGTGCTTCGCCAACGATCAGGATCTTTGCTTGCGGATTGCCACGGCTGATGACCACGCGTGTCCCTGAATCAGCGAGGGGATCATCATCCATCTTTAACATGATATCGATCAGGGTTTTAAGAGATGTGAATTTTTCAAGATTCGGCTCAAACAAGTCAAATTGTGACATCATCTTCCTTTCTGAAAAAACTATTTCAATAAAATGCCGCTCCATGCAGGGAGCGATATTTCAAGATGACCATCCTGCACGCTAGTTTTTCGATGATTGAGCAGACTGCGCACTTCATGTCCGTCTTCCCAAAAGCCTTCCATGGGGATGCGGATGATCTGCTCTGTCTCAGAGAAGTTGATCGCCCCCAATATTTTTTCAGATCCAAGTGTGCGTGCAAATGCATAAGCTGTATCTTCTGCCAGCACGCGAGTAAATTCGCCGCGTCTTAGCACCGGTAGATTTTTACGCAAAGAAACCAATTGTTGGATCCAGGGGCGTAGATCACCTTGCCACTCATGCTGCTCCCAAGGGAAGGTGCGCCGACAATCGGGGTCTTTATCACCATCTACGCCAACTTCGTCGCCGTAATAGATGGCCGGGGCACCGGGATAGGCAAATTGGAAGAGGAAAGCAAGTTTGGCTTTCTCAAGGCTGCCTCCAACCTTAAAGCGGAGACGTTCAGTATCGTGTGAGCCAAGCGGGACATACATCGCCTTGATATTCTCAGCGGGATAGGCCTGCAGCAACGCTTCGACCTTGTCTCCAAATTGCGTGGCGTTGATCTGGCTGTTGAGGCTCTCGAGCAGCGCATCGCGAACGGGATAGTGCATCAACCCGTCGAAATGTTGGTCATCTACCCAGCGCGGATCCACTTCCCATATCTCACCAAGAATGTAGGCATCTGGGTTGAGAGATTTGACAATTTGACGGAAGCTAGCCCAAAAGGCGTCGTCGTCGATCTCGTTGGGGACGTCGAGTCTCCAACCATCCACTCCGGCTTCGATCCAGTAACGCGCTATATCCAGAATATATTCCCGTACTTCCGGGTTGTCTGTATTGAATTTTGGAAGTGATTTGAAATTCCACCACGCGCTGTAATTTTCCGCGTCGCCGGATGTGAAGGCGTTGAGCGGAAATTTCTTAACATGGAACCAATCTTTATACGCTGAGTGTTCGCCATTTTCAAGGAGATCGGCAAAGGCAAAAAAGCCACGTGAGCAGTGGTTGAAGACGCCATCAATGACGACGCGCATGCCGTTGCTGTGGGCGACATCGAGCAGAGCGTCGAAGTCGGCACGCGTGCCGAGCTTTGGGTCGATGGTGTAGTAATCGCTGGTGTTGTAGCGATGATTGGATGGGGAAAGAAAAATGGGGTTGAGATATAGGGCATTCACGCCAAGATCAAGAAGGTAATCCATCTTTTGGATGATGCCGCGTAGGTCGCCTCCCATAAAATTGTAGAGGGTGGGCTTGCTGCCCCACTCTGCAATATTGGCGGGGTTTGTGCGATGATCGCCGTTTGCAAAGCGATCAGGGAAAATTTGATAAAAAATTGCGTCTTGTACCCAGTAAGGAACGGTCATATAAGCCTCGATAGTTTTTATTTTGTGATCAAAGATCACGCAGGCGATTTTATCATCCTTTTTTCAGCAGATGTGTAAGATTAGATGGTATGATAGCGCCGCTTAAATAATGTGATGTGATGGAGTGAAAAATGAATGCTGTTGAAAAGAAAAGTGACGTAGTTGTGATTTCGAGAATTGCGGTTGTGTTAGTGGCGGCTTATATCGCTGCGCAAATGCTTTCTGATATTGCCAGCTTAAAGATTGGTGTTGTCGCTGGCTTTGCTGTGGATATGGGAACCTTTATTTACCCAATTACCTTTACCTTGCGCGATGTAGTGCATAAAACGTTGGGGAAGAAGAATACGCAGACGCTCATCCTTTCGGCAGGCGCGATCAATCTCTTTATGGCGGGCTATTTGATGTGGGCTGCCAGCGTGCCGGGTGATGCGGACTGGGGCTTGACGGCTGAGTTTTCCGCGATCCTGGGGCCACTCTGGCGTATCGTTTTCGCTTCGATCTTAGCCGAAGTGGTCAGCGAGTTGGTTGATACTGAAATCTACCATTGGTTTGTAACGAAGATCACCACAAAATATCAATGGGCACGGGTGCTGACGAGTAATAGTGTTAGCGTGCCGATTGATAATATTATTTTTTCAGTTGGGGCTTTCGGCGCGCTGCCCGGTTTGGAAAGTCATTTTCTGACCTTGCCCTGGGATGTGGTTTGGCAGATATTTACTTTCAATTTGATCGTGAAGTACCTGGTGACTTTAGCGAGTTTGCCGATGATCTATTTGGTGCCTGAAAAGAAATAGACAGAATCAAAAAGCGGACGAGAAACTCGTCCGCTTTTTCTTGTTTAGGATTTTACTAGTAAGCAATACAAAGCAAGACAAGTGCCTGTTGGCATTGCGCGGAGCCTCCTCCAAGCATCCATGTTGCTGTAGATGAATTCAACATACCATATGCTCCAAAATCTGTATTTAGGTTGCCAGTCCAGTTATTGCAAGTATTGGTCGTTCAATCAATATGGGTTCCGTCAGATGCTGCTACACCTGACCACCAAGCGGGGGGAGTCGATACGATACCTGCTGCATTTAGGGTATTTGCAATATTCCCATCTACTAAATCTGCCCAATTGTTGGCAATAGCTATTCCTGTTGCAGATTTGATCGGCGCAGCGGTAGAGATACCATAATTTGTTGGCATATTTGCGATGCTGTCTGCTGTGCTATGCCCAATGAAGGCCCGATGTCTGGTATAGCCTGCAGGGCGGCTGCCTGCACACAGAGCATCTGTAGCAGCCCGGTCACCCAGGTTGCCTGAATAAGCTCCCGCCTCATAGAGAATGTTTGGAACAGAAATCAAGGCAATTACTTCACCATAGCCAAGATAAGAACCAGCTGTGCATGTTGTATCTTCTGGGCGGTTAATGAAGATTCCCCATTTTCCTGAAGTCGATGGTGCATTTAAATTGAAGGTACTGGATGTTGCGCTAACTCCAGGATGCGCTCCGGGGATTCCGTCATAGGCACAAGTGCCAGCAAAAGTACTTTCCATACCCGGCATAACTTGGACTGTGCAAGTTGGACAAAGTGTATCCCAGACTTGGTAATCAAATTCCAAGGTGAAGGATGCACCGGCTCCAGAAACAGCGAGGCTTGTTTGTGCGCCCCCGTCTAATTTAATGCCAGAAATTTGACAACCTTCAGTTGCAGGGACACCCGCACTTGTGCTGCACCATAACGATTTGACTTCAATATTGAGTGTGCCCGTCTGGGTACCGCCATTGCCATCGCTGATTGTATAAGTGAAACTATCTAAGCCAATGTAGTTTGTGTTTGGTGTGTATGTAAGCGTTCCTCCGCCTGGGGTAATTGACATTGTACTATTTGCAGATGTGGAGACTGCTGTAATCGTGAGTGTATCGTTGCCAGCATCTGTGTCATTTGACAAAACACTGATGGTGTTGTTGCTGCTGTTTCTTGTAATAGAGACTGTATCTATGTTAGCAACGGGAAGTACATTAGCGATGCTAATCGCTACACTGTTTGTAAATGAATTTCCTTGTATGTCTGTTATGCTAAAGGTGATGTTGTCTGTACCAGCAAAGCCGTTATTTGGGTCATAGGTGATGCTGGTTGTGCCAAATGTTGTTGCCCCATTTGCCCCTTGAGAAACACTGGCCAGGGACCAAGAATCACCATCTGGGTCACTGCAAGAAGTGCTTAAGTTAATAGTAATAATTCCTGTGGTTTGCGGGTTGGATACGTTGACGGTTGTACAGGAGGGTTGTTGGTTTTTTTTAGGTGGGGATAATATTACCCAACTTGGTGGTGCAGGTGTGTTCGTAGAGATCGGTGTTTGGGTGAAGATGGGAGTCGAAGATGGGACTGCGCTTGGAATTGCACTTGGTTGCGCTGTTGCTGTTTGTTGGGCATCTTGTACTTGCGCGGTAGCAAGTGCATTGGCGGTGAGTATCGCCTTTGCCATTTCCTCAGCGAGAAGATCTACGAGTGGTGTCCCCTCAGCCTGAAGAGATACAGTTGCTGTGTCCTCGTCATCCACGACCATTTTTACAGGGATAGTTGGGACGACGAGTTCTTGCAAGTATTGGTTGATCGGTTCTATGAAGTCGGCGGGAAAGGCTTCTCTGAGAAGGTCACGAAAATCCTGGCTAAAGGGGTTATCGGGTACAACTCCAAAAGCATCTGTGGCAAGAGATGCCACAGATAAAAGAAAGATCAGAAGTGCCTGCGCCATAAAACGACGTTTTTTATTTCGGCTTTCTTTTTTGGTGGATTTTGGCATTATGGTTAATTCTTCAGGGCGATTCCGTTTTTCTTGAGCGCAGCGACTGCCTCGATCATGAGGCGAGCTTTATCAGGACCATGATCGAGCTTTTCTTTGACGAAGGCCCGAACTTGCAGTTTTGCATAACCATAGGAAATTTCTTCGCAGGTTACGCTTGGTGTATAGGGAGGGTTTTTCATATCAGAGAAGTTCTTTAGTTCTTCGGTGATGGATTGGAAAGCGATTTCAAGATCTTCTCCTGTAGGGAGCGGAACAAGCACCGATATCATTCGTCCTTCTTCAAGAGAATAGTTAATGATCGTATTATCCATCACGTCGGCATTGCGAATGAGAATATGATCCCCATAAACACCTTGAAGGATGGTGTTTGCGAGAGTGATCTCGGAAACCTTTCCTTCATGAGTCCCTAGCGAGACGTGATCTCCAACGGTATATGGACGTGTTGTAAAAAGTTTTACGCCAGCTAAAATATCAGACGCAAACCGTTCGGAACCAAGCGCGAAAGCACCCGTAAGCACAGTGACAAGGATGACCGCCAGCCCTGCTGCACCACTGATATCAAGAATGATTTTAATCGTCCAGATGGCAACTGCTAAGCGAAGAAGGTTTGCAGCGAAGTACGCAAATGGGTCTCCTAAGAGCCCCCGGAGTAATCGCCTGAGAGCTTCGCCAAGGACAAAGGCAACCAGAATACCAAGTACTGCGACGAATAAAGCATTAAGCAGGTTGTTTGAAAAGATAAAGAGATTGTCGATCATACGCTTTCTCCTCTGTGATGAATGGTAGTACTGAGGTCATATTGGAATAGTATAAGGTACATTTTTTAGTTTAGTCAACGTTTTTTTGTGAGATTAAGAGATTCTTTAGGAAAGATAAGCTACCTTTAAAGTGTCCATACAAGCAGTTGCTTTTCTGCTTGTCTTTGGCTAAGTTGCCGATGGTAGAATAGCAGGGTTCTTTTTTAGCCCAAGAAGATTGTAGATTGCGAGGTTTGTTTTGGATTTTGAAACCCTATATGCTTATATTCTGGTTGCTGCCGGGATTTTTAGCCTGATGAGCGCAGCACAAGGCAAAAGTATCGAAGCCGCTGAAAAGCCGCGTCTAAGCCCGAGAATTTCGAAGATTATTTATACGATAACAGGGCTTGTATTACTTTTTTTCGGTTATTTACGTTTGCAATAAAAACTATAGTGAAAGCGAAAATTATAGTAATGACAAGTATTTATGAGGAGTTACGATGAGTGAATCAATAAAAAAGTTGACATCTCTAGGTCAATCCATTTGGTACGACAATATTCAGCGTAAATTATTAGAGAACGGCGAACTGGCTGCAATGATCGAGCGTGGTGATATTCGCGGTGTGACCTCGAACCCGAGCATTTTTCAGAATGCTATTGCCAAGTCGAATGACTATGATGCTGCGCTAATTCCTCTTGCGTGGGCAGGCTGGGATGCTGAATCCATCTTTTGGCAACTGGCAATTGAAGATATACAGGACGCCTGTGATATCTTCACACCTCTTTATGAAGAAAGCGAAGGGCGTGATGGCTACGTCTCTCTTGAAGTCAGTCCCTATCTCGCAAACGATACGGATGGCACAGTCAAGCAAGCGCAGGAACTCTGGGCGCGCGTTAACCGCCCCAACCTGATGATCAAAATTCCTGCCACAAAAGCAGGCTTGCCTGCTATCCGTAAAACCATTGCAGCGGGTATCAACGTCAACGTAACACTCATTTTCTCCATCGAGCGTTACCGCGAAGTGATGGATGCCTACATGTCCGGGCTGGAAGATCGGGTTATCGCTGAAAAAGACGAAAACAGCATCGAACGCGTTCATTCGGTCGCCTCCTTTTTTATCTCCCGTCTCGATTCGATCATCGACAAACAGCTTCCCGCCGACTCCCCGTTGCGTGGCAAGATCGCCGTTGCCAACGCCAAAGCTGCCTACGAAGCCTTTCAGGAAGTTGCCAGTGGTGCTCGCTTTGGCAGGCTCCAGCTTGCGCGTGCCAATTATCAGCGTCCACTTTGGGCGTCCACCAGCACCAAAGATCCTGCTTACCCCGATACGCTCTACATCGATGAACTGATCGGGCCTGCCACTGTCAATACCGTCCCGCCTGCGACCCTCGAGGCTTTCAAAGATCATGGCAAGGCGGCAGCAACCCTTACGGCTGATCTTGATGCTGCTCATCAAGCCCTCGCCGATCTGGCAGCGGCAGGTATTTCCCTTGATCAAGCCACGCAAGATTTGGAAGATGCAGGCGTAAAATCTTTCGCAGATGCCTTCACTGACCTTTTGAACGTTGTGGATGAACGGCGCGCTGCCGCCGTATCGCAGCTTGGACCTTTACAGGCTTCCGTTGCCAAGCAGATGGCAAAACTTGAAGCTGATTCCGTTAATTCCCGCCTTTGGGCGCATGATCCCACCTTGTGGACAGATAATCTCGAAGAACAGGCAGAGGTCAAGCGCCGCCTTGGCTGGCTCGATCTGCCAAATACCTCCCGCGAATTAGCACAAGGAGCAATGGCTTTTGCTGCCGAAGTAAAAAAAGCAGGCATTAACAAAACCCTTTTGCTTGGCATGGGCGGCTCCTCGCTGGGACCAGAAGTAATGGCGCGTACATTTGGCATTAGCGCCGAAACCTTTGCCATTCTCGATTCTACTGATCCCGCTCAAGTAGCAGATGCGCGCGAAAACTTCCCGCCAAGCGAGACTCTATACATCGTTGCCAGCAAATCCGGCGGCACAGCCGAGACTATGTCTGCTTTCTTCTATTTCTGGGAGCAAAGTGGTGGGGATGGCAGTCACTTCGTCGCGATCACCGACCCTGGTTCCAGATTGGAGAAACTCGCTAAAGAGCAGAATTTCCGCAATATCTTCCTCGCCGATTCGAACGTAGGCGGGCGCTATTCTGCATTGACGGCTTTCGGCCTCGTTCCTGCGGCGTTGCTGGGCGTTGACGTGAATCAAGCCCTCGACTACGCTGCGAAAATGATGGATCAATCGCAAAGTGGGATGGCGTTAGGCGCAGTGATGGGCGCAGCCGCCCTCGCTGGGCGTGACAAAGTCACAATTTTGACCGATGATACTTTTTCAACTTTTGGCACTTGGGCAGAACAACTCGTCGCTGAGTCGACAGGTAAGAAAGGCAAGGGCATTCTGCCGATTGAAGACGAACCCGCCATGCCCGCCGAGAAATATCCCACTGATCGCTTGTTTGTGTATCTGTGCAGTGATGGTTCACAGGATGATTTTGTTGCGCAACTTCGCGAAGCAGGGCAACCCGTACTGGAAATACTGACTACTGACCACTATTCACTCTTTGCTGAGTTCTACCGCTGGGAATATGCAACAGCGATCGCTTGTCATATCCTCAGCGTGAATGCTTTCGACCAGCCCAACGTTGAAGACGCAAAAGTGCAAGCTCGCGCACAAATTGATGCGTATAACCAGAGTGGCGTGTTGGATGATGGCGTACCCGCTTGGAAAGGGGAAGATGCCAAGCTCTATGCTAATGTTGAGATAACGGGAGCAAGCCTAAACTCCGCGTTTGATTCGTTCGTAACACGGGCGCAAAAAGGTGATTACATCTCTATCCACGCTTATTTGCCGCGCAACGAAGAGATAACAGAATCCCTCGCTGCGCTGCGCCACTCGATCCAGCAGAAAACGGGCTTGGCGACCACGCTTGGCTTTGGTCCGCGCTTCCTGCATTCGACGGGGCAGTTACACAAAGGCGGTGCGAATAATGGATTATTTATCCAACTTACGACTGACTCGGTAACTGATATTGATATCCCCACGCAGGGATTGAGCTTTGGCACGCTGGAACGCGCCCAGGCGCTTGGCGATTATGCTGCGCTGGATGTCGCGGGACGACGGGTTTTGCGTGTATATTTGGATTCTCTAGCGCAGTTATCTGAACTTTAGTTTGACGAAATCGTTTTGTGAATAAGCCAGCGAAAGTCGCTTAAAAAGACGACTTTCGCTGGCTTATTTTAATTTCTATGATTTCGGCTGATATTTTCCCACAAAAATGGTCTAATTCAAGGCGGAAATAAGACTCGGGAAATTTTAAGGTAAAAAACCCATTTGTCCTCTTGTTGCTGATGTGCAAGTATGCTAGAATTTCCACTCTTTGACCGCCAAATACACGGGATTGTTAATGCGAAGCCCCTATATCTGGTGTGAGACAAATGTTCTTTTTTCTTTGAAGGGAGTCAAAATGCGTTGCCCGTATTGCCAGCATAAATCATCCAAAGTTGTGGATACCTCTCACGATAGCCACGGAAATATCCGTAGGCGACGTGAATGCCTGAGTTGCGGGCAGCGTTTCAGCAGTTATGAACGCCCGATTTTGGCGACTCCGCTTATTGTCAAGCAAGATGGCGCTCGTGAAGATTTCGACCGCGAAAAACTGAAACGGGGTATTGGGATTTCATGTGTGAAGCGTCCCGTTTCTGCTGCCGATATAGAGCGATTGATCGGGCAGGTAGAGACAGAATTGCAAAAAATGGGGAAGTCGGAAGTCTCTTCGCGCGCGATCGGAGATAAAGTGATCGAGGGGCTAAAAGAACTGGATCAGATCGCTTATATGCGTTACGCGATCGTTTACCTGGGCTTGGATGATCTACACGCTTTGCGCGCAGAAATTGACCGCCTTTTAGTGTGATCTGAATTTTTGCCCTTTTTTGGCATTTTAGGGGGCAAGTGACGGAAAATTAATATCAATTTTACAGGAGAATAACAATGACGAAAAAAGCCACTGTTGCGAAAAAACAGGGATTATTGCCTACTCCACCGCTCCCAAAAGGTTTACCTTCCATTGAGCTGACTGATAACTCGCGTCAGGTACTCGAGCGCCGCTATTTGCGCCGCGGCGAAGATGGTACGCCCATTGAAACTGTGAGCGAGATGTTCTGGCGTGTTGCCTATCACGTTGCCAAAGCCGAAGAAAAATGGGAAGGCGATGTGATCGAGCGTGCGAAAGAGTTCTATCATTTATTGGTTAGCAAAAAATTCTTCCCCAACTCCCCGACTTTTACCGGTGCAGGAACCCCTCTTGGACAGTTGGCAGCTTGCTTCGTTCTTCCCGTTAACGATGATATGGGTAAAGATACGGCGGGTATCTTTCAGTCTTTGCGTGATGCCGCCCTGATACAGCAAACTGGTGGCGGGAATGGTTTCTCCTTTTCGCGCTTGCGCCCGATGGGGACGCTGGTTAATTCCTCAGCAGGGCAGGCGACAGGCCCTGTCGGTTTTTTGCGGGTTTATGACCATGCTTTTGGCGAGATCGCGCAGGGTGGCACTCGGCGTGGGGCAAATATGGGCGTGCTGCGCGTGGATCATCCTGATATCGAAGAGTTTATTAACTGTAAAACCGATGAAAACCAGATCACGAATTTTAATATTTCGGTAGGTATTACGGACGCATTTATGCGTGCTGTTCAGAGGGATGAAGAGTGGGCGTTACGTTTCCCTGATGTTCTCTCGCCCCAATATCGTGGGTTCAAGGGGACGCTGGAGCAAGCCGAGGCAGCGGGCATCCCGATTCGGACGTATAAAAAGGTGAAGGCACGAGTGCTTTACGAGAAAATCGTCCAACAGGCGCATCATAATGGTGAGCCGGGGATGCTCTTCCTCGACGCAGCGAATCGCGATAATCCCGTTCCACATCTTTATGCGCTTGAATCCACCAATCCTTGCGGCGAGCAATGGCTGGGACCCTACGAATCTTGCTGTTTGGGGTCGATCAATCTTGCTGAGCATTGTGCGCCTGATGGCAGCGTGGACTGGGAAGAAGTTCGCAAAAGTACCGTTTTGGCAACTTATTTCCTCGACAATGTAGTTGATATTAATGCCTATGTCCCCGCAGTGCCGCAACTTAGGGATGCTGCTCAAAGCGCGCGCCGAATTGGTTTAGGCATTATGGGCCTGGCAGATATTATGTATCACGCTGATGTGCGTTATGGTTCACGTGAAGGGCAGGAATTTGGTGCGCAGTTAATGGAATTTGTGCGTTACCATGCCATGCAGACCAGCGTTAAAATGGCAAAAGATCGCGGTGCTTTCTCAAATATTGTAGGCAGTATATATGACCCTGCTGATCTGACTTGGGAGAAACCTGAGAGCGTTGTCTCTTATACAAAAAACTGGGATCGACCTGATCTGGACTGGGATTCCGTTGTGGACGGCATTCGCGAACACGGGATCCGTAACGCTGCCCAAACAACGATAGCGCCCACCGGGACGATTGCTACCGTTGCCGGATGCGAGGGATATGGCTGTGAGCCGACTTTTGCGCTTGCCTACGTTCGGCATGTTAACGATAATGGCAACGATCTGCAATTGACCTACGCCAGCCCGCGTTTTGAAGAAGCCTTATCGAAAGCCGGTTTGGCAGGCGAGGCGCGTCAGGAGATTTTTGAGCAGGTTATGGAAGAGGGTACTTGCCAGAACGTGACGGATGTGCCCGCAGGCATCCGCGATACCTTTGTGGTCTCGGCAGATATTACCGCCGATGAGCATGTACGCATGCAAGCCGCCCTGCAAGCCTTTGTGGATAATTCGCTTTCCAAGACCGTCAATTTCCCCGAAACTGCGACCGAAGAAGACGTTTCAAAAGCTTATAAATTGGCTTGGGAATTAGGCTGTAAAGGTATTACCGTCTATGTAACCGGTTCCCGCGACGCTGTTGTGCTGGAAACCAAAGCGACCGCGAAACAGAAACAACCTGAAGCAGAAACGTCGTATTCGATGCCGCTCTGGCGCGAAAGCAAGAAGCCGCGTCCGCGCGCGCTGGTTGGCTGGACCTATAACGTCGAGACACCGCTTGGGAAAGCCTTTGTGACTGTCAATGAGAATGGTGGACGTCAGCCTTTTGAAGTCTTTGTGAATACATCCAAGGCAGGCTCTGAGACGGCGGCTGTATCAGAGGCTATCGGACGCTTGATCTCCTACGTTCTGCGTTTGGCATCACCCGTTTCACCGCGTGACCGCATCAAAGAGATCGTCCGCCAACTCGGCGGGATCGGTGGTGGTCGCTCGCTGGGATTTGGCGCAAAACGCGTCCGCTCTCTGCCAGATGGTGTCGGGCAGGTGCTTTCGGAATATCTGCGTGAGTCGAAGAGCATGATGCAAGAGTTGATCGCATCCACGCCTGCTGAAGCCGATGCCGATCATGATCGTAAAAATGGCGGGCAGCCCGTGGAGAAAGTTTCCGAGATGACGAATATCCCGCGCATGGGCGACCTTTGCCCTGAATGCGGTGAAGCGGCGGTCATCAACGAAGAAGGTTGTCGTAAATGTTATGCCTGTGCTTTTAGCGAATGTTAACCCCTCCCCGTCCCTCCCCAAATCCTGCGGATTTGGGGAGGGTGCCCCGAGCGAAGCGAGTGGGCGGGTGGGGTAGGAGTAAATAAATGCAATCAAAATCAAAGACCGTAAATGCCTATCTCGACGAGATCCCCGAAGAACGCAAAGCCGGATTAACCCAACTCCGCGACCTCTGCCTCGCAAAATTGACCAGCTTCACCGAAAGCATGGAATACGGAATGCCCTCCTATAAACGCGAAGGCGTGGACGAAGTTGAAGTTGCCTTCGCCAGCCAGAAGAATTACATCTCGCTCTATATCCTGAAACAGGACGTGATGAAGGCGTACAAAGACAAACTCGCCGGGACGGGCGTTAGTTTTGGGAAAGGCTGTATCCGCTTTACCAAAGCTGAAAGAATTAATTTTGAGATCGTGGAAGAATTGCTCGGCGCGGCAGAAGAGTCAGATGGGGAGATTTGCTAAAAATACTTTCTACGTCGGTCATTAACCCTTTAAAAATAGCTATACAAAACTGTTATTTTGAAAGCAAATTCAATGGGGTTCTGATATGAAAAAATCAACAGAGAGAAAATTTAAATTATGGCTTTTGAAGTATCGAATAGCAAAACCATTTCGGTATATTGGGAAGTTAATGTTGAAAATTTTTACTGTATATCGAGTTGCCTTTTTATTCATATTAATTTCTGCATTAGTCTGGTATTTTTCAAATGTAACACTTGATGAGTTGGTGCCGAATATCATTCCTGAGTTATTGAGTATTTCTATAACCGTTTTTATTATTAGACCTCTTGCATAAGTATGCCATAATAGGCGTATGAGATACGAAACAATTAGAGAATGGAAAGATTCAGACTTCAAAAGGCTCACGGGTGTCAGGCAAAAAACCTTCGAGAAAATGTTAGAAGCC
>Ga0209042_1001309_pt1 | contig 19665 bp, 11 predicted proteins | sample SaaInlV_200m_DNA_6_FD_184649 | JGI IMG/M metagenome (GOLD analysis project Ga0209042, IMG submission 184649) | Marine microbial communities from expanding oxygen minimum zones in the Saanich Inlet - SI037_S2LV_200m_DNA (SPAdes) (version 2) | ecosystem: Environmental > Aquatic > Marine >...
AGTAGAATGCGAATGGATTCTATCTGCTGGAACTAATGCTCAAGAGTCAGTATATGCAATTGAAAATGACAATAATGGAAATTGTTATATGTTATACGCAAGTCCGTTTAATCAGCCTATTATGATTGATACTATACAAGTATTTCCAAGTCCATATTTAGAAATGGTTGTAATAAATAGTAATGGGAATGCAATAAATTCATTTATCTCCTACTATGGGTCAACGGAAACAGGCTTTAAATATCAAAACGGTATGATGATGGCTGGTCCATGGTGGCTCACAGGCACTGCTCAGTTTGGTAATACAAGCGGTATTGTTGGATTCGGACAACAAGATGTTGCAATTTGGAAATATGACATTAATGATAATCCATTATGGGCAAAAGTTTTTGGTGGAACAGCTCACGATTGGGCGGTAGATTGTGAATTTGATAGCAATAATAATTTATATGTTATTGGTGAGTTTGAAAGCCCATTTATTAACTTTGGCTCAACTACTGTCTATAATTCGGGTGCTGGTGAAGATATGTTTTTAGCAAAATACGATTCACTTGGAAATCAAGATTGGATAATTAGTTGCGATAGTTCTTCTAGCTTTAACGAACTCAAACACATTTTGATTGATGACTACGGGTACATTTATATAACAGGTTTTTTCTATTATCCATTTACATTTGCAAATATTTTATTAACATCAACAGCTAGTTCGAGTTCATATTTGAGTATTTTTTTAATAAAAATTGATCCTAATGGAAATGGAGTTTGGGGAAAATCTTTCGATGGTACATTAAGTGATACGGAAATGGATACTGAGAACAATATTGTAATATCAGGATCGAGACAAGATACTTCTTTGTTTATGATAGACAATGATACTGTTTGGTCAAATAATATTGATTACTCTAACAATCATTTTTTTCTCGTTAAGTTTGATTCTGCAAGTAATGTTGTTTGGACAAACTTTTGTAATGGCGGTGAAAGTATTGGTCGGCATTTGGAAATAGATAATAATAATGATATTTATATTGCCGGAGAATACCACAATTGGACAACAAATTCAGTGTTTTTAGATACTATTGAACTTCCATTTACGTACACTCATAATAGTTTTGTTGCCAAGTATAATTCAATAGGAGACATTCAATGGGTTAAAAATATTACTGGTCAATATAATGTTCCAAAAGACATGAGTCTATATAACAATGATATATTTGTTTGTGGTAATTATACAGGCGAATTATCTATTGATAGTGATACTGTTTTTGGTCATAATATCTTGACTGATTTTTTTCTTGCAAAAATTTCTCAGGTTTATCCAGAGACAACCAAACAATTTATAGACCTTATCGAAGGCTGGTCAATAATTTCAACCTACATCGATGCAGATTTCCCAAACCTTGATACAATTTTTAGTGAAGTTGATACCAACCTAATCATTATGAAAGATGAAGCAGGTTTGGTTTATTGGCCCTTGTATAGTATAAATAATATTGGAGATTTAACAATTGGCGAAGGCTACCAAGTAAAAATGGACACATTCCAAATCCTCGAAGTTGCCGGCATTCCTGCTGTTCCCGAAACAACACCTGTAAATTTACAGGCCGGCTGGAACATCCTCGGCTACCTACGCCAAAACAGCGGAGCAATCGACACTATGCTTACAGGAATCTCGCAAAATATTATTATGGCAAAAAGTGGTGGTGGTTTGGTTTATTGGCCTTTGTACGGCATAAATAATATTGGAAATATGAATCCGGGCGAAGGCTATCAAATAAAAATGCTGGCGGCAGATACTTTGCTTTATCCGGCGAATTAGAATCTTGCATTAGACCCTGCGGGTTTTCAAAACCCACAGGGTATTTTTACGCTACCAAAATGTAATTCTATCCTACTTTTTTCATGGCTGCCAAATAAAAATGTAGCTTGCTGATACTTTGCTTTATCCGGCTAATTAATTATTTATACTATTATTTTTCCATAAGTTCAAAACTTTTGGAAAGAGTTGAACTGGCATGTCATTTTAATGTATTTTTTCAAAACATATAACTCCATTTATTAATCAGAAACTAAGGCAAATGAACTTGTCTTGCCAATTTATAGTAAGATTTGAATCTAATTTAATAGCATCAAACCTCTCCAAATCACATAAATTTCATAAAACAATTTCTTGAGAAACTTTTTTTACATTTGTCAGAATTAAATTTTAAAATTAATATGGTAAAATACTTTTTAATATTCCTTACATTGGCAGGATTTGTAAATCTTCACGGGCAAAATCTGAATATTGGAATCAAAATTCAGAAAACACATAGCATGTATTGGGAAAATGGAATATCTGCCCGCTACTCATTTTCCAATTTTAAATCAGACCAATTTTATTTAGGCTTTGATTATATTAGTTCGCGTTTTGGTTCTGCCTTCAACTCTAATGCTTTGAAGCAGGATAGTTACGTTGCTTCGGCTGCATGGCATTTCGCAAAAGAAAAACCATTACGTTTCGTAACTAAGCTAAATTTTGGATATTTCTATGCCGATCTTGAAGAAGATATTTTTAAGGAATTGCCTAATACAGCGATTTTATTGTCGCCAGAATTCGGATTATCTTATGATTTCAAAAACATCCCAATAATTTTATATTTGGGAACAGCTTACAATATTAACGTTGTAGATGAAGGAAAATCACCCGGAACACTACAGCCTCTTTTTTACAATTTTGCTATTTATTACCAGCTATTCTAAACCCCAAGATATGAAAACGACAACTTTTAAAATATTCACATATTTACTCATTGGATCTTTCCTTTTGGCTTGCGATAAAAATCCAACAATAGAAGACCATATGTTAGACGGAAATTTTGTTTTCGATCCTTCAATCAATAATCCTCACGAATTTTTAATATCTGCCAAATATCCTAATCCAACAGCCGAAGATTTAGAAAAACACATTATCATAGCAGCTCATGGCTACACTGCAACTACTTTTGAATGGAGCGAATTTCAAGAATGGTCATCTGATTCAAGCTATAGGATATCGCAGGTTTTACTTGGTGGTCATGGAACTTCATATGAAGATTTTAAGACCTCGACATGGGAAGATTGGTCAGAATCAATCAAACTGGAATTTGAAACTCTTGTGTCTTTAGGTTATGAAAAAATCAGTTTAGTTGGTTCATCTACAGGAGCAACTTTGCTGCTTGAGCTTATTATGTCAGATTATTTTGAAATAGTGCTCAGTCCTAAAAATGTGTTTCTGATTGACCCAATTGTTGTTCCATCTGCAAAATTGCAAAGCATTGTTGGGATAATTGGACCTATGGTGGTATATGCAGAAACCGATAATACTACAGAAGATGATAAGTATTGGTATCATTTCAGACCCTATGAAACTATAAATGAATTAAATGAGTTGATGAAAAATGTGCAAAAAGGATTGGAAGACGGATTTTCATTGCCAAATGATACTTACATGAAAGTTTTTCACTCAAAGAACGATCCGACTGCAAATTCTATAAGTACAGTGCTCATTTACAAAGGTTTGACAAATTCAAATGGAGGAAATATTGATGTTCAAATAATGGATTCAGATATTCATGTTTTTACTCGATTAAAACTACGAGAATCTGTAAGTCAACTGAACCTTGATAATCAAGAAGATGCTTTTCTGCAAATGGCTCAAAAGTTAAGTCAATAAAGAATATTCTTTGTTCATAATTTTAACAATAGGTGTAATTTTCAAAAACTAAATGATTGAGCTACTCCAAAATTACACTCTTTGTTATAATTCGATTTTCTTGTTGAATAATTATAAAATATAATCCTTTGGGTTGATTAGAAATATTTAGAGTTTCATTTCTATAATCCGAAACCGAAAATATATGCTGACCAATGGGATTTATTATTTTTACAGAATTAATATTTTCTCCTTTTAGAAAGAAAATTCCATTGCTCGGATTTGGAGAAATCTGGATTTCGGATAACTGTATTTTATTAACATCTACCGTCAAAATTTCAATTGTTTGAGAAAAATTGTCGGAACAATAACCATTTATTATATCTTCAACAGTGCATGTAATAGTATAGTTTCCATCATTTTCATAAATGTAGTTAATGGAATCGGAACCTAAAATTGTATTTCCATCGCCAAAATCCCAAAGGATACTGTAATTGCTTTCGTCGTGGCTATATGTTTTTTGCAAAAAAATCATTGAGCCATCTATTTGATATGAAAATTCTGCGAGGCAATTATTGATTACACTGAAAGCATTGGCTATAATTTTTTCACATTCTCCATTTCCTACAATAATATGATAAACACCATGTTGCACGTCTGGAGGAAACACAAAATCTGCTTCGAAAATACTTTGTGGATTTAAGAAATTATATACCGTATCAGGGTGAATTGAAATATCGTCATTAAATATTACAACATTTGTTGTGCTAATATTTCCACCAAAAATATCAGTCAAACTGTTATAGACACAGGTTTCGGAATTTTGCCAAAAAGCAAGATTTTCGCCTGTAAATGTTATCGTTAATTCTCCTGACATGTGAATTGAATCGGGGTATATCGAAAAATAATAATCCTCATAACCTTTATCAATATTTAATTGTTCTTTATAAAATGGAGCTAAACTTTGGGCAACCAAATTTGAAACAAAAATGGAAAAACAAAAAATGGCACAAACCGAAACTAAACTTATTTTTTTCATAATTTCTATATTTTTTCTGATGAAATTATTAAATTTAAATGCATAATACAAAAACTCTAATAAAGCAACGTTCTAAATGGCTTTAGGTTTCATCTTTTTTATAATCCTATGCAATTATACAATATTTTATACCGAAATCAAAATAGTCTGTTAACTTTTTGCCTTTTGTAAAACTGACTCAGCTTTTTTGTTTGCTTCCGAAACAATTTTGTCTGCATTTTTTCTTGCTTCATCTCTTAGTTTTTTGGCAGCTTTTTTTGCTATCTTTTTTTCAATTATTGATTTATTTTTCGCTTTGCTTTCTATTTTGTCAGCTTCAGCATCAGCTTCCTTTAATATTTTGTCTGCCAGCTTTTTTGCTTGTCGCTTAATCTCTTCCGCTTCCTTTTCTGCTTTCTTTATCAAATTTTCAGCCTTTTCCTTTAGTTTCTGTTTTTCATCTTCGAGCTTTTTCTTGAGAAGCTCTTTTTGTTTTTGAAGTTCAAGTTTTGCAGCTTCAACAGCATTTTCCTTAACATTTGTGATTCCTTTCTTAAAATCGACGGATACTTTTGGCTGATTCAATTCACCGCTAATGTTGATATCAAAAGTAATATTCTCTCCAAGAAGTTTATTAAAATCATCGTTTTGCATATTTTCAGATAATTCCGAACGTGGGATGCTAAGGGCAATTCTATATTCGATATTATTATCAATTCCTTGATTGCCAGAAATAAGTGCTGTGTTCGATCCAAATTTAGTTTCAAAAGGTTCAACAGATATATTTCCATTTTCAACTGTGAAATTTGCTTGAATATCCTTCAAATCAATAGTTTTATATTTTTCTGATTTCATCAATTCTGCAACTTTATTGAATGTTGATGAATTTGAAATTACAATCTTTTCCGACTTAAAATTTCCTGAACTATTCATTGTTTTTAAAACGGGAGACATTTCATTGTCAAGTTCCGATTTAAGCGATAGAACTGAGGAAAAACGCCCTTTCATGGAACTTACTATTGGTGCAATTTTTTCGATTGTATTAAAAGTATTTCCAGTTTTTTCAATATCAAAATTCGAAATTTGCATATCAAATGAAACTTTAGGTTTTGAAATATCTTTACTATCATAAAATCCGTTCAAATCCATTTTTCCATCTAAAAGATTCATTTCAACTCCCTGAAATTCAAGCCTCCCATCTTCAATTTTTAATTTGCCCACAAAATCTTCAATTTCAATTTTATCGTATAAAACTGCTGCAAAATTTGAATTAAGAGTAAAATCAACGTTTTCAGGAATTTCAATAGCAGACAAAGCAGAGGTATCATTTTCAATTGTTTCCGGTTTTTCCTCATCTGCAAGAAATTCATTCAAATCAAGCAGTTTGGAACTTGCCAAAAAATCTGCTTTTATAATATCATCTTTAAAAACAAAGTTTAGATAGTTATTTATTTTTCCACTCAAAAACAAATCGCTCTTGCCAATTTTTGATTTGAATGAAGATAACTTAATAAATTCTGGCGAAAATTGCATTTGCATATCAGAAATATTTATCGAATTCGACATTTCCTCGCTCGAATATTGAAAATCTTTTAAAGAGACATTCCCATTTGCATTGAATTCGTGATATTTTTCATTTTCAATAGACGAAAGACTTCCAATTAAATTAATATCCGATTGAAATGTTCCTTTTAAATTAACATTATCAAAAGGAATTGCACTTGAAATATCACCAAAATTGATATTTGTAAGAATATTAGAGTTGATGGCTGGATCAGAAACTAAATTCTTTAGATGTAAACTCATATCTATTTTGCTGTTTCCAATATCGAGATGAAATTTGTTCACATCAACAATAGTTGCATCGAGCTCGTTTCCATGATTCATTATTTGGATATCAACTTCAATATTTTCTGCACTTTTAGGAAGTTCGGGATATTTAAAAAATGCTTTTTCTATTTTTAAATCTATTCCGAATTTTGGCATGACATTTTCGTTGTAAGTTCCTTTTACAAAACCATTGAGGGCAAGCTCCCCAAATGTTTTTATTTCAGTAAAATCGTTCATATAAATTACAGGAATCAAAGAAAGGATATTTTTAAATTCGGTTTTTTGTGCATCAAATTTCATATCGCACAAATAATCCTCTCCGGCAATTTGAAAACTGCCATCTAAACCGAGCAAAAGTTCGTTCAATCTGAATTGATTTTTCACAAAAGTAAACTTCTGTTTGTCGAAGTCTGCATCGATTGTAGTATTTGTTTCAAAATTTACATTATTCATGTACCTAATCCCTTCAAACCAAACATCTACAGCTGAAATTGTTGAAGAAACACTAAGTTTTGTTTGTTTTTCTGAGAAATTTCCTTTCAGTTTAAAATTAATATCATGAAGTATTGTTAACAGATTATTTTCATAATCATCATAAACTATCGAGGCATTTTTTATTTCAAAATTTTTCAGTTCTATAACGAAATCCGATTTTTCTGTCGTTGCTTCCTTGCTTGCTTTTTCAGAAGATTCTTTGGTAATATCCCAATTTGCATTTCCATTTTCCAGAATCTGTGCAAAAACCATGGGATTTTCCACGATTATGGATTTCACAATTAAGTTTTCGCCGGAGAAAACACTCATTAAATCGATATTAGATTTTAACATATTGATAAACACCAAAGTATCTTTTTCAAATTCGTCGATTCCTTCAATAGTAAAATTCGATAAACGAAGTGAAAAATCAGGAAAACTGTTTAACAATGAAAGGTTTAAATCTGAATAACTAACTTTTGCTTCTATAGATTTATTTATTTCTTGTTTTATTACTTCATTAATTTTTGAATGAAAAAACAAAGGCGTTATATATAGAAGCGTTGCAAAAGAGAGAACTACAATGACAACAATTTTAGCTATTTTTTTCATAATAAGTGTATTAGAAGTTTCGATATTATTAGTTTTCAATAATAGAATCGTAAATTGCTGAAATCTTTTTAGCCAATTCTATGGTATTATATTTTCCGGAAATTGCTTTTACACCATTTTCCGACATAGTTTTCAATTGATTTTCATCGCTCAAAATCTCTATCCATTTTTTGCACAAAGCCAGTGAATTGTTTGGCGAATAAACCGCTCCGGCTTTTGTTTCTTCAACTATTTCTTTGAAGGCACCCAGATTGGGTTGAACAATTGGAATTCCGGAAGCCAAAGCCTCAAGTTGGTACAATCCAAAGGCTTCACCATCAATTACAGGGACTGAAAGGATTGAAAGGGTATTGAAAAAAATGTCTAAATGCTTTGTTTCCGTATATTCAATAAATTCAATGTCATTTTCAATTTTATGCTTTTCTAATTTTCGAATTTGCTTTTTTATAAAACCATCATCGTCGGCAGTTTTACCACCTGTGATTTTAAGTTTCGCATCACTAAAATTTGAAGTCTGCTTGAGTTTGATAAATGCATCTATCAATATTTCAAAGCCATTGCTTTTGTTCATTCGCGAAAGAAATCCAATAGTCGGCGGATTTGTTTTTGGCTCAAAAACCGTGTAGTTGTTAGAATCTACGCCAAGTGGAACAACTTTGATTTTCGAATCGGAAATTTTCATAAACGATTGCATTTTTTCTGCAAAGTATTTACTTGCCGAGAAAAACATATCTATGTCTTTAGCCTTTTCTGTCATCAGATTCCAAAGTTTTCCGATATAATTTTTTCGCATAGCATTTATCCAAACATCTTCGTCCTGAAGCGAACAAACTACAGGAATTTTCAATTCTTCTTTGATTCGTGCAGCCAATCCCATTAGAAGTGCGTTAGACAGATGCACAATATCAGGCTTTTCCTTATGCTTCAAAAAATCTATAAGCTCCTCTAATTCATCGCTTTGAAAACCTTCGCTGCCGTTTAGCATAGAAATTGTCATATCCTCGAGACCTGCAGCACGTGTCGATCCTGACTTTTTTGCAGCAAATTTCAGAATTGCCGGAGAATTAAAAAACCTGTACATCCAATTTGGCATTCCTCTTAGAAATTTCACATTTTGTTTTAGATAGATATTTACTGCTCCAAAAAAAACAGGCACCTCGTTTTGCTTAAAAAAGTCTTCGAACGAATGTGGCAAATAAAGCGGCAATGTAAAGGCATCGTGTCCATTTTTATTTAGAGCTTTCACAACTGAGCTATCACGCAAGCAATTCCCACAATAAAATTTACCACCAAATCCGGGGACTATATAAGTTATTTTCATAAAATCAAAGCTTTCAAAATGTTCAAATTCTTTGAACCAATAAACATCAAAAATACAAGTTTAGCTTTTAAATCGCATAAAGTAAATATTTATTTTGATTTGTGTGAAAATGATTCGCATTTAAATATGCCCGAATGTTTTGAAATTGCAATCCGTGCCACCGCTTGGAGCGGTGGCACGGATAAACGCAAAAAAGATTTTCAGTTGTAGAGAAAAGTTTTGCCGATTGTTTTGATAAAAACAGAATTCTGTTTCAAATAGATTTTTCAGTTCAATATAAAATATCTACCTTGCAAAATATTAATTAATTATGCTATGAAAAAAAATATTAGTCTTTTAATTATCTTATTTGCATTTACTTACAGCTATTCTCAACAAGCTGATTTATTTTTTTCTGAATATGTTGAAGGAAGCAGCAATAACAAAGCAATTGAAATTTATAATGGAACGGGAGCAACAGTAAACCTTGATAATTATCAAATTGCGCAAACAACAAATGGAAGTGATTGGACATATTTTCATATATTTCCCTCAGGTGCAACTTTAGCAAGTGGCGCAGTTTGGGTAATAATTGCCGATCAGTTTGATAATTCCTTGTTTAACCATGCTAATGCCGATGAGGTTTTAGCATACCCAAGTATAGTACATTTTAATGGAAATGATGCACGGGCATTAATAAAAATTGATGGTTCTAATACTATATTCTTGGATTATATTGGTGTACCAAATTTAGATCCGGGAAATGGGTGGGATGTAGCCGGTGTTGCTGAAGCAACTAAAGATCATACAATTGTAAGAAAATCGACTGTTCTTCAAGGAAATACAAATTGGAGTTTGTCTGCCGGAACTGAGGCAGCAAATTCTGAATGGATTGTCTATTCTCAAAATACTGTTAGCTATCTTGGAAGTCATCAGGCTGGCTCAAATATGCTGCCTGTGGTCGATAATATTTTAACCATTTCAGAAACATTTGTGATTGAAGCTCCTACAGAATATGTTGGATTTTATATTGGTGCATCAATTAGCGATTTAGATGGAACAATTACATCAGCTCAACTTTCCTGGGGAACAGATGGAATTAATTTTCCAAACCAGATTATGATGGATACATTTTCTCTTGTTGCCGGGCTACCTGCAGATTTTTATTGCACATATCCAACTCTAATTCCCGTTCAGTTGGAAGGTACAATTATATATTATCAAATTGTTGCAATTGATGATGAAGCTGACACAACAAATTTTTCCGGAAGTTTTACAGTACTGAATGTAAGCGGTACAACTCCTATTTATAATATTCAGTTTACTACTGATAGTTCGGGAGATTCTCCTCTGGTTGGCTCAACTGTAACTACATCAGGAATAGTAACTGCTGTAGAAAGTAATGGCTACTTTCTTCAAGATGGAACAGGAGCCTGGAGCGGTATTTACGTTTATGATTCTAATTATTCGGTAAATATTGGCGATGACATTACAATTACATGCGAAGTTTTTGAATATTATAATCTTACTGAATTAAAAAATATAACAAATTTTACTTTAAATTCTCAAAACAACACATTGCCGGCTGTTTCTATAGTTGCACCTTCCAATTTTTCAGAAGAATATGAAGGAGTTTTGATAAAAACTGAAAATGTTATATGCACGAACGACAGTCTTGGATATGGCGAATGGGAAATTACTGATGGAACTTATATAGGAGTTGTAGATGACTTATTCTTTCTATATACACCAGCTATTGGTTCAACATATAATTTGACAGGAGTTCTACATTTTACATATAATAGTTTTAAAATTGAACCTCGAAATAATAACGATATTGAAATTGTTAGTTTCCCTGGTGGACAAAACATAAGTTTAAATTTGGGTTGGAATATTATTTCAACATATATAGATCCTACAAATCCTTCACTTGATTCTGTTTTTTCTGAAATTATTTACAGTATAGAATTAGTGAAAAATTACTTAGGTATTGCATTTTGGCCATTTTATGGAGTAAATGACATTGGGAGTTTTACAATTGGACAAGGCTATCAGGTAAAAACAAATACTACCGATACACTTACTGTTATTGGAAGTGAAATTGTACCTCAGCAAACACCAATTGCTGTACTCGAAGGATGGAGTATTATAGGATATTTAAGAAAAAATGCTGAACCTATTGACTTAATGCTTAATACTATCGGTCCAAATATTATAATAGTGAAAGACCAGAATGCAAATGTATATTGGCCTCAATACGGATTAAACAATATTGGAGATATGCAGCCCAGCTTAGGCTATCAAATAAAGATGAATATTGCAGATACCTTAGTTTATCCGGCTAATATTTCAGCTGTACCTGCAAATTTTGTAAACATACCTGCAGGAATTTACCCCATATACTATACAAACGTAACCTTAAGCTCATACAACATTAGCAAATATGAAGTAACACATAGCGAATATATTGCATTTTTAAATGCAATAAACTGCAATGCCGATGGTAGCTATAATGATGCTGCTTATGGCAATATAGAATATATAGATATGGATGACGTTGATTGTGCCATAGACCACAATGGCAGCAGCTTTTATTTTATAGGTAGCACTTATGCAACAGCAGCAAATTGTCCTGTAATTGAAGTAACATGGCACGGAGCAAATGCTTATGCCCTTTGGGCTGGCGGAAGACTGCCAACCGAAGCCGAGTGGGAAGTAGCAGCACGAGGAGCAGCAGTGGCTCAAACAGCAGGGACATACAGTGACTTTTATGCAGGAACAAACTCAATCAACCAGCTATACAATTATGCATGGTACTTGGAAAACAGCAACTTACAAACACATCCGGTGGGCACAAAACTACCCAACGAAATTGGCTTGTACGATATGAGTGGAAATGTTTGTGAATGGTGTAGCGATTGGTGGCAACAAAGCTATCCTTCAGGCACCAACAATCCAACAGGAGCTTCATCGGGCACTGGCCGCGTTCTTCGTGGCAAAGGCTTTACCTCCTCCTATTTCAATTTTCTCCAATTGTCGGAACGTGATGCTGACTACCCGAACAACAGCAACCAGTACCAAGGTTTCCGTGTTGTTGTTCCGGATAATACCTGGATATTACTTCCTATGCTTACAACAGATTCTGTTTCTGCAATCGGGAGCACATCTGCAATAGTCTATGCAAATATTGTAAGCAGTGGAGGAGCTGGTATAATAGAAAGAGGTATTTGCTGGAACACAACGGGTAATCCAACAATGGCCGATACTTTTATTGTGGAAGGCAGTGGAACAGGAGCTTTTCCTGTTGTATTAAATGGACTTATAGAAAACACAACATATTATATTAAAGCATATGCTAAAAATATCAATGGCACTGCTTATGGAAACGAATTGTCATATACAACAGACTCAAGTGCAATACTTGCAAATTTTGTAAACATTCCATCCGGAACTTTCCCCATAAACGGAACAAACGTAACTTTAAGCTCATATAACATTAACAAATACGAAGTAACACATACCGAATTTATTACATTTTTAAATGCAATAAACTGCAATGCCGATGGCAGCTATAATGATGCTGCTTATGGCAATGTTGAATATATAGATATGGATGCTAGTGATTGTGCGATAGACCACAACGGTAGCAACTTTTATTTTGGAGGTAGCAGTAAGGCAACAACTTCAAACTGCCCTGTTATTTTTACAACATGGTATGGAGCAAATGCTTATGCCCTTTGGGCTGGCGGAAGACTGCCGACCGAAGCCGAGTGGGAAGTGGCAGCAAGAGGGGCAACCGTAGCCCAATCAGCCGGAACTTACAGTAACACTTATGCTGGAACAAACAACAGCAGCAATTTAGAAGATTATGCCTGGTGTAGCTCAAACAGCAGTAACCAAACCCACCCTGTAGGCACCAAATTGTCCAACGAAATAGGCTTATACGATATGAACGGTAATGTTTTAGAATGGTGTAGAGATTGGTATGGGAGCAACTATCCATCGGGTACGAGCAACCCAACTGGAGCTACAACGAGCTCTTACCGTATTCTTCGTGGCGGAAGCTGGAGCTTCTTTTCCAGCAATTACGAGCTGTCGATACGTAGCCACATCTACCCGAGTGCCAGCAGCATGACCAGAGGCTTCCGCATTGCTGTACCTTAGTTTTGAGGTTTGCTTTTCAGGCCATACATTTTAAACTAAAAAAAAGTAGTTGCATTGAGTTTATAAACAAAGTCATTGCTGAACAGACAGAGAGACAAACTCAAAGCATCTGTGAATATAAAAATATCAAAATTCGGAAAAGACCTGACAGGTTTTGAAAACCTGTCAGGTCTGATTTACAGGAAATTACAACATTCAGCTTTCAAATAAAGCGTAATAAAACAGAACCTTTAATCTCCTGCCATTGGAGTTCGATTCTTGGGCTTAATAGTGTAGTTCCAGTCTTCTCCGTGGAATTCATGTTTGATAAGATTAATATTGTTTAGTTCTTTATTTGTAATCTTGATTCCTGTTTTATATATATTTGTATCAATGGCAGTTTTGACTTTTAATCCTGTCGTTGTTTTTGTAGAGGCAATTAAATTTACAATTATGCTAAAAGTTTCGAGCGGTCTGCCTCTCCAATTTTTTGAGATTTGTGAAAATAATCGATGTTCAATTTTGTTCCATTTGCTTGTCCCTGGTGGGAAATGACAAACACTTATCTCTAATCCTGTTTCTGTTGCAAAATTCTGTAATTCGACTTTCCATAATTTATTTCTGCTTCCATTTCTGCCTCCACCATCTGCATGAATAAGTATTTTTTTAGAGTCTGGATACATTTTTTCTCCCATTTCATACCACCAATTGCGTATTGAGGATACAGCAAACTGAGCTGTGTCCTTACTGATGCCTACACTTACCCATGCTTTGTTTGTAGTGATTTCATACACTCCATATGGTGTTGCTTTACCGTCTGCAAAACTTAAAAAATCATAAGCATTAACTTCTAATGGATTTCCCTTTTTGTGATACTCTTTACCTACATTAGAAAAGTTGCCAACTAATTCTTTTTTCTTTGCATCAACAGAAATGACTGGCTGCAATTCGTCTTGAAATTCTTTTGTTTTAGAATTTATATATTTAAATTGCTTATCTCTATCAACATGAGATTTACCTTCATTTCTTTTGCGAGTAGCCTGTAAACTAAAGCCGGATTTCTTTAATATATTTCCGATTTTTGTATGACTTATTTTATATCCTTTTTCTTTTAATGCTTCAGAAATATTGCGTAGGCTTTTTGTTGTCCAACGCAATGGAGATTCAGGATCTCCAATTGAATCAATATCTGCAATTTTCAGTATCTTATCAACTATTTCTTTATCTTTTTTTTCTAAAGAACATCTTCCTGCACCCGTTCGGCGAATTCTGTCTTGCTCAATTGTTTCTTTATTTATAATTTCTTTTTTCCCTATCTGAATAGTACTTTCTGCTAAGCCGGTTGCCTTATGAACAATTTTAATCCCTTTATGCCCAATTGATATTGCCTCAGTGGCTGCCCATAATCTTCGAGAACGTTCGTTCAATTCTCCTTTTATAGCTAAATATTTAATCCTAATTTCTTGTATTTTTTCCATACTGCAAATATAGTAAAAAATATACAATTACAATGAGTTATATATTTACATTGCCTTAGTACGAGACCTGTACGCTTAGTGGTGTGAGAGGTGCACTGGTTCCGACAAGTCGGAATCAGCCGCCTACTCGATTACCAAACGTTTTTTACAGTTCATACATATCAATCATTCACTTACGTTTAAGATAGTTTTAATCCTTATATCATTCGAAGATGCTCCAATCATAATTCTGAATTCGCCAGGTTCTACTAATTTGTTCATTTTTTCATCGAGCATCATCAATAATTCAGGCGTTATTTTAAACTCAACATCTTTTGTTTCTCCCTTTTTTAGATGAATTCGCTGAAAACCTTTCAATTCAATGATAGGGCGTGCTACTGAGGCAAACAAGTCTTTTATGTATAGTTGAACAACTTCGTCACCATCATAATTACCTGTATTTGTTACCTTAAATCTAACATTGGTACTATCCGTTGAATTTATTTCAGGAGATTCAATAATTAAATTACTGTATTTAAAATTGGCATAACTTAATCCAAATCCAAATGGAAATAATGGCTTTCCAGTGAGGTTCATATAATCATCTATTCTTCCAGTCGATTTATGATTGTAGTATAATGGCAGTTGAGCTTCATGTATTGGGAAGGTAATTGGCAACCTTCCAGCAGGATTATAATCGCCAAACAATACGTCTGCTATAGCGTTCCCTCCTTCATCTCCTGCATACCATACCTCAAGGATTGCCGGCACGTCATTTATCCAGTTACTCATAGTAATAGCACTACCTCCTACTAATACAACTACAAAAGGTTTCCCAGTTTCGGATATTTTCTTAATTAACTCTTCTTGATGGCCTGGTAAAGAAAGAAAGGCTCTGTCATTAGCTTCACCTTCATCAATACCAACAACAACAACAGAAAAATCATTAATTTTTGCTGAGCTTACAGCCTGTTGAATTTCTTCTTCCCAATTATTTTCAACTCCAACATTCCATATAAGGTTCATCCGAACATCTCCTGTTGTTTCAAAAAATTCAAGCTTGATATCATTTTCTTTATCTTTTATAAATGAGTATTCTTTAGTTATTTGTTGAAATGTTTGCTTTTTCCAATTATCAATTATCAACTTATCATCTATATACAAACGATAGCCGTCATTAGTCTTTAAACCAATATTAAAATTACCTGTTTCTGATGAGATAAGTTTTCCTGTCCATTTAACAGAATAATAATCGTAATTAATCTTTTCTTGATTAGGTGAGTATAGAGTCCAATTAAAATCAACCTTTTGATCAATTCTTGTCATGGCAGGATTTCCTTTAAGGTCAATATTGTTAAAATATTCACCTTTCAATCCATCTTTCTTATTCCCATTTTCATAATGAAAGAAGCTTACTGCAGGAACGGTTACAAATTCTACGGATTCTCTTCCACAGCCTTCAGCATAACTTATTTTACTTGATTCGCCAATTTTGTTTTTAATACCTTCCAAGATGCTAACAGGATTATTTCCAGGACCGGAATATCCACCAAGTCTAGCTTCAACAGCATCTTGACCAATTATTGCAATTGATTTGATATTCTTATTAATAGGAAGTATTTCATCCTCATTTTTTAATAATACTATAGATTCCTGAGCTGCTTTTTTAGCAATTTGTCTATGCTCTTTTGTGCCATTCCACTTTTCAGCTTCCTGAGTATCAATGTATGGGTCTTCAAATAGTCCTATTTTAAATTTTGCTCTTAAAACTCGTCTTACGGCCTCATTTAGTTTTTCTTCATCAATATCTCTATTTTCAAATGCTGGATAAAATAGTTCTTTATGGTCATAGGATGTCTGGAAAATAACATCAAGACCATTTTCTATTGATTGTTTACCAGATTCGGCATAATCTTTAGATGTAAAATGCAGAACATTTGCACCACCTACAGCATTGGCATCAGATATAACAAAACCTTTAAAACCCCACTCATCCTTTAGTTTTTTATTTAGCAAACAGTCATTTGCACTACATTGCCTACCATCTAAAGAGTTGTAAGATGTCATTACAGACCAAGCATTTGCTTTTTGAAAGGAAGCCTTAAAAGCAGGGAAATAGATTTCTTCTAATAATCTTTCATTAAAATGAATTGGATAACTGTCTCTACCTCCATCACCTACATTAGCAATAAAATGTTTAGGAGTAGTTATAACACCTAAGTTCTCAAATTCTGAAATAAACGATACTGCCATTTGTGTTGCAAGAAAAGGGTCTTCACCATAAGTCTCTTCTGTTCTTCCCCATCTTACGTCTCTAGCAATGTTTAGAACAGGAGATAATATTTGTCTAATACCTCTTGTTTTTGTTTCCATGGCAATAGCATGAGCTACATTTCTCATTAAATTAGTATTCCAGGTTGCTGCTAAGGCTATTGATTGAGGAAATGCGGTAGCATCTTTTCTAACCAATCCATGTAAGGCTTCATCAAATGGAATTATTGGAATTCCTAACCTTGTTTCCTCTACAAAATACTTTTGGATTTTATTGGTTAGCATTGCTATTTGTTCAGCTCTTCCACCTTCTGCATAGCTTAAGATTTGTTCTGCTTTAGATTCTGATTGTGACGCTGTATTCATTTGGAATCCAAAAATACCATCTTTATACTTTTCTTTTCCATCAGATAAATCACAAGGAACCATAAATACTTGACCAAATTTTTCTTCAATAGTCATTCTGGATAACAGGTCGTTTACTCTTTCCTCTATTGGTATATTAGCGTTTTTGTAATTTAATTTATCTTCCTGCTTACAGGAAAAAACAATTAACAGAATCACTGCAATCAGGATAAATACTTTATTTTGAATCATTTTTACTGTCAGTTTTTATATGTTTGGTATCGTTCCCGCAATATGGCCAGTTGGCGTTTTTCTTGCAGGATGTTCGTTGATTTGTATTTGTTTTTATATTTCACCTCTTAGTCTTAATGTCCTTGATGCGCCAATTGGCTATGATTGCGTGTTGGGCTTAGTTTATTTCACTAATTAGCTTAAAATCATAAAGAATTATAGATTCAATATTCTCTGACCATTGTTCAATCGAAATTGCATGCGGGTATTTTGTTACGATTGAAGTCGTTATATATTTCTTTCTCCCTTTAATTTTAATTTTTGCATTAAAAGTCATTGGCTTTTCTTGATGATGAACTGTTGTCAATATAATCATCTTTGAACCTGCGAAATCAGCATTGCAAAATTCAAACTCCATTTCATTTGTTATTGTATCTTTCCTTTCAAATTCGTCAAGAGCTTTTATCATATCAATTGTTTTTTCTGCTATAGATTTACCTAATAGTTTAAAATTTTCAATTTTCAAATCATTATGTTCAGCACTTATCTGTATTTTATATCCAATAGGAATTTCAATTTCACCAAAATCAATCCTCATACTTGAATTCTGTGCAATAATTACATTACTTGCAATTAATCCTATTATTACAATAACTATCTTTTTCATTTATCTTTTTTTAAAATTAAGCCCAACATTAGTATAAACGGAAAATCCCTCATATTTTCTTTATTATTTTTAAGTTTTAATTTCAATCTCATTGAAAGGATTTACAATTTCATTAAAATTTGCGCTTGATACATTTGTGTATATTTCAGTTGTTAAACTTAAGCCAAACCATCTAATTCAGTAATAATCTTGTAAGTTCATCTTTATTAACTTTTAAAATATGTAAAGATGGAGAAAAAAATGAATTTACGGTAGAAGAATTGTCTATATTGCACAAAATGCAAAAATGGATTTTGGTGAGTAATCATTTATGTTAAACCAAAAAATGAGAGAAAATCTTATCAAATATTACCTGACCTTCGGAAAACTATTCGGAAATTACATCTCTCTCCAAATTTCCCAAATTATTAAAAATACATATAAGCCAAATCTTTCACTATAAACCCGCTGGCTTGGGTTTAGTTCAATTCCGATTATTCATCGGGACTCAGTAGTTTTTCGCTGTTTTTATATTCTTAAGTGTTATCAGATTTTATTTATAAATTTATTAATCTCTCCCCAAAATAGATTTGGATCAATATCTTGTAAATTATTATGTCTTCCTCTTTCTATTGTTATCAAATTTTTAATTCCAGAATAGGTTTTAAAAAGAGATTCCCCCATATAATAAGGCACTACTTCATCATCAGTTCCATGAATAATAAGAATAGGAGATTTCAGGTTATTGATTTTCCCAATAGAATTAAAAGAATCACCAGCAACAGAAGTTAAAGATTCCATTCCCATAGCAGTAGCCATTTCTTTTCCTGAAGTTAAAGGTGTTATAAGTATGACTCCTTTAAAATTTCTTTCTTGCGATGTGTTTACTGCAACTGTAGTTCCTAATGATCTTCCAATTATTATAATGTCTTCCTCCGAATATCCTAAACTGTCTTTGGCAAAACCCAGCGCTGATTCACCATCAATATATATTCCTTTTTCACTTGGTTTCCCTGTGCTTTTTGCATAACCTCTATAACTAACTAAAAGAACATTTTGATTGATCTCATAAAGTTTATTTGCATAACCAAATCGACCATATAAATTACCAGCATTTCCATGAAAATAAATCACTAATGAATGATCTGAGCTGTCTGAATGATGAAAATAAAATGCTTGAATAGTCTCTTTATCCGTAGTTTTTATTCTTTTCTCAGAGATGTGAGAAGGAATATTTTCTTCAGGAATTTTACTTTTTTTATCAGGAAAAAAAGTCATTCCATTGCGAATATTTGAGCATCCAGTCAGAATTATTATTTGAAGCAGAATTATTGTTGTTTTTGATCTCATAGTTATTTCTGATTAGAGTAGAGCCTGATAGCCTATTCATATTTTTTTTCCCACAAAGATAAGAAAATTAGTTAGACTATCAGTACCCCCTTCATCAAACCGTACGTGAAGTTTTCCCTCATACGGCTTACCGATAGAGTTCTTCATTGAGTTTTCGCAAGGGTTTTCAAACGAGCATACTTTTCCAAGTCTAACAGCCCTTTGCCTTTAACAAATGTACTGTATGGGTGTTGGCGTAACACCTTGTGCGCTTTCCTTCCTTTGCTTTTCAACCATTTGAACAATTTATAATCCAGGTGTTTGATAATTACTTTTATT
>Ga0209042_1001337_pt1 | contig 19394 bp, 23 predicted proteins | sample SaaInlV_200m_DNA_6_FD_184649 | JGI IMG/M metagenome (GOLD analysis project Ga0209042, IMG submission 184649) | Marine microbial communities from expanding oxygen minimum zones in the Saanich Inlet - SI037_S2LV_200m_DNA (SPAdes) (version 2) | ecosystem: Environmental > Aquatic > Marine >...
GAAAACTAAAAGTCTTTCGGATACTCAGCGAACGCTATCGCAATCGTCGCAAACGCTTTGGGTTGAGATTCAATTTGATCGCTTCGCTCTACAATTTTGAGCTAAATTGACTTATGCAAGAGGTCTATTGATATTTTGTCTCAGAAACGCTCTGATAAAGAATTGAAAAAAGTACTTATAAGTCAATTGGGAAGTAAAAGTAATGCCGTTGCAACTGGGGCCTTGAAAGAGTTAGATGCACGAGGCTGGCTTTCTGATGGAGCATTACAAGGAGCTTACATTTCATCTGCAAATTTAGAGAATAATAGTTTTACAGGTGGAGATTTGAAGGGCGCACACCTATCCTTTTCAAATTTAAGGAACACTTCGTGGTTTGAGACAGATTTAGAAGGCGCATTTTTAGATCATGTTGACTTGAGAAAAGCATCCCTCTCAATACATGCTGTTGGTCCACATTATGCTGAAGCAAATTTAAAAAATGTTAGCTTGTCTTTTGCAGATCTTAGCGGTGCAAGAATTCGACATGAGCAATTTATTCAGACGCGTTCTCTTCAGAACGCAATAATGCCAGATGGGGAATTGTATGATGGTTGTTATAATCTCGAGGCTGATATTAATTTTGCTAAGAAGACAGGAAAGAATGTGAATAATGCTAAAGAAATGGCTCTTTTTTATGGTGTAGTTGTTGAAAAGTATTTATTAGGACAAGCGAGATTTGTTGAATTCAAGAACAGAAACGATGCAAATTTATAAACTGGATTCTCTCCATATCCGTCCCATCGTGAACTTGCTTTGCTCGGAGTGTCTCCCCATCCTCAACCCCACCCCAGCCCTCCCCAAATCCGCAGGATTTGGGGAGGGTGCCCTTTAGGGCGGGAGGGGTAAATAAATACAAGCGTTATAATAAAATCATGCCACTTCCAAGAACCACTCCAAAGGGATACGAACGTGCCCGCGAACTCCGCAAAAACCTTACGCCTGCTGAAAAGAAACTCTGGGCATACTTGCGTGGCAATAAACTTCACGGCATAAAATTTCGCAGGCAACATGCCCTTGGCAATTACATCGTCGACTTTTGTTCAGTAAAGCAGAAACTGATTATCGAATTGGATGGCAGCCAACATTTGGATCAAGGCGAATACGACCTTGAAAGAACGCGTTTTCTGAATGAGCAAGGCTATCGCGTTCTCCGCTTTTGGAACGATCAGGTTTTGAAAGATATCAATGGCGTTGTGCTTGCAATAGAAAACGCATTAGATATCGAGTAAAACCTTTTTAACACAGCTTCCCACGCCCTCTTTCCCAGTATAATTACAATCAATATTTCATTAATATTTCAAGCAATTCGGAGCCACCCATGCGCCAAACCCTCCTCACCGATCAACAAGCCCAATTCCTGCGAGAAGAAAAAGAAACTCTCGCCGGAGTTCAACACGCCCTTGCCACTCTCGACCTTCCAAAAGAATCCCTCGAGAGCCTCCAAAAAGCCATTCTCCAACTCGATGAGCTTTTCCTGATCGTCGTTGCGGGCGAATTCAACGCGGGCAAAAGCGCCCTCCTGAATGCCCTCCTCGGCGAACAAGCGCTCCTCGAAGGCGCTACGCCCACCACCTCGCGCGTCACCCTCGTTAAATGGGGCGATGCCGCCGCCGAAGAGATCATTGACGAAGGGTTTGCCATCTACACCTATCCCCTGCCCATTCTCAAAGAACTCAACATCGTCGACACCCCCGGCACCAACGCCGTCATCCGCCAGCACGAACGTCTCACTGACGAATTCGTTCCACGCAGCGACCTCGTTCTCTTCACCACCTCCGCAGACCGTCCCCTCACCGAGAGCGAGCGGCAGTTCCTCGAGCGCATCCTGACCTGGGGCAAAAAAGTTATTTTTATTTTGAATAAGATCGACATCTTTGACGATGATGCCTCTTTGGATGAAGTCCAGACCTTCGTCATCCAGCACGCCTCGGCATTGCTCGGATACGCCCCTGACCTCTTCCCTGTTTCCGCCAAATTGGCACAGCGTGCCCGGTCCGAAAGCGATCCCGTTAAAGCGCAAGAACTGCGTTCCGCCAGCGGCATGGACGCCCTCGAAAATTACATCACCGCCACCCTCGACGATGTCACGCGTCTGGAACTTAAATTCAACAACCCCCTCGGCGTGGCAGGGAATCTCATCACCCAGGCGGACGAGATGATCCGCGCCCAGGCAGATATCCTGAAAGACGACAAAGATACCGTCGCCGCCCTCGAGACAGCCATCCACGCCTACGAGCGTGAGTTGGCGAGCGAACTCCCGCCGCGCCTCGCCGAAGTGGAAAATATCCTCCACAAACTTGAAAATCGCGGGCTGGATTTCTTCGATAATAAACTCCGCCTGACCAATATCCAGGAATTGATTCGCGGCGACAAAGTCCGTGCCGAATTCGAGCGTGATGTTTTGGTTGAGATGCCGCAGCAGATCGAAGATCAAGTCCAGCGTCTCATCGACTGGCTCGTCCAGAAGGATTTGCACGAATGGCAGCAGGTTATGGGCTATCTCCAGCGTCGTCAAGCCCAAAATGTCGACCATCTCGTCGGTGAAGCCTACGGTCCGCGCGACACTCGTCGCCGCGAATTGATCGACTCTGTTGGGGCTACAGTCCAGACGATTGTTGATACCTACGATCATCAAAAGGAAGCCAGCGACCTGGCAGCCAGTGTCGAAGCCGCCGTCGCGCAGATGGCGCTCCTCGAAGCGGGCGCAGTCGGCTTGGGAGCCATTGTCACTCTGGCAGTGCTCTCCTCTGCGCTTGATATTACAGGAACGCTTGCGGCAGGCACAATGGCGATCCTCGGCTTTTTCGTCATCCCATTTAAGCGCAGACAAGCCAAAGATAATTTCAAAGAAAAAATGACCACCCTGCGCAGTAAATTACTCGAAGCCCTCACGACCCAATTCAATAATGAAACCGAGAATGCTCTCACGCGCATGAAGAACGGCGTCGCGCCCTATACGCGCTACATCACCGCCGAACGTGAACGGGTCGAAGCAACCGAAACCACCCTCGAAGAGTTGCGCCAGTTGCTCTCTGCATTGCGTGCGCGCAGTGAAGCTGTTTTGAAATAAAAACCTCGTAAGGGCGGGGTTGCCCCGCCCTTGTGCCAAAAAAATGCCATCCCCACAGATCATCCGCTCCAAACGCAAGACCATCGCCCTCGTCGTTCAATCGAACGGCGAGTTGCTTATCCGCGCCCCGCAACGTGCAACGCTCAAGCAGATTAACGCCATGCTATCAAAGCACGCCGACTGGATCGCTAAGAAGCAGGCCCAAGCCAAAACGGCACAAGCAGCTTTTACCCCGCGCGAATTCGTGAAAGGGGAGAAATTTTTATTTTTGGGCGAAAACTATGCTTTCGAATTGACCAATACAAAAAAGCCCACGCTCACGCTAAATGGAAGATTTCAGCTTGCCCAGACCATACAGGGGGAAGCAAAAAAACACTTTGAAAAATGGTACAAAAAAGAAGCCAGAACTATCTTCAATGAACGCGTTGCGTATTACGCAACAAAAAACGGTTTCGATGTAAAAAAAGTAAAACTCTCGTCTGCGCGCACGCGCTGGGGATCATGTAGCGCAAAAGGCTATATTAATCTCACCTGGCGGCTTGTGATGGCTCCTCTTGAAATTATTGATTATGTTGTCGTACACGAACTCTGCCATTTGCGCGAAGCCAATCACTCCAAAGCCTATTGGGCGCAGGTTGTCGCGATCATGCCAGATTACAAATCACGCAGAAAGTGGTTGAAAGAAAACGGACGCGACCTTCATTGGGAGTAAAATCAGTCTCTGATGGACAAATCGTTTAGAGCTTGTGTAATGAGATGTCATTACGAGACAGTTTCATCGTCGAAGCAACCTCCCCAGTAGAGAGGGAGACTGCCACGTCAGGCTACACCTTCCTCGCAGTGACATAATTTGTACAACTTCTATTTGTTTTCTTTATGAGCGGAGCGTAACGCAGTCGAAGAGCGGTATTTTCTCCAAGAAAAAAAGAGACCTTCAAGATGTTAATCTCGAAGGTCTTCTGCTTTTTACTGGACACTGTTCACTGAATACTGCCTACCGGTACTTCCTCACCACCAGCACTGCATTATGCCCGCCAAATCCAAAGGCATTGCTGATCGCCACGTTTACTTCGGCATCGCGCGCCACGTTCGGCACATAATCCAGATCACAGTCGGGGTCGGGCGTCTCATAGTGGATTGTGGGCGGCAGCACACCCTCACGGATCGCTTGCACGCAGAAGATCGTTTCCAGCGCACCCGTCGCGCCCATCATATGCCCCGTCATGGATTTTGTAGACGAGATCGGGGTTTTATACGCCCGTTCTCCAAAAACAGCCTTGACAGCTTTTGTTTCGGATGCGTCGTTTAGTGGAGTCGCTGTGCCGTGCGCACTGATATAGCCAACTTCATCAGAATTGACTTGTGCCGTAGCGAGCGCCTGTCGAATTGCTTCCGCGCCACCAGCACCCTCTGAAGAAGGAGCAGTAACGTGATACGCATCCGCTGTTGCGGCGTATCCCGCTAACTCAGCCAGGATATTCGCGCCGCGTGCTTTCGCGTGGCTCTCGGTTTCCATAACAAGGATGCCTGCGCCCTCGCCCATCACCAAGCCATCACGGTTTTTATCGAAGGGAGCCGGGGTCATTGAGAAGTCGTCGTTCCGACGCGACAGGGCGCCGATTCTGTCAAATGCAGCCACACCAATTTCGGTTACGGTCGATTCGGATGCACCCGTCACCGCTGCGTCGATCATGCCGGAGCGCAGCATCATCCACGCCAAGCCGATCCCGTCGATCCCGGACGCACAAGCGGATGCGACTGACATGGCGGGACCTTTGATCCCGTGGTCGATACCGATCAAGCCGGATGCACCATTTGCCATCAACATCGGGATCAAGAAAGGGCTGACGCGGCGTGCGCCATGATCTTTGAGTGTGAAGATCGCATCTTGTAGGGAGGTCAAACCGCCCATCGCAGATGAAACCAAAACGCCGATTCGCCCTGCATTTTTTGGTGTTACTTCCAGCCCTGAGTCTTGCAGGGCTTCCTGTGCCGCAGCACTGGCGTATTGCTCAAATAAGTCGCGCCGACGGGCTTCTTTGGCGGGCATATATTGAGCAGCATCAAAGCCTTTTATTTCGCAGGCGATCTGTGCCAGCCAGCCTGTTGTATCAAAGCGCGTGATCGGGCCCACGCCGGATACGCCGTTTTTAATGTTTTTCCAGGTTTCTTCTACAGTTAATCCCAGCGGGTTGACAGTGCCCATACCGGTAATGACGATTTTTTCCATTCTGCCTCCAAAAGGTTTTTCTTCTACAAAAGAATAACCCCCATGAGCGAAGTTCGTCACGGGGGTTATGATTTCTGCTCTCTTCCCCCTAAATGCGTAGCATTTGAGGGGAAGCCCGTAGGGCAGGGGGGGCGCAGGGGCACTATTCCCCTTTTTTGGGAATATACTCCCCCTCGATCCATTCTTCTCCGCTTGGCATAAATTCTTTCTTCCAAACGGGGACGATCTCTTTCAGGCGGTCAATCCCGTAGCGGGCTGCCTCGAAGACGCCCGTATCACGATGGGAGGCAGTACACGCGATCAACACCGTTGGCGTGCGTGGATAGAGCTTTCCGATACGCTGAATGATGGCGATGCCCTCGATAGTATCCCAACGTGCGCGGATCTCATCGGCGACTTGACGCATTTTTTCTTCTGCCATTGGCTTGTAGGCTTCATATTCAAGATAAGTAGTTTCGTGTGGGGCGTAGTTGATACCTTGAGCTTTGCCCTCACGGGATGTTTCACCGCGTACCATGCCGGTAAAGATCGCCGCCGCGCCTGTGGACGTGAGCGTGATCTGGTCGACGAGTTCGTTGATATCGATCTCGTCTTCAGTGATGGAGAAGATGGAGGGGAAATTTGAAGGTTTCATGTTTGAATGTTTGTAGATGTTTTTACCGCGAAGAAGCGAAGCGCGCAAAGGTTTTAATATTTAAGTGTTTTCTTCGTGCCTTCGCAGTTTAATATTTTTTTTATCCACCACTCACTGGCGGGAAGAGCGCGATCTCCGCGCCTTCGGGGACAGGGTCCTCGTCAAAGGCAAATTCACGATTAATGGAGACCAGCGTATGGTGCAGGGATGCTTCCAGCGCGGGGATTTGGGCTACTAATAAGTTTTTTAATTCGCCGACGGTCGTGTCGCATTTTAGTTCAATTTCCATTGATGAGCGTCCCGCACGGGTGCGGAAGGTGGCGAAGAAGAGGACGTTTACTTTGTTCATATTTCTACCTGTATTGGGTCATTGCGAGGAGGATGAAGTCCGACGCGGCAATCTCCTCAATAGTGAGGGATATCGCCAAAGTGCCCTTCGGGTACGCCGAAAAGCATCGGCTCGCGATGACGTAATTTTTACTCGTTGACTACATCACCGCTTTGCCCGCCATGTTTCTCAACCAGACGAATATTCTGAATCACCATCGTCTTTTCGGCGGCTTTTGCCATGTCGTAGATCGTTAGGGCGGCAACGGATACCGCTGTGAGAGCTTCCATCTCGACGCCGGTTTTCCCGCGCAAGCGGGCGGAGGCGGTGATCTGTACACCGGGCAGAGATTCGTTCAGCTCGAATTCGACCGAGATGTGCGTGAGCGGCAGGGGATGACATAACGGTATCAAGTTGGATGTCTGTTTCGCGCCGTTGATACCTGCAATTTGAGCAACGGTCAAAACATCGCCTTTTTTCATGTTACCAGCAGCGATCAGGTCAAATGTCGCCTTCAGCATTTTTATTTCGCCGCGTGCGACGGCGGCGCGTTCAGTATCCGGTTTTGCGCCCACGTCTACCATGTGGGCTTTGCCAGTCTCGTCTATATGGGTCAAATTTGTCATGTCGGCGATTATACCGTAGGTCGCAGTTAACTTTAAAATAATGGTGAATTTGCGAGAAGGGCTTTAGCCCGACGACGCAATCTCACAATAGCGAGACCGCGTCGTCGCAAAAAGATGCTCCTCGCGGAGTCATGTTCTGTTATAATCGCCGCTTATGAGCCTTGATATTGCCCGCCGCCAAGCCGATGGTTACACCGTTAGCACGCCCGTTTTCGAGGGCCCGCTCGATCTTTTGCTCAGCCTGATCGAACATGCGGAACTCGATATCACGAGTGTTTCTTTGGCGTTGGTTACCGACCAATATCTGGCACGGATCCGGGGGCTTGAAGAAGAAATGGATGCGGAGGAAATCTCGGCATTTCTGGTCATTGCGGCCAAGCTCATCCAGATCAAATCGGAAGCCCTGTTGCCACGCCCGCCTGTGCGCGAAGTTGGCGAAGAAGACCCCGGCGAAGCCTTGGCGCGCCAATTGCGACTCTATAAGAAATTCAAGGAAGTGGCGCTTTGGATGAATGAACGCGGCAAGCAGGATTTGCGCACATACCTGCGGATCGCTGCCCCGCCCAAAATTGAATCCCGTTTTGAGATGGGGGATGTGACCCTGGCAGATCTCATTGCAGCCGCCGAAGCAATTTTCGCTCGCGAAGTAGAAAAGGCCGAGCTGGGGACCGTTATTCGCCCCCCGAAGGTGACTATCCGTGAGAAGGTGCAGCATATTGTTCGTTTATTGAGCACTGAAGAACGGACGACTTTCAACAAGATGATCGACGGTGCAAAAAGCCGCCTTGAAGTTGCGGTGACCTTTTTGGCCATGCTGGAATTGGTGAAACGCCATCGTATTAATGTGCAGCAGGGCGCACTTTTTAGCGATATTGAAATTGAACGCGTAGGGGAGTTTTCAGAAGACGAGGAATTCGATCTGGAGTTTGAGTAGATATCATGATATTACGTTAGGGTGGAAAAAACTTCACAGGCTTTTTGTGATGCAGTGCAATGTAATTTACCCCTTCCCTAATACCCATAGGAGGAATACATGGATACAAATCATATTGTTGGGATTATTTTCGCATTTTTGCTAATAATTATTGGTGTTGGCACAGGTATAGGTCTTGATTTCAGAAAATGGTGGAGTTGGTTGATTGTCTTTGCAGGCTTCTTGCTAGGATTTATAATGAGCTTTAGCAATAAAAATGAGCAATCAAAAATTTCTTCAGGGATATGTTTAGGTTCTCTTATTAGCTTTGTAGTGTTTTTTAGCGGTTGGATAAGTTGGCGACAACGCAAGAATATAAAATAAGCTGGCTTCATATTAGAAAATGGTTACGGGCAATGCATTGGAAAAGAGCATTTTAATTTACTTCTTGACTTTAGTACCCTCGCTTAAGTTCCTTCTTTTGCCTTGCCGCCCACAACAACCCCAAGCCAGTCTCTTTTCTCGTGCTCTGGACTCCCACCCGTGTTTGATGTTGAGGGTGTTGATTTCAAAATTGTTTTTTGATTGCCATGAAAAGAACTTTATCAAGCCAACAATATTATCCCCTCTTTTAGAAAAGTCGATGGATACTAATGATAGAAATTACAGGTTCCCCATTTCTTACAATACTTGTGGTTTGTTCTTTACCCTTGTTTATTGGCTCACCATTTATTATTGGGATTTTGGTGACTAGGTCAAGGTTGAAGGAAGCAGCGCGAATGAAAGAAAATCAAAGGCAAGAAGAAAAAAATTTTAGACAAAAGCTAGACTTTCTGCCGAAGACATTCTTGTTTTTTGCTTTTTTTCTTATATTCAGCATGTTTATTGGCCTTTTATTTATTGTGTACTGGGTGGGAATGGGAAGAGCAGGTCAAGCATTTTTATTGGGGGTTGTTGCTCCTTTTATGTGCTCAATTCCTGCAAGTGTTTTATTGCTTTTATTTATACATAAAAGGATATGATCCCTGTAAAAATTGGGCCGAGCAGAGATTGCCTTGTCCTCAATATGCCCATGGTCGATAGCAGTATTTTTCTAATGGCTTTGCGTGAGTTCCTTCTTGCGCCTTGCCGCCCACAATAACCCCAAGCCAGCTCCAATAGCATCAATCCCCACATCCATCACCGTCGCGCCGCGTCCGGCGACGAATGACTGATGGAATTCATCCGATGCGGCGTAAAGAATCGCCAGTAGCCAGATCAGTTTCCATTTGCTAATATCACCATCGAAAGCGCGCAGATACGAGAGCGCTAGCAGCGCGTATCCGAGCATGTGGGCGGATTTTTTGATGATGAAATCTGCGGCGTCAAAACTTGGCAGTCCACTTGATGGGGTTGCCGAAAATCCGAAGATAATGAGCATCATCAAAAGAGCAGGGGCGTAGCGAGTAAGTTTTTTCATAGTTATTGTAGGAGTTCAAGAAAAGAGTCCAAGGCCATGTGGCTTTGGACTCTTTTTTACAAAATTATCTTAGTGGTTTAGATATCTTCCAAACGGATGTTGACGTTGACACCATCGCCCATGGGGAAGCCTTGAATAACGATCGCTTTTCCGCTGGCGTGACCATCAAAGACGATATTGAAAGAGCCATCTTCAACAACGGTCACAACTTCACGTTCGGTATAGTCCGGGAAGGCAAAACGGTAAAAGGTCACCACGTCGGGGATGCTGAGGGCTGTCTGGAAGTTGAGGGTGCCGTCGCCGACTTCCATCAAGTTGGCTGCATCTTCGGGGAGGGGGAATTCGGTTGTGATGGGTTCGGCAGCCGGTTCTTCTGCGGGGGCTTCTTCTACAGGAGCAGGTTCCTCGGCAGGAGGTGCTTCAACAGGCACATCCGCTGGTGGGGCGGGCGTATCGCCACTGCCGCCACAGGCTGCGGTTAGGGCAAGAACGAAAATCATTAGAATAAATAAGTAGCGTTTGGTCTTCATGTATAAATCTCCTTGGTTCTAAAGTTGGGTTAGAGTAATTCTTTCAACGCTGCCAGCAGCAGGGTCACGTTTTCGCGGCGGCTGGAATATCCCATTAAGCCGATCCGCCAGACTTTGTCTTTTAGTGCGCCAAAGCCGCCAGCAATTTCGATATTATAGTCGTTGAGTAGCTTTGCGCGCAACTCATGCGGTGCAACACCATCCGGGACGACGGCCGTCGTTAGCGGGGGCAGGCGATACGCTGCCGGAATTAAGGGCGGCGCGTCTAATGCAGTCAGTCCTTCCCAAAGAAGATCGGCATTTTTGCGATGGCGTGCATAGCGTGTACCCAGTCCTTCTTCGTAAGTGATGCGTAAGGCTTCACGGAAGGCATAATGCAGGCTTGCCGAAGCGGTGTGGTGGTAGCCGTGCTGCATCCAATAATTGGCGTAGCTTTGCAGATCAAGATAAAAACTGGAGACGGTTTTTGTGCGTTTTGCAATCACTTCGCGTGCACGCTCACTGACTGTGATCGGCGCCAAACCCGAAGGCGCAGAAAGACTTTTTTGGCTGGCAGAATAGGTAATATCAATATCCCATTCATCGACGAGAACAGGAATACTTCCGAGCGATGTGACGGTATCCAGCACGACCAGCGCGCCCTGCTCATGTGCAGCTTTGGCGATCTCGCCGATCTGCAATTGTTCCGCGCCCGTCGATGTTTCGGCGTGGACAATGCCAAAAACTTTATAGCTTTTTGCTTTGAGTGCAGCGCTAATTTCTTCCACGCTTAAAATTTCGCCCAACGGACGCTCAACCGTGTCCACTTCCGCGCCCAGGCGTGCGGCGATCTCTGCCAGACGCGTGCCGAAATAGCCGATCACCGCCACCAAAACTGCGTCGCCCGGTTCGACCAAATTCGCCATCGCGGCTTCCATCGCAGATGTGCCTGTGCCTGAAAGAGCGAAAGTCCATTCGTTTTGGGTGTTGAAAACATAACGCAGCAATTCTTGTTCTTCAGCGTAAATTTTCAACAATGCAGGGTCAAGATGCCCTACGGGCGGGGTCGCCATTGTGCGGATAACGCGCGGCGAAGCCATGCTGGGTCCGGGCCCCAGCAACACGCGCTCCATTGGATTTAAGTCTTTATACTCTTTCATGCAGGCTCCTTTTCCGCTTGCTCCTCCCTTAAAATTGTAGAATTTTGGGGAGGCTGGGCGGGGGTGTTTTCAAAAACTCCCTATAGTGTACATCACTTTTGTTGTACAATCAGCCCATGACCGAAAACGAAATGCTCACCAGTCGCGGCAATCCGCTTGTAAAGGAATTTCGCGCTCTTAGCCAACATAAAACCCGCAAAGAAACGAGGCTTTTCCTTGTTGAGGGGATCCATCATGTCGGCGCAGCGGTTGAAGCGGACTGGGATGTGGAGACAGTTCTCTATGCACCTGATCTGCTCAATAGCGAATACGCACATGAACTTTTGTCTGCTTCCGCTAAAAAGGGCATTCGTTGCCAGTCGGCATCTGCCGATATATTCCGCTCCCTGGCAGGGAAGGAGAATCCGCAAGGGATTCTCGCATCCGTGCAACAACGCGCAACATCTCTTGCCGATTTGAAAAACTTTCAGCGTGGGGCTGCGATCATCGCCCCGCAAGACCCGGGCAATGTTGGGACAATATTGCGCACCCTCGATGCTGTCGGCGCAGATGGCTTGATCCTGCTCGATGGCGGTGTAGATGTCTACCATCCAAAAGTTGTGCGGGCGAGTATGGGCGCTCTCTTCTGGAAACCGATCGCGCGCACCACCTTCGATGATTTTCTCGTGTGGACAGAAGAAAACGCCCTCAAGCGGATCGGTACCTCCGCGCGCGGAACGAGTGATTTTGCCTCTCTTCAGGAAGATATGAAAAATTGGATTTTGCTGCTTGGCAGCGAACAAAAAGGGCTTTCTTTCGAGCAGGTGGCTGCCTGCGATGCGCTCCTTTCCCTTCCGATGCGCGGGCGCGGCACATCGCTCAATTTGGCGGTGGCGGCAGGTATTCTTTTATATGGATTAACTGAAAAAACAGCGCGTGTTTAGAAAAACACGCGCTGTTTTATATTCATGTTACGCAGTTTTAAAATTTGACTGTCATTTTCCCTCATCCTAACCTTCCCCCAAAGGGAGAAGGGATTAAGTCTTATCTCCCTTTGGGAGAGGGCGGAGGGTGAGGGCAGCCCGAAAGTCTGTGAAAGGCATTTTTTTTGCGTAACATCAGTTATTTAACGAGAGCAAGCCTAAGGCAAGTGTGTTCCGCTCTTTTAGAGATCACTTACCAATCTTCTTCATCATCATCGTCATCATCGCCATCACTTTTGCTGATGTCTTCAGTTTCCCAAGCATCATAGCCTTCGTCATCGTCCCATTCATCGTCGAGTACCTCGCCCAAGGGGACATAGGTAGCACAACCTAGATCGGGGTCAATTTCAACTGAAGGTGCAGTGCAGTAACTGTCATCAAGGAAATTGCAGTCCATATAAAGGCAGCGAATGCGTGGCATAGGAACCTCCCGATTTAGATGCCTTCTTCCTTCAGGCGGAAGATGGAGGCAATGAAAATGATCAAGATCATAATGGCTGATAAAACACAATAAGGGCACCAGGCGTGGATGACGAATTCCTCGAGATAAGAAAGATAGGCGGAGTAGATCACGCCAACCAGACTAATGCCAAAGAGCGCGAGCCTCCCGTTTTCCTGTAAAAAGGGCAAACGTGCTTCGCCGAGTAAAATGGCGATAATGAGGAGATAGGACGCCAAGCCAAAAAGTGCAACGGGGATACCATAGACTTCGGAGTAGCGGCTGGTGTTCACTGTGAAGCAATCGCCTAGACCGGGTGCGCAAAGGATTTCGTTATGAGAGAGCTTTACCCAGGAGAGGTAAATTGCGTCCAGTGCGCCAATGACGGCGGCGATAAGGGAAATAAGGGTTGTTTTTTTCATAGGTTCCTAAGAAAGAGTTTTGGTAACTACTCAAGCATGTCTTTGCGAGGCAGTTTTATCGCCGAAGCAATCTCCCGATCAGAGAGGGATACTGCCACGTCGCAAAAACATGCTTCTCGCAGAGACGAGACTGAGCAGTTATGAGTTTTACTATTCAAGCAACCAGGCAGTTACTTCTGCGCCTGTGGGTAACGATTTTACCTCGGGGGGAATGATGAGTAAAGCGTTAGCTTGTACCATCGAGAAGAGATTCCCGGAGCCTTGATGGCCGGTCAGCTTGGCATAACGTTGACCGTTTTCATGATAAAGATAAGCGCGCAGATAGCTTTCTCTGCCATCCGATTGGATCGGCTCTGTCAGCCGCGCCCGCACGACAATTTGGGCTTGCTGGCTGCTCCCGAGCATCTTCTCGACGACAGGGCGGACGAAGACCATAAATCCGACGAATGCCGAGACAGGGTTTCCCGCCAAACCGATAAAGGGGATGTTTTGGTAATGCCCGAAAGTGAGTGGTTTACCCGGGCGCATATTGATGCGCCAGAAATTCAACTTGCCTTCTTTTTCGATCACATCCTTGATGAAGTCAAATGACCCCATGCTGACGCCAGCCGAAGAAAGGATCAGGTCGGCATCTTTTGCGCTGTAGAGAGCGGCTTTTATAGCTTCAGGCGTATCGGCTGCCACGCCCAAAGGGATGATCTCGCAGCCAGCAGCTTCGAGGAGTGCGCCCAGGGTGTAGGAATTAACATCGTAAATTTTGCCTTCGGTGAGCGGCTGTCCGATGGGAGTCAACTCATCTCCGCTGGAGAGTAGGGCAACGCGCGGTTTGCGGCAAACGGGCACATCTGCAACGCCGAGCATGGCGAGCATGCCCAAATCTTGGGCACGCAGTCGCTGCCCCGCGTGGAGAATGCTTTCGCCGTGCTGAATATCAGTGCCGCGCTTGCGGATATTTGCACCGAGATTGGCAGCTTTGAAGATCTGCACACTTTCTGGCAACGCGGCGCCGGGCGCGCGGTTGTTGAAATCGGTCTCTTCAACAGGAACAACGGCATCCGCACCGGGGGGCAGAGGCGCACCTGTCATGATGCGGGCAGCCTCGCCAACTTGCAGGTGATGCGTGGGCATTTTTCCTGCGGGGATATCGTCCACGACCGGTAAACTGATCGGCGTTGCCGAGCCAGCCTGGGTCACGTCTGAGGCGCGCAGGGCGAAGCCATCCATTGAGCTATTATCGAAAAGGGGGAGATCTGTGGCCGAGACAATTTCCTCGGCGAGAATACGTCCGACAGAATCTTTGAGAGGGATATGCAGGCTATCGAGTTTTTCAAAAGAGGCGAGAATGCGTTCGAGCGCCTCGCTTACGGGGAGAAGAGACATTATTTATCCTGGTTTGTTGCGCCGTGCTTCAAGAATATTGGGAAGATTTTCGATCCGTGCCAGCAGGCGGCTGAGTTGCTTGATATCGCTGACCTCGATGATGAGGCGAATATCGGCAATGCCTTTGATAACCTTGACGTTTGCGTCGATCATGTTGATGCCATCGCTCGAAAGGATATAGGTGATATCACCGATCAGCCCGCTGCGATCAAAAGCCGTAATACGGATGGGAACAGGGTAGGTGCGAACATGCGGCCCCCAAGTGACTTGTACAAGGCGTTCCCGATCTGTGGCGCGCAGGATATTTGGGCAATCGCTACGGTGGATGCTTGCTCCGCGCCCGCGTGTGATATAGCCGATGATGTCATCCCCGGGGGTGGGGTTGCAACACTTGGCAACGGCAGTTAATAATCCTTTTAGCCCAACGACGTGAATAGCGTTAGTTGAGTCTGCGCCAGTGCCAGAAGCAGTGGGCTGTAATTCGACTTCTTTGGCATCATCTTCGGCAAGTTGCGTGACAACCGAATTAACAGAAAGGTCTCCATGTCCGATAGCGAGCGAAAGATCATCTGTATTGGGATAGCCCATCTCGCGTGCTAAATTCTCGAAATTGGTTTTCTCTTTAACGCCGATGCGTTGAAGTTCTTTTTCAAGGAGCGTGCGCCCTTGCGAAATATTTTGCTCGCGATCCTGTTTGCGGAACCAGACACGCATTTTTGATTTGGCACGTTGTGTTTTGACAAGCCCAAGATTGGCGTTCAACCAGTCTCGGCTGGGACCGCCGCGTTTCGCCGTCAGGATTTGAACTTGCTCACCGGTTTTTAGCTCATGGCTGAGCGTAACAAGTTTTCCGTTAACGCGTGCGCCACGGCAGCGATGGCCTACGTCGGTGTGGATATGGTAGGCAAAGTCGATCGGTGTTGAGCCGGCGGGCAGGTCTATAATATCGCCGTCAGGAGTGAAGACATAGACACGATCCTGGAAGACATCTGTCTTCATGCTTTCGACGAATTCAGTCGCATCGTCGACATCGCTGCGCCATTCCATCATGCGCCGAATACCGTCAATGCGTTCATTATACGAGTCGTTCTGACGCCCGCCTTCTTTATAGCGCCAATGCGAGGCGATGCCATACTCCGCGTTTTCGTGCATCTCGGCTGTCCGAATTTGAACTTCGAGCGGCTTTCCATCATCATGAATAACAGCCGTATGCAGCGATTGATAAAAATTATCTTTGGGCGCGGCAATATAGTCGTCGAACTCGTTCGGCATCGGTCGCCAACGGGTGTGGATCAAGCCTAGGGTAGCGTAGCAAGCCTGAATATCGGGGACGATGATCCGCACTGCGCGCACGTCGCGCACCATCTCAAAGGGTTTATTTTTCGCAGTCATTTTGCGATGGATCGAATAAATATGCTTGGGGCGTCCCGAAACATCAACCTGAATGCCCTCGCGCGTGAGCATCTTTTCGAGATCTTCCGTAATTTGCTTGATCTGCTCTTCGCGTCCTTCTCGGCGTGAATCAAGATGAGATGCTATTTCTTTATATTTTTCCGGATTTGTATTGCGAAACCCCAAGTCTTCCAATTCCCACTTGATCTGCCAGATGCCCATACGATTTGCGAGCGGGGCAAAAATATCGAGCGTTTGTTTGGCGATCCGTTTACGCTTGTGGTCAGGCATAAAACCGAGTGTGCGCATATTATGCAGGCGGTCGGCAAGTTTGATAAGTACTACGCGCACATCGTTATCCATGGCCAGGAAGGTTTTTCGCAAAGTCTCAGATGCCATATCTCTGCGACGTCCAAGCAGCGCAGGTTTTTGATTATCTTCTTCCTGCGGGTCACTCTCCTGTGAACTTGCCTCCGTTTGCGACTCGTTTTCCTCGTGAAGAACCTGGTCGTCGCGAGAGACGCGTGGAAGATTTGTCAATTTCGTGACCCCATCCACGAGATTCGCGATCTCTCCGCCAAAATCGTCTTCAAGGTCACTCAACGTAATATCGGTATCCTCGACAGTGTCGTGCAATAACCCGGCGGCTACAACAGCGGGTGGCACTTGTAATTCTGCCAAAATAGATGCCACAGCCAGGCAATGCGTAATATAAGGCTCCCCTGAAGCACGCTTTTGTGGACGATGTGCCTCCTCGGCAACACGAAAAGCGCGCTGAAGCAGTTCTTTATCAGCGAGAGAATAATTCTCAGGGCATTGATTGAGTAACCCTTCAATGGTGATAGCAACAGTAGCACTTTTCATAGAGCCTTATTTTAGTCGATGCTGAGTGAATGTCAATTCAAGTGTGGGGTCTTGTATGGAGAAATAAAAAAGAGACGCTTTTGTAGAGAGCATCTCTTTCGGATGAGATAGATCGGTTTATTCAGTGGACTTGGCGCTTTGGCTCCGAGAGAATTGTACACCCGATTCAGACTTAGATTTTCGCGCCGCTTTTTATTTTGGTGTAACCAAGTCCGCTGCAATCGGGGTTGGGCCGCATGCATTGTTTACTCTGTATAATTTCAATAAGATCAATTATGTAAACGTTCTTGACGGTAGCGACGTACTAACCTTCCAGCCCGTTCTTCACAACCTGCTGGCACCGGAAAGGGGTACGACATTAAAGATTCGTATGATTCTGTAGAAATCAAAAGTGTGAAACTAATAGCTTTGCGGGATCTGGTCTGGTCAGTAACCTTTTGAAGGTCCTTCAGGGATGTGTGACCTAGGGTTTCGTGATAGATACCATCAGATGCGAACCAAACTCGCGGTTCTGCAACACGTAGAGCCTTGCGCCGGTAGCAATTAGCGTTGTATCTTTCTACCAAAGGCTCGAAAAGACCGATTCCTACCAGCAGCAGGAATATTCCCACGGCAGTGAACTGCAACATGGGTTTTATATCCGGGTCCTTAACGGCAAATTGGACCACTGCGAATATGATAAGGGCTAAGATTGCCCCAAGAATTGAGCTGTTTATAACAGCCGCGTAGGGATTCAGCCCTTCATCCTTTGGGCTAATAAGGTTGCATTCAGCTTCGACGAGTGCCTGCCACTCTGATGAGCGAAATTGCCAACACTCCCAGATTTCACCAGTAAACAGTCGATTGATTGCGCGTATCTCAGCGATGCGATGACCTAAAGCAACACTGCCGAAAATCCCCACTACTACGAATCCTATCCCACTTGTACCAATACATGGTATGGCTAATTCTGTTAAGGTTGCTTCAGTGGTAACTAGCACGAGTACAAAACCGAAGATTATAGTAACAAAGGGAATTATAACTACGCCCTGATTGAGCTTAAATGTAGCTTCATCGGAAAAGGAAAGTTTCGCAGGTCTGTTCATTTTGAAGTTGTCTTCGAAAATTCTAAAGAACCAGGAACTACAGATCAACGTAAATAAAACTATTAACAGTAAAGTACAATAAATCAACAGTATGTGCAAGATGAAACATCAGAAGGAAATCATGGTTATCTTGCGGCCCAACGTGGGCAAAACCGGCTTGCCGACTTTGCAGACTCGATTAATTAACTATAACAAATTTCTTGGAATTTTCGCGCCGCTTAACGGAGTCGGAGGCGAGTCGGGGTTGATACGGGGTTGGGCAGCTAGTCGCCGTCACTTTGCTATGTTTACCTTGTTCCGTCCTTCGTGTTTCGCTTGATATAGTGCCGTATCTGTGCGTTTTAGCCAATCATCAACTTTTTCGCCAGCATAATACTCCGCCACACCAAAACTCGCAGTAATGCTACCAATCCATTTGAATTCATGAGCAGCGATTGCCTGGCGCAAGCGCTCAGCCAGAATGCGCGCATTCGCGATGTTAGTATGTCGAGCAATGATAAAAAATTCTTCACCTCCCCAGCGGCCGATTAGGTCGGCAGGCCTCAATAGAGGCCGGGCGGTACGAACCACTTCTTTCAACACATAATCACCAATATCGTGACCATAAGTGTCATTGACCTGTTTGAAGTGATCGAGATCAAACATGATGCCCGATAAGGCTTGCTCGTATCGCTGAACCTGGGAGATTTCCTGTAATACAACTTCGTCGAGTTGACGGCGGTTGGCGATTTCCGTTAAATGATCTGTAAGGGCTAAGCGTTCCATTGCCTCGGCCAAGGTGCGCCCTCTAATAGAATACTCATTGATGTATACACTCACCCACAGTAAGATAATATAAGTGATATTCGCCATATAAAACCGGCTCAAAAGATAGATCATTTTCGGCCCATCTCCTGACAACCAATCTTGTAGTCCAGATATCAAGCCAATAACTAGCGCGGCGATAAAAAACAGCGTTGACCCAATGATATTACTGCGCCGGGTCTCGAAGGTCAGGAAGGCTAACACATATACCAGCGGAAACCAATAGAATAGGTCGCTAAATGCAGCGATATGATATGGGTCAAGCGGCGTATTTAATAAAAATAACACTTCGTAAAATCGGCTCAATAATCCCATGCTTGTAACGATAAACAATGAGAGTTCGACCACCGCCAATGCTCGCTGCGACCAACGCAGGGCTAAAAATAATCCCAACGTGGAGACAAACAATATTGGAAAAATCACGTGTTCAACTAAAGTGATTTCTCCCGCGTAGCTTTTGAACGCCCACCCGATGAGAATAGCTACAATGCCGAAGGGCAATGCCCCAAGGTAGATGCGGCGTTTTAGGGAGTGTGATGCTTCAACATTTTCGGGGAGGATAGTTGGATCTGAATTATTCATGCAACAGAGAAGTTATGTAAATTTTCGTATCATTTGGAAGCGAACCGCTGCACCTATGCTTGCAAAATATTTGAAACTTACCGCAGCTAACGGGGCGCGAGATAAGCTGCACCCCCAAGCTGCGTTGCACGATAGTGCAAAAGCGGTGCAGTGGGGCAGAGCGTAGCGTCGTTGTGAACGTAGAGAACAATGTCAGCTTCATGGAGTGGTTAGGCGGAGGCGATGTGCGCGTAGCGCCGAGCCGTAGCCGCCACTCCATGAAATCTCGCGCCCCGTTAGGCGAGATGCGAAGCGTAGCGAGCGTCTCGCCTAACTAGGTGATAGGCGGAAAAAAACGCCGTATAAAAATAAGTTTTCAATATTATACAGCTTGGATTCAAGTCGTAAGTGCAACAGGTTGATATCCGAAGAATACCTCATAAGGTGTCTTGAAATCAAGGCATTTTCGCGGACGTAAATTCAGTTTGTCCATAATCATTGTCTCTTCTTCCATGGA
>Ga0209042_1001344_pt1 | contig 19328 bp, 17 predicted proteins | sample SaaInlV_200m_DNA_6_FD_184649 | JGI IMG/M metagenome (GOLD analysis project Ga0209042, IMG submission 184649) | Marine microbial communities from expanding oxygen minimum zones in the Saanich Inlet - SI037_S2LV_200m_DNA (SPAdes) (version 2) | ecosystem: Environmental > Aquatic > Marine >...
TGTGACAGATATACTGCTATCACTTGTGCAAGCAAACTCAGCTTCATTCCATAAATTCAGGGCTAATCCGAGGGCATCGAAGCCTGGCCCCAGGTTAGCGGTTGTTGCAGGGACTTTTACATGTATTTTCATGAACTTTTGCTCCAAAACTTTTTATCGAGGGATTATAATGTCACTTCGCATTGCGGAGCGCGTATTTCGCAAAATTTTATATTGAGGTGTTTTCATGTCCTACAAAGGAGTTTTAGACCGCTACGGTCATTTATTTGATTTGCCCGAACACACGCGCCCCATCGCGTTGTTGGAAGGTGATACTCCGCTTATTCCCATGCCACGTTTGGCACGTGAGTTGGGCGCAGCAGAAATTTATGTTAAATATGAAGGCTTGAATCCAACAGGTTCCTTTAAAGATCGTGGTATGACTGCAGCTGTCAGTGAAGCGCTTGGACGTGGTGCAAAAACGGTGATTTGTGCATCGACGGGCAATACAGCCGCTTCGGCAGCAGCTTATGCATCCCGTGCAGGGATGCGCGCTGTGGTTCTAATTCCCGAAGGGAAAGTTGCTGCAGGGAAATTGGCAGGCGCAATTGCCTATGGCGCGGATGTGATCCAGATTGAAGGATCATTCGATGATGCCCTCACAATGGTCGTTGAAATTACGAAGAAAACCCCATTGGCATTGGTTAACTCAATTAATCCCTATCGGATCGAGGGACAAAAGAGCGGTGCATTTGAGATTTGTGATGTGCTGGGGGATGCCCCGGACTGGCATTGTTTGCCTGTCGGCAACGCGGGGAATATCTCTGCTTATTGGATGGGATATAGGCAATATGCTGAAGTGAAGGGCACGAAACTTCCCCGGATTTTGGGCGTGCAAGCCGCTGGTTCTGCTCCGCTGGTTTTGGGGCATCCCGTAGAGAATCCCGAAACAGTTGCGACAGCCATCCGAATCGGGAAACCGGCACGTGGGGAGCAGGCACTAATGTCTGCTGAAGAATCTGGTGGACGCATTATTGCACAGAGTGACGAGAAAATCCTTGAAGCGCAACGCATTTTAGCAAGCGAAGGGGTTTGGGTGGAACCCGCATCTGCCGCAGGCTTAGCTGGTTTAAAAGCCGAGATCGAAGCCGGAGATTTTGACCCCAAAGGACAAAAGATCGCCATCGTTTGTACCGGGCACGGGATGAAAGACCCCGGCATCATCGCCGATTCGATGCCCACACCAGATGTTATCCCCGCGACAATGGAAGCGTTACGGGAGCTATTAGGTGTGTGATCACGGATAACACTATTTTGAAGAACATTTCGAATTGATAAAAAATCTTGCCAAGTTTTCAAAACCTGGCAAGATTTTACTTTTTAGCTTAGTGATTATGGTGTGAACAAATTCAAACTCGCTAAAATGACTTCAAATTGTGCCTCAGCTATGGGACGTAACTCGTCTAACGTCTGAAGCTGAATAGATGTCACTTTTCCGTTTGCTTCAAAAATGATGGTGCTATCATATATTTTTATGATGTCACCTGTTGAGATCGTAAAGCCTTTATAGGTTGATACTCGCGTGTATGCTGTTTCCCCTGAGCTGAGTGTTCGTGTGCCTTCAGAAAGAGTAACGACATCATCAAACTTATGTTCTTCACTTTTCCTTTCTAATTCGATCATCTTTTCAGGGGATGATCGATGTCCAGTTTGTACAAGTACTCCGGTGGGAAATAAATTCTGTTTGTGCCCTTCATAAAAATCGAAAATAAGTAGACGAAAAGTTTCTGGGTTTTGTCCCCTGTATGATGTTAAATATTGAGTAAGCCCCAGCTTTTCTACCTGTGGATCGATTAAAGCCATGCTATATTCTTGTCCGTCAATCCGTAATGCTGCCCACCCTTCGGGTACAAGCATTTCTATCCCGGTCGTAGCATCGGAGAAAAAGACGGTCCCATTGGGCATCGTCGTTATTGTTGAGCCTACTGTTGGCCTGGCGGGTGTTGGGGCCGGTGTTTCTGTTGGGGGGAGGAGCATTTCTAATGCTTGGGCTGTTTGGGTCATTTTCTTAGCCGCGGTTTCGGCCACCGTTGTATGAATAGCATTAGGGTCTGTTGTTGACACAGGGGCGGGGGCTAGAAAAGAAGGCGTAGAGCAAGCAAGAATAAGGAAAACCGCGACAATGATAGCTAATAGGATGTTTTTTTGAGACATTTCCCACCTCTTTTTTGGTGAATTTGTTTTGTATATCTGGACGCTCGATAGTATACCTTGAATTTTATTAAGGGGATGATTTAAAAACGAAACTCCCGTTCCCTCAAGGGAACGGGAGTTTCGTTAATTAAACGGAAGCAGGCCTATATCACACCGCTCCGCTACGCTTCGGGTGCAGGTGCGCGATCCGCGTCGTATTTTTTTACATCTGCGATGGCTTTATCTACTTTGACGAAGGGCAGGAGAATTAATCCCATCACGAAGAAGAATATCAGGGAAAGTAGTGCCGGGCGCAGGCTGTCGAATATTTGATTGGCGAGACCGAAGACTAGTGGTCCGATCCAGGATGTGCCGCGTTCGCTGATTTCGTAGAAGGAGTAGTATTCGGCTTCTTTGCCTTTAGGGATCATTTGGGCGAAAAGGCTACGGCTGATGGCTTGTGATCCGCCCATGACGAGGGCGATAAAAACACCGAGAATGAAGAATTCTGTGACGACGTTTTCGCCTTTTAGGCCAGCGTAAGCATAAATAACTACGCCAGACCAGACGACAAGGCTAAGGATAATGGATTGCTTTGCACCCATCCATTTGGCGAGTTTGCCCCAGAGCAGTGCACCACCAAAGGCGACGAATTGAATCATGAGGATAACGGCGGTCAGTGTTTCCGTTTCTAATTCCAACCCACCTTGAAGGAGTGGCGCGGCGGCAAAGGTGGAAGAGACGGCGATGACTGTTTGAATCCCGTCGTTATAAAGGAAGTAGGCCACCAGAAAGCGGAGCGTTTCAGGAAAACTCTTGATCTCTTTGATGGTTTTTCCTAATTGCTTGAAACCAACTTTAAGATAGGTCTCGTTAGTGGGGAGAGCGCGAGCAGATTTGCGAGATCGGAGACGTTTCCAAGTGATGAAGGAGAAACCTAACCACCAGATACCTGCCGAAGCGAGGTTGATGCGGATGGCTAGTTCTGTGGGAACGCCAATATCTTCGCTGAAAATAAAGAAAGCAAGATTGAGTGCAAGCAAAAGCCCGCCGCCGAGATAACCCATCGCCCAGCCGTAAGAGGAGACGCGGTCTACTTCATCTTCGCTGGCAATATCAGGAAGATAAGCGTTGTAGAAAACTATGGCTGCGCCAAAGGCAAGATTTGCAGCAACGTAGAGAACTCCACCTAACCACCACAGCGATCCAGTGACGAAAAAGAGTAAAATCGTTGCTATTGCACCGATTGTGGCGAATGTGCGCATCATTTCTTTGCGCATATGCGAGTAGTCAGCTATCGCGCCGAGAATTGGCAGGAAGAGCACCTGCATTAAAACTGAGAAGGAGATGGCGTAAGGTAGAAAAGAATCTGGAGCAATGGGAATGCCTAAGAAAGAGACGGTTTCTGTCCCCGCAGCTTCGGCTGCGCTACGAGCGAGTGCAGCAACGTAAGGAGCCAGAAAAACTGTCCCGACGGTAGTGCTAAAGGCGGAGTTTGCCCAGTCATACATTGCCCAGCCAAAAATTTCACGTTTATCGTTCACTTGCGATACTTCTTGAGATGACATTTTGCCTCCTGTGGCGATAAGAACACTTGGATAAGAAAACCCCTGTTATCCATGTCAGTTGCGTACTCTTGTGATAAAATGTTGTCAACATTATTAGGTCATATTCTAACTGAGAAATAGGGAGACATAACCAGTAAAATTTGCTCCAAAAAATGCTTGACTGAAATAAAGAACATCGCTTATAATCGCAGATTGCTTGTCCCTCTATACAGAGGGGCGGTATTGATTTAATTATATATTTTCTAAAAACGATCAGGAGAGTCGAATGGCACCTGCATTGCCTAAAAAAAGTTACGCGCGTATTCCTGTCACGCTTGATCTTCCCAACCTTATTGAAGTTCAAATTGATTCCTTCAAAAACCTTAAACGAGAAGGTTTAGAGAGTCTCTTTAGAGAGATTTCGCCCATTCAGTCCTATAACGAAAAAATGCAATTGTATTTCCCCAGCGATAGTGCTGAGGCAAGAGAATGGGGATTAGAATATCGATTTGATGAGCCTAAATATAACATTGCTGAATGCGTAGAGCGTGATTTAACCTACGCCAGCCCCCTTTATGTTTCTGTTCTTCTGGCAGGGAAAGATGTCCCTGAGCCGATCAAACAAGAAATTTTTGTGGGCGATTTTCCTGAAATGACCAATAAGGGGACATTCGTCATTAATGGTACAGAACGTGTAGTTGTTTCGCAATTGATCCGCTCCCCGGGTGTTTATTTCGAATCAAATCCCGATCGCGCTACTGGACGTTTACTTGCTACCGCCAAATTGATCCCTGATCGTGGAGCCTGGATAGAATTCGAAACCCGCAAAAGCGATTATATGATTCTGAAATTCAATCGCAAGCGCACTGTGCCCGTCACGGTCTTTTTGCGTGCATTAGCTGCGGTTGATGATGGACGTCCTGATTCTCCGCTCAAAACTGGTTCAGATGAAGAGATTTTATCCCTCTTCTCAGATGTAGATACCAATACCGAACGTATGTATATCGCATCCACGCTCAATCAAGAACCAGATTGGGATCCCGATAGCAAGCTGACCATCGCGGAAGCAGCATTGATCGAGTTCTTCAAAAAGATGCGCCCAGGTGACCCGGCGACGCTTGAAAACGCACGAAACTTCCTCGAAGAGCAACTTTTTGATCAACGACACTATGACCTTGAGCGTGTGGGTCGCTACAAGCTGAATCAAAAATTGGGCGTAGATGTTCCCATTGCTCACCGCAACATCACCAAAATGGATTTTATCCGTTTGGTGCGCCGTATGATCTTGATCAATAACGGTATTGAGAAAAAAGATGATATCGATCATCTTGGCAATCGCCGTATTAAAACCGTTGGCGAGCTTATCCAGAATAAATTGCGTGTTGGTTTGCGACGTATGGAGCGTGTGATTAAAGAGCGTATGTCCATCCGCGATCAAGATCAACTCTCCCCGATGTCTTTGGTCAATATTCGCCCCGTGACGGCGTCACTGCGAGAATTCTTTGGCTCCAGCCAATTATCTCAATTTATGGATCAGACCAATCCGCTGTCAGAGTTGCGTCATAAACGTACGCTCTCGGCTTTAGGACCAGGTGGTCTTCGCCGTGAGCGTGCTGGCTTTGATGTGCGTGATGTTCATCACTCACACTATGGGCGAATTTGTCCCATTGAAACCCCTGAAGGTCCAAATATTGGTCTGATCGGGCGCTTGGCATCCTTTGCCCGTGTCAATGAATATGGTTTTATTGAAACGCCCTATCGTAAGCTGATCAAAACTTTACCAAGCAGCGACCCTGCTCTTGAAGGACGTGCATTGCGTGGTGATTTGTTAAATTCTAAAGACGAAGTTCTTTTTGAAGACGGTGAGCGTATCACAGCTGAGATGCTCAAGAAAATCAAGAAGTTTAAACGAGAGATTGATATTGTTCCTTTTGTTTCTTCAGAAGTAATCGAATATCTTTCTGCAGATGACGAAGATAGATTTATTATTGGGCAAGCAAACGCGCCGTTGGATACAAATAATGAGTTTGTTCGCACACGCGTTTCTTGCCGTGATCACTCTGGCTTCCTCTTTTCTCGCCCTGAAGGCGTAGATTATATGGATGTTGCGCCTCATCAGATTGTTGGTATCAGTGCAGCATTAATTCCTTTCCTCGAGCATGATGATGCGAACCGCGCGCTTATGGGTTCAAACATGATGGCGCAAGCCGTTCCTTTGTTACGCCCTGAAATTCCCTTGGTTTCAACTGGTATGGAATTCAGCGCAGCCTTTGATTCAGGACAAGTGATTGTCGCCGAAAAAGAAGGCGAGATCACCTCTGTTACAGGCAGTCAAGTTGTTATTCGAGAAAATGATGGCAAGGTACGCAATTATCCATTGCGCAAATATCAACGCTCAAATCAAAGCACCTGTGTTGACCAGCGTCCTTCTGTAACAAAAGGACAGATCGTTGAAAAAGGCGATATTATTGCCGACTCATCATCTACAGATGCTGGTGAATTAGCGCTTGGACAAAATGCAGTAGTCGCTTTCCTTTCATGGGAAGGTGGTAACTTTGAAGATGCTATTCTGGTTTCCGAGCGCATGGTGCAGGATGATCGCTTTACTTCTGTTCACGTTGAAAAACATGAGCTTGAAGCTCGTGACACAAAATTAGGCGCAGAAGAAATTACACGAGACATTCCTAATGTCGGTGAAGATGCGCTCAAGGACCTTGATGAGAACGGTATCGTCCGTATTGGGGCAGAAGTTGAGCCAAACGATATTTTGGTCGGCAAGATCACGCCAAAAGGTGAAAAAGAACTTACCCCAGAAGAACGTTTGCTTCGCGCTATCTTTGGTGAAAAATCACGGGATGTAAAAGACACCTCTCTGCGTATGCCTCATGGCGCACGCGGTAAAGTTGTAGACGTAAAAGTTTTCACGCGTGCTGAGAATTCTGATCTCAAAGCTGGTGTGGATACAATGGTACGTGTTTCTGTGGCGCAACGCCGCAAGATCACTGCCGGAGATAAAATGGCTGGGCGTCATGGGAACAAAGGTGTGGTCTCACGCATTGTTCCGGTTGAAGATATGCCCTTCCTCGAAGATGGTACACCCGTTGACATTATCTTGAATCCGCTTGGTGTTCCTGCTCGTATGAATATCGGGCAAGTACTTGAAGTTCACATGGGATGGGCAGCCAAACGGATGGGCTACCGAGCTGTTGTCCCCGTATTTGATGGCGCCACCGAATTTGAAATCGAAGCCGATCTTGCTCGCGCATGGTTAATTGATCAAGCTTGGCATGAAACAGCAGCCTCAGCATGGGCCTGGCTCAACGAGCAAGAATACTCCCCTGAAATGATCGAAGACGATGATGAAGTACGTCGTCTATATCTTGAAGGCTGGCTTGGCGAACGAGATTACGATGTTTTCAAAATCGTGACAGATGAAACATATGCACGTAATGCAGTCGCAAATGAGTGGCTGCGTGATCGTGATTTTGATCCTGAAACAATTTTCCGTCCAGAGGGTGTTGAAGATTTTCATAGAACTTCTGACCGGGACCATAATGCGGTTAATGCCTGTCAGCGTTTATGGCTCAAAATACAAGGCTATACTCATGATCTTGCTGATGAAAATCTTGACAAGAAGGCACAAGAGATCATGCATCAAACTGGCATCCCGATCCCAACTCTGGGAAAACAAGTTCTTCGAGATGGAAAAACCGGAAAGCGATATGATCAACCTGTCACAGTTGGTGTGATGACAGTGCTTAAGCTTCATCACTTGGTTGAAGATAAAGTTCACGCTCGCTCCACAGGCCCTTACAGTCTTGTTACACAACAACCTTTGGGCGGTAAAGCCCAGTTTGGTGGCCAGCGGTTTGGTGAAATGGAAGTTTGGGCTTTGGAAGCTTATGGCGCAGCCCATATTTTACAGGAAATGCTCACAGTCAAATCCGATGATGTTATTGGGCGTGTGAACACTTATGAGGCAATTGTTAAAGGTGAGCCAATGGAAGACCCTGGTTTACCAGCATCATTCCGTGTGTTGGTCAAAGAGCTTCAAAGCCTTGGTTTGTCCGTAGAGGCAATTGATGAAACAGGTGACTCTGTGAAGTTTGGTAAAGATGAAGCCAAGGTGCGCCCTCCCAAGTTAGGGACAGGATTAATGTCTATTGGCAAACCTTTGAATAATTAGTAAACAAAATATCTTGACGGTACAGGTAGCGCGTGATAAAATCCTTTTTCGTTGCCTGAAATGACGCGAATATCTTTTCGCTTGTAGAAGATGAGGCCATCATTCTTGTTTTGATGGTCTCATTTGTTGGCAAAAATTATATTTGAACTAGAAGTATTGTATTTGGAGGCGAGTGTGCCCACAATTAATCAACTGGTCCGTAAGGGTCGTCGCAGTAAGAAAGCAAAAAGCACAGCTCCTGCTTTGCTTTATACCTATAACTCGATGAAACAACGTCGTGTTCGTCAGCCACAAGGTGCGCCACAAAAACGTGGCGTTTGTACTGTGGTAAGAACTATGACGCCTAAGAAACCTAACTCCGCTTTGCGTAAGATCGCTCGTGTTCGTTTAACGAATGGTCTCGAAGTAACAGCGTATATCCCTGGTGAAGGGCATCAGTTGCAGGAGCACTCGGTTGTTTTGGTGCGTGGCGGCAGAGTAAAAGATTTACCTGGCGTTCGCTATCATATTGTACGTGGTTCTTTGGATACAACCGGCGTTGGCGATCGCAAGCAAGGTCGTTCAAAATACGGTTCCAAGCGACCGAAATAGTTATAAAAAGTAATGGAGTATTGTCATGCGACGATCTAAAGCAGTAAGACGAAAAGTTTCCCCAGATTTGCGATATAACAGTTTGCTTGTGCAAACTGTTATTCATCATGTTTTGAAGCGTGGCAAGAAAAGCACCGCAACAAAATTGGTTTATGACACAATGGATCTTCTTGGCGAACGCACAGGAAAAGATTCTCTCGAGGTCTTTGAAGTTGCGCTTGCTAAAGCTTCACCGCGTGTAGAAGTACGTCCGCGCCGTGTAGGTGGTGCAACCTATCAGGTTCCTATGGAAGTTACTCCTGAGCGCCGTCTTGCCTTGGCAATTCGTTGGCTTTTAGGTGCTGCTCGTGCACGCAAAGGCAAAGCCTTCGCTGAAAATCTTGCAGCTGAATTGTTGGATGCATATAATGAGACTGGCGCTGCTATTCGTAAGCGCGATGAGACTCATAAGATGGCAGAGGCAAATCGTGCCTTCTCTCATTACAGTAGATAAGGTAATTGGGTAGATATAGAAAATGGCACGCGCTTATCCTCTGGAGCAGTATCGTAATATCGGTGTAATTGCCCATATTGATGCTGGTAAAACAACAGTAACAGAAAGAATTCTGTTTTATACAGGTAAAACACACCGTATTGGTTCCGTAGATGATGGTACAACCATCACAGACTGGATGGATCAAGAACGTGAGCGGGGTATCACAATTGTTTCGGCAGCCGTTTCCGCAGAGTGGAAAGGCTATCAGGTTAACATCATTGATACACCAGGACATATTGACTTTACTGCCGAAGTACAGCGTTCTTTGCGCGTACTTGATGGTGGTGTCATTATCTTTGATGCTGTTCAAGGTGTAGAACCACAAAGTGAAACAGTATGGCGGCAAGCTGATCGCTATGGCGTACCGCGTCTTTGCTTTATTAATAAAATGGATCGAGTCGGCGCATCTTTTGATCGCACACTCGACATGGTTAAACGGCGTTTGGGGGCAAATCCAATTCCCTTGCAGGTTCCTATTGGTGATGAAGCAGATTTTGTAGGTGTAGTTGATCTTCTTGAGATGACGGCGACTGTTTTTGATGATGAGTTAGGTGCAAAACCGAAAGTCGTCGAAATTCCGTCTGAGATGCGTGAGCAAGTTGAAAGCAAGCGCGAAACACTCATCGAAAGAGTTGCAGAATTGGATGAAGATCTCACCATGAAGTATCTTGAAGGTGAAGAGATCAGCATCCCAGAACTTAAGGCTGCGCTTCGTAAGGCAGTTATTGCAAATGAAGCAACGCCTGCTTTTTGTGGTACTGCACTAAAAAACAAGGGTGTGCAACCTCTTCTTGATGCAATTATCGATTATTTGCCATCTCCTGAGGATATTCCTGCTGTTGAAGGTATTTCACCTGATGATGAGGCTGAAGTAATCACTTTACCAGCGGAAGATGATGCTCCTTTGAGTGCGCTTATCTTCAAAATTGTGACAGATCCTTACGTTGGACGTTTGGCTTATTTCCGTGTTTATTCAGGGGTGTTGAAACAAGGGCAGACGCTTACGAATACGACAAAAGGAAAGCGTGAGCGAATTGGACGTTTGATTCGTATGTATGCTGACCGTCGTGAAGATGTAGAAGAAGTGCGCGCAGGTGATATTGCTGCTGTACTCGGATTAAAGAATACTTTTACCGGCGATACGCTTTGTGACAATAAAAAAATAGTACTTGAAAATATCACTTTCCCTGATCCTGTGATTTCTGTGGCAATTGAGCCAAAAACACAAGCAGATCAGGAAAAGATGGGGAAGGCTTTACATAAACTCTCAGAGGAAGACCCGACTTTCCGTGTTCGCAAAGACGAAAACACTGGTCAGACCATTATTTCTGGAATGGGTGAGTTACATCTTGACGTGTTGGTTAACCGTATGTTGCGTGAATTTAAAGTTCAGGCAAATATTGGTCGTCCGCGTGTTGCTTATCATGAGTCTATTACCCGTACTGTCGAAAAAATGGATTATCGCCATGTGAAACAAAGTGGTGGTCATGGACAGTATGCTCACGTTGTTTTTCTGTTAGAACCTGGTGAGCGAGGTAGTGGCATAGTATTTGACGATAAGATCGTTGGTGGCTCTATCCCTCGTGAGTACATCCCTGCTGTTCGAAAGGGTGTTATGGATGCAGCGGATAGTGGTGTTTTAGCGGGTTACCCGGTTACTGATGTAAAGGTAACGCTGATAGACGGCTCTTTCCACGAAGTTGACTCAAGTGAAATGGCATTTAAAACGGCTGGCTCTATGGGTTTCCGTGAAGGTATTCGTAAAGGTAAGCCGATTTTGCTTGAGCCGATGATGAAAGTGGAAGTTGTCGTCCCTGAGGAATATCTTGGTGATGTTATGGGACAACTTAATAGCCGTCGAGGCAATATCGGAGGCATGGAAATGCGTCCTGGTAATGCCCAAGCTGTACGAGCTATGGTTCCCTTAGGCGAGATGTTCGGCTATGCAACGGATTTGCGCTCTGGTACAAAAGGGCGTGGCGTTTTTTCAATGGAATTTGACCATTACGCACCGGTTTCGGCTAAAGTAATGGAAGATATATTAAAGTAATTATTAGGTAAGTCTTTTTCAGAAGGAGAAAGAGATGGCAAAGGAAACATTTGATCGTTCAAAACCGCATGTAAATGTTGGCACCATGGGACATATTGATCATGGTAAGACCACTTTGACAGCTGCGATCACAAAATACTGCGCATTGGCAAATGGTGAAGGTGCATTCCGTGCCTTTGATACGATCGATAACGCTCCTGAAGAGCGCGAGCGCGGCATTACCATCAACATTGCACATGTTGAATATGAAACAGAAAACCGTCACTATGCCCACGTAGATATGCCTGGTCACCGTGACTATATCAAAAATATGATCACGGGTGCTGCTCAGGTAGATGGCGCAATTTTGGTTGTTGCTGCTCCCGATGGCGCAATGCCCCAAACTCACGAACACGTTCTCCTGGCTCGCCAGGTTGAAGTCCCCGCGTTGGTTGTTTATATGAACAAAACTGACATGATGGATGATGAAGAACTGCTCGAACTCGTTGAGATGGAACTTCGTGAACTTCTTGATGACCAAGGCTTCCCCGGCGACACAATTCCTATCGTTCGTGGTTCCGCATTGGCAGCTTTGGAAAGTGAAAGCACTGATCCCAACGCTCCTGAATACGAAAGCATCAAAGAACTGATGCGCGTAACTGACGAGTACATCCCTGAACCAGAACGTGATACCGACAAAGCCTTCATGATGCCTGTTGAAGATGTATTCTCGATCAAAGGTCGTGGTACTGTTGTGACCGGTCGTATGGATCGTGGTATCGTCAAAGTTGGTGATGCCGCTGAATTCATTGGTCTTCGCGACAAACCGATCAACACCACAGTTACCGGTGTTGAGATGTTCCACAAACTTCTTGATGAAGGTCGCGCAGGTGACAACTTGGGTCTCTTGGTTCGTGGTATTGACCGTGACCAGGTTGAACGTGGTATGGTTATCGCCAAACCTGGTTCGATCAAACCACAAAAGAAATTCCTGGCAGAGGTCTACGTCTTGAAGAAAGAAGAAGGTGGTCGTCATAAAGCCTTTTTCAATGGTTATCGCCCGCAATTCTACATCCGCACCATGGATGTAACTGGCGACATCACTCTTCCCGAAGGTGTAGAAATGGTCATGCCTGGTGACAATGTCAATTTGACCGTTGAGTTGATCGTCCCTGTAGCTTTGGAGCAAGGCTCCAAATTCGCCATTCGCGAAGGCGGTCTCACCGTTGGCGCTGGCGTCATCACCAAATTACTTTAGTATTAGAAGGGCGATCTTAATAGATCGTAGTGAAAAGATATGTCTGGAAAAAGAGGCGTTCGCCCAGTTGTTACTCTCGCATGTGAAGAGTGCAAAGAGCGAAACTATACTACTGAAAAAAACCGTCGTAACGATCCTGGTCGCATTGAGCTAAAGAAACACTGCTCTCGCTGTCGCAAACACACTTTGCACCGCGAAACCAAATAAAACCAGTGTCAATGTCAGGCAAATGCCTGACATTGACACCTTAGGCCAGTAGCTCAATTTGGCAGAGCAACGGTCTCCAAAACCGTAGGTTGTGGGTTCGATTCCTGCCTGGCCTGTCTAATAACGCCGTCATCCCGGCAATGGGTGTGTGACGGCGTTTTATCCGTCAATAGGAAGAAGGAGAAATCTTTTGGCCGCTAAGAAAAACACAGGCAAAAAGCAAAACGCCATACAGCGTTATGTTCGCGAAACTTCTGGAGAATTACGCAAAGTTTCCTGGCCTACACGTCAAGAAGCGATGCACCTAACCGTCATAGTAATCATTACTATGATTTTTATGGGTATTTTCCTTAGTACCGTAAGCGGGGTTTCCAGCCGTTTACTGAACTTGCTCTTAGGTATCTAGAGCATATTAGAGGTATCTCATGGATGTAAAGAACTCAGAAGATAATTTGGATATAGAAGCCAATGATGAAGAAAAAACTGAGGCGTTAGATAATGCCCCAGCATCTTCCGCTTTAACAGATTCCGCCGACACCACCGTGGATAATGGGCTTGCTTCTGACCAAGAAACATCCTCCCCTCTTGAAGATAAACTCCCTGACGACGAAGAAGATCCATCCGATTGGTTTGTTGTCCACTGTTACTCAGGTTATGAGAACAAAGTTCGTCACAACCTGGAGCAACGCATAGAAACAATGGGCATGAAAGACATGATCTTTGATGTCATCATCCCGACCCAAGAAGAAGTCGAAGTTAAAGACGGCAAACGTCGCACCATAGAACGGCGAGTTTTCCCTGGTTATGTTTTGGTAAACCTGATCCTGACCGAAGAATCCTGGTTCGTAGTTCGCAACACCCCGGGCGTAACCGGATTTGTAGGCATGGGCAACTTGCCCACTCCCCTACGTCCCGAAGAAGTTGCCCAGATCATCAAGCGTATGGAAGCAGATTCCCCGATGATCAATGTAACCTTCAAAGTTGGGGAACGCGTTCGTATCGTCGACGGCCCATTCAACGATTTTCGCGGTCTCGTCAAAGATATTGATATGGATCGTACAAAAGTCCGTGTCATGGTCAGCTTCTTTGGTCGTGAGACCCCCGTTGAACTGGACTTTTTGCAAGTAGAAAAAGCATAAAAATATTAAACCCCAATAAGCAAATACTTATTGGATAAAAAGTGGGAGGGCATAAATAAAATGCCCGTCAAAACCACAGAGGAGCAAAAATGGCAAAGAAATTTAAAGCAATAGTACGTTTACAGATCGAAGCAGGCAAAGCCAACCCGGCGCCCCCGATTGGTCCCGCTCTCGCAGGCCACGGTGTCAACATTATGGCATTCTGCAAAGAATATAATGCCCGTACATCCAGCCGCCCCGGAGAAATTCTCCCTGCAGAGATCACCGTCTTCACCGATGGTTCTTTCACCTTCATCTTGAAAACCCCTCCTGCAGCAGAACTTCTGCGTAAAGCAGCGGGTGTAGACAAAGGTTCAGGAGAACCAAATCGCGAAAAAGTTGGCACAGTAACTCGTGACCAAGTTCGCGAGATCGCAGAAACAAAGATGAAAGATCTCAATGCGATCAATATTGAAGGCGCAATGCTACAAATTGAAGGAACAGCCCGCAGCATGGGCATTATCGTAAAATAATCATGGTGGGAGGGCAAAACCTTGCCCGTTTGCACCACGGAGGATAATTATGGCAAAGCACGGAAAAAAATATCGAGCCGCAGCAGAAAAAGTAGATAGAGATACTTTCTACGCTCCCGGCGATGCAATGAAACTTGCAGTTGAAACATCAACAACAAGCTTCGACTCAACTATAGAAGTTCACCTTCGCATGGGGTTAGACCCCCGAAAAGCTGACCAGCAAGTCCGCGATACCGTTAACTTGCCACATGGTTTGGGTAAAACCGTTCGCGTTTTAGTCTTCGCTGCTGGTGAAGGCGCTACAATTGCTCGCGATGCGGGCGCAGACATCATCGCAGACGATGATGAAATGCTGAAGAAAATTCAGGGTGGCTGGACCGAGTTTGATATCGCGATCGCCACACCTGATATGATGGGTAAAGCTGGTCGCTTGGGTCGAGTACTCGGACCGCGTAACTTAATGCCTAACCCCAAAGCCGGTACTGTTGTAAAAGCCGAAGATTTGCCAAAAGCTATTGACGAAGCAAAAGCCGGTCGTGTGGAATATCGTCTTGATAAGACCGCAAATATCCACGTCCCGATCGGTAAAGCCTCTTTTGGTGCAGAAAAACTCTTAGACAACTTCACAGCACTCATGAACGCAGTTGTCAAATCTCGCCCTGCTGCAGCAAAAGTTTATATCCAACGCGTCACCGTCGCTTCCACGATGGGACCTGGTGTAAAAGTTGATGCAAATCAGGCACAATCCCTATAAAGTTAAGGATAAAATTTATATCCTATAACCTACAAAACCTATCACTTCGCCGAAGAAAGCAGGCGTTCTTTGAAAAGAACTTAATTCCCTGCCCAGACGAAGACTGAACGAAAGTTCTCCCCTACTGGGGAATAAAAGTCTTTGCCTGAGGATGTCGATAGGCAAAGATTTTTATATGAAAGGAGGTTCCATTGGCACTATCAAAGCAACGTAAAGAAGAAGTTCTGGCTCAATACAAAGAATGGATGAGCCAAAGCCAAGCCCTGATCCTTATGGATTATAAAGGTGCTTCTGTAAATGATATGGAAGAAGCCCGCGCTAAAGTTCGTGAAACTGGCGGAGAATTCCACGTCGTAAAAAACCGATTGGCAAAATTAGCACTGAAAGCCAACGATCTTGATATCCCTGAAGGTTATCTTGAAAACAGCACAGCTATCGGTTTCGCCTTTGACGATGTTGCATCAACAGCAAAAGCCTTGTCTGACACGGCAAAAGAAGTTGAAGCATTCCAATTCAAAGGTGGTTATATGGGTGCAGAAGTTCTCAGCTCTGCACAAGTTACTGCGCTTGCAAAACTACCGCCCTTGCCTGTTTTACGCGCACAACTTTTGGGCGTCTTACAAGCCCCGGCTGGCAAGCTGGTACGCACCCTCGCCGAACCCGCACGCGGGCTGGCTGCTGTAATCAAAGCACGTTCTGAAGAATCTGCCGCTGCCTAAGCGGGAGCAAATAATCAAAATAATTAATTACCTATAGGTAAAAGAAGGAGTTTTAAAATGGCTGCTGATCTCGAAAAAATTGTTGACGAACTGAGCACTCTTAGTGTTCTCGAAGCTGCTGAGCTAGTTACATTATTAGAAGAAAAATGGGGAGTCTCTGCTGCTGCCCCGGTTGCAGTTGCTGCCGCTGGCGGTGCTGTAGCTGAAGAAGCTGCTGAAGAAAAGACCGAATTTGATGTCGTCATCAAAGATGCTGGCCCCAAGAAAATTGATGTCATCAAGGCTATCCGCCAACTGACAAGCTTGGGCCTCAAAGAATCCAAGGAATTGGCTGAAACCGCCGGTTCCAAAATTCTTACACAAGTCGGTAAAGATGCTGCTGCTGACGCAAAAGAAAAACTTGAAGCTGCTGGCGCAGTAGTTGAAGTTGCCTAGTTTCTCAACACTAAGCAGTAAATAAAAAAGCGGCTCTTTTACAAGAGCCGCTTTTTTTGTTTCTAAACAAAGTAACTATATGACTGTTTTGTCAATTTGGCGAATAACCATCACAACCTTACCTTTGATCTCTAAAGGTTCATCCTTACCGATGTGAATAGGTTCCATTGTGGGATTAGCAGGCTGCAAGCGATAGCCCTCGCTCTCTTTATAAAAATACTTTAGCGTTGTTTCATCACGCTCTGGTAGCCATACCGCAACCATTTCTCCATTCTTCGCTTCACCGCCTGTTGATTTCATGACGACAATATCCCCATCATTGATCATCGCATCGATCATGGAGTCTCCATCAACTTCTAGCGCAAAAAGTTCATCAGTATCACTGCGACTGGGAAGTAACGACCGCGCAACATCTACAGAAGATTCGGCATCAAAATAGGTGAAATCAGAAGCCGGAACAGGGATCGGTTCGCCCGCGACAATTCGGCCTGCTACCGGTATTTTGAACATATCTACAAGAGGGCTGGATTCCGTTAAACTTATCCCGCGAGAGATTTTCCGTTGTCGTTCGATCTTCCCCATCTTTTCAAGTTGGTCCAAATAGTAATTAACAACAGAAGTCGATGAAATATCGGTTGCTTCACCAATTTCTCGAATAGTAGGGGGAAAACCCTCGCGACTTTGATGAGATTCCAAGAATTTCAGAATCTTCTTGTGTCTTTCTCCAAGTCCTTTAGCTTTTCGTGCCATCATAACTGCCTCCAAAAGAAACATCGCTCATTTGTGCTATGAAATAATACTCGAACATGCGTTCTTCGTCAAGAGGCTTTGTTTACTCTAAAACTCAATTACTCGTTTCGCAGTTTATATGATTACTACCTGCACCACCATAGCAAATATCATTCCCCCCATCGCCAAAAAGAGCATCATTGCCATCATTGCCAATGATGACATCCGTTCCTGCCCCCCCTCTGAGTCCATCCAAATAAGTATCGGGAGCAAGCCAACAAAGCAACCATCCAAAAAAGCCGGTTGCAGTACAAACACGATCGTCGCCACCTCCGCCAACGATACAATCATTTCCCCCGCCACCGTTTACAATATCCTGCCCAGGTGTACCCAAAATAAGTTCGTTAGCAGCAGAAGGGGTATCCCCATTGCTCAACACGACCAAATCTGTCACTGTGATCACATCACACTCTGAAGGTTTAAGTTCTTCAGCAGTAACGCCTTTTCCTAAAATCCCGGCATTGCTATTTGCAACGCTATTTGTTGCCGTAAGCCCTGTAAATAGCCCTGTAACCATTAAGAAAAGAATAACAAGGAAAAACAAAGGCACCCAGCGAATTTTTACGATCTTACGCATCCTTTTCATCCCCAGCTTGAAGTTCTGCACTAACAACTATTGGATAATCAATATCTTTCCTTGTTAAAAAAAGATCAACTATGCGAGGGTCAAATTGTTTTCCGGATTGCTCAAGAAAGTATTTACGAATATCTTCAATAATCCAAGCATCCCTATAGGGGCGTGCACGTGAAAGTCCGTTCCATGTGTTCACAATGGAAATCACCCTTGCGCCAATGGGAATTTGATCGCCTTTCAAGCCATCAGGTTGACCACTTCCATCCCAGCGTTCGTGTTGATAATAAATCGCTTCAGCGATGGGTTTAAGCAACTCTACACCATCCAGATGATTGCGCGCATAAGTCGGGTGGCTGCGAAGAATTTCCAATTCCTTTTTAGTGAGCTTTTTCTTCTTTGCCAATATCTCATCGGGGACATCTGTCAAACCAATTTTATAGAGATAGGCAGCCATACGGATATTTTCCAGTTCGGTACCGTGAATATCCAGCATCTTCCCGAGTTCGTAAGCCATCTCAGCAAGACGATCTGCTTCCCCTTCTTCATAAAGTTTATGATTAACCGCATTAGCCCATCCTTTGAGAGCATGTTCGTAGGCATCCCGAACTTTGCTCTCTTCTCCAATACGTGGAAAGTACCATTTTCTCGATTTCGTTTCCTTTTCCGGTCTACTCACAACAATTCCCGTTCTTTGCTTTTCTTCTATAGCGTAATGATAATTTTGTTCTGGCGTTTGAACAAGAAGATGATGCAAATCCCCATCCAGTATGTGAAAAATGGGACGCTGATCTTGTTCTGCTAAATTTACCAGATCGTCTACACTTGCGATTTCTATTTGATCGGGAGGAGAAAGAATTCGGGTGTCACTAGCTTCAATAAACATCGAGCCATACCAAATCCGCGTGCGTTCCCATTCGTTTTTTTCTGCAATCTGATAAATCTGAAAGAGCAAAACACCAAGAAAAATCCAGGCAGGAACGCCAAGAAGAATTGAAATCCAGCGAGCTACAGAAACGGGGGTTTTTATCCCCAAAATATTTAGTACATTGCTTTCATATGTGCTACGCATGAGTGCGTTGCCTGTGGAAGGCTCAAGCGTACTCCCTTCGGAGGTTCTTTCTTCTAAAACAACTTCCAAATCTGTGATACTAAAATAAAGTGCGGGTAGAAAACGATCTTCCAGGGGCAACTCTGCCAAATCCCCGTCGATTTGGATATCGGCAAGAATTGCAAGCTCATAGCGTCCACGCTCTACCCCGGTTTCTTTTTCAAAAACATCGATCAATCGTTGAATTTGACTAAGAGAAAGAGTTTCCGAAACTGTAAATAAATTCCCTTGAAATTCTGTTGTGGGAACTAGCTCTAGCGTTCTTTTCCAGCCAGTAGAATCACTGATGATCGCAAGTAAGCGGTAATCTCCACGAAGATCAGCTGGATGGGTAGAGAGAAAGAAATAATCCATTTCAACAGAAAAAGAGCCGTTTAGTTTTCTAAAAATTGGTTCGCCTGGTTCTATCTGCGTAGAATCATAAACTCCTTCAGGCACCTTTGCGGTATAGCGAAAAGCAACTTCTTGTTGATAAGGTATAGGTTCCTGGATTTCGTTAAAAAGTGGTTGGCGAAAAGAAATAATCCCAAGAATTAGCATTCCTACGGCGAGAATAGATAAGACGAGGAGTTTTTCCCCTGTTTTCATAGCGTTGTTATTAGACATGGCGTAATTTCAGTAGTTCACGATTTTGATTGACAAAGCGGGCAACTTCGGAGAAAGTTATGTTAGTGTTCCGCCTCAGGTGAAAATGGAAAAATGGACATAAAAAATAAGACACTATCCTAGCCCGCAGCTGAAGCTGTGAGCAGACTATTCCTGACGGGGGATGA
>Ga0209042_1001349_pt1 | contig 19297 bp, 22 predicted proteins | sample SaaInlV_200m_DNA_6_FD_184649 | JGI IMG/M metagenome (GOLD analysis project Ga0209042, IMG submission 184649) | Marine microbial communities from expanding oxygen minimum zones in the Saanich Inlet - SI037_S2LV_200m_DNA (SPAdes) (version 2) | ecosystem: Environmental > Aquatic > Marine >...
AACAATGAGATTTCAGTGCGCAAACGTGGCGGTGAGGATTTAGGCTCTATGTCGATAGAAGCGTTTATAAAATTAGTTAAAGAGGAATAATTATTAAAAAACCATACAAAGTAAAAACTCGGATTAATGATAATATTAGAGTTTCAGAAGTTCGATTAATTGATGCTAATGGTGATCAAGCTGGTGTTGTAGATATAAGTAAAGCAAAAGAGATGGCCAAAGATGCTAGTATGGATTTGGTTGAGGTTTCTCCAAACGCCGAGCCACCTGTTTGTAAAATTATGGATTTTGGTAAGTTCCTTTATGAACAAAAGAAACAATTGAGTGATCAGAAAAAGAAACAAAAGAAAAACACAGTTAAAACCATTAAATATCGCCCAGGAACAGAAGAGGGCGACTACCAAATTAAATTTAGAAATTTGGTTAAATTTTTAGAAAATGGTGACAAGGTTAAAGTGAGTATTTGGTTCCGTGGACGCGAAATGCAGCACAGAGAGCTAGGCATGGAAATGCTAGACAGAATTGAGAAAGATACAGAAGAATTTGCCAATGTAGAACAAAAGGCAAAGATGGAGGGTCGCCAGCTAGGCATGATGCTGGCACCCAAATCAAAGAAGAAGTAACGATGCGCTAAATTATACTGCGTTATTCAGTCTTTACCGTACCTAGGTGTACTGTCCAAGACTGAGTGCCTTGTCTAATTTGCACCTCATTACTTCTTCGGTTTTATAATAAGTTATTCGCAAGAATAACAAATATGTCCAAAGGACAAGGAGAAAATTATGCCAAAAATGAAGACCAACCGAGGGGCTGCAAAGCGCTTCAAGAAAACTGCCAGTGGTGGTTACAAATGTAAACACTCTCACCTGCGTCATATTTTGACAAAGAAGAGTACTTCTAGAAAACGTAGCTTACGTTCACCGGACACTGTTGAGAAAGCAGATGTACCAATGGTTCGTAAAATGTTACCGTACAGTTAATAGGAGTATAGAAAATGGCAAGAGTATCAAGAGGTGTGCAAGCGCACGCTAAACATAAGAAAATTTTAAAGAAAGCTAAAGGCTATTACGGTGCAAGATCAAAAGTCTACCGTGTTGCCAAGCAAGCAGTAATCAAAGCAGGTCAATATGCGTATCGTGACCGTCGTCAAAGACGTCGTCAGTTTCGTAGACTTTGGATTGTTCGTATTAACGCTGAAGCGCGTAATAACGGTTTAAGCTATTCAAGACTGATTGACGGCTTAAACAAAGCAGGTATTGAAATTGATCGTAAAGTTTTATCAGATATTGCTATCTTTGATAAAGCCGCATTTGCTCAGATTGCAGATCAAGCTAAGGCTGCGATCGCAGCAGCTGCTAAGTAAATCATATAAAAAGGTTGTAGGCTATCCTATGACCTTTTACCAAATTCAATTCTAAAATGATTAACACGATTCTTGATCAAGCTAAGGCGTCTATTGCCGCAGCAAAAAGCTTAAAAGAGCTTGACGATTTACGAGTCAAGTTCTTAGGTAAAAAAGGTGAGCTTACCGCTCTTTTGAAAGGCTTAGGAAAGCTATCAAAAGAAGAGCGCCCTAAAATGGGTGAAGCCATTAACCAAGCCAAGGTCAAGTTACAAAATCTATTAACTGATAGAAAAAATCATTTAGAAACTCTGGAATTAGAAAAACGTCTTTTAAAAGAAAAGATTGATGTTTCTCTTCCAGGTAGAAATGTTGAGATGGGTGGTTTGCATCCGGTCACCATTACTTTAAATCGCATTCAATCTTTATTTGCAAAAAATGGTTTCGAGGTAGAAACCGGCCCTGAGATTGAAGACGATTTTCATAATTTTACTGCACTTAATATTCCCGAGCATCATCCGGCACGCGCCATGCACGACACCTTTTATTTCGATGAAAACACGGTCTTAAGAACGCATACTTCCCCGGTGCAAATTCGCACCATGGAAAACAAAAAACCACCACTGCGCATTATTGCACCAGGTCGGGTTTATCGTTGTGATTCTGATATCACACATACGCCAATGTTTCATCAAGTTGAAGGCTTGATTGTGGATAAAGATGCTAATTTTGCACAACTTAAAGGCTTGTTGATTGACTTCTTGCGTGCTTATTTTGAAAAAGAAGATCTTCAAGTACGCTTTCGCCCATCATATTTCCCATTTACTGAGCCTTCCGCAGAAGCAGATATCGAATGCGTTATCTGTGGTGGTGAAGGCTGCCGTGTATGTAAAAAAACAGGTTGGTTAGAAGTGTTGGGTTGTGGCGTTGTACACCCGAATGTTTTAAATTCAGTTGATATTGATGCTGAAGAATACACCGGCCTTGCTTTTGGTATGGGTGTTGAGCGTTTGGCAATGTTGCGTTATGGTGTGAATGATCTTCGTCTTTTCTTTGAAAACGACATTCGTTTTTTGAGGCAGTTCAAATGAATATTTCAACATCTTGGTTAAGAGAGTGGATTAGCCCTAAAGTAACTGACGAAGTGTTGGCTGAACAGTTAACAATGGCTGGCCTTGAAGTTGATGGTATTGAATCTGTCGCACCTGCATTCGACAACGTTGTGGTTGGCCATGTGGTGAGTTGTGAAAAACACCCAGATGCCGATAAGCTTAATTTATGTCAAGTTGATGTCGGCGCTGGCGATAACCTACAAATTATTTGTGGTGCTAGCAATGTTCGTGCTGATTTAAAAGTGATTGTTGCCACTGTAGGTGCAAAATTACCCGGCGGCTTAAAAATCAAAAAAGCCAAGCTTCGTGGTGTTGAGTCATTCGGCATGATTTGTTCAGAATCTGAGCTTGGTATGAGTGATTCGTCAGATGGTATTTCAGAGCTAGACAATGACGCACCAGTTGGTCAAGACATTAGAGAGTATTTAGATCTTGATGATAATATTATCGAGCTAGACATTACCCCAAACCGTGGTGATTGTTTTTCAGTATTAGGCGTGGCGCGTGAAGTGAGTGCTAATTACAACATGGCATTCAATATGCCTAAATTTGAAGTTGATGCACAAGGCGTATCAAGCATCAATACCAGTGTAAGCAATACACAAGCTTGCCCGAAGTATTTAACCAGATCTATCAAAGGTATAGATAACACGGTTAAAACCCCTAAATGGATGGCTGACAAGCTCACACGTTCAGGCCAGCAGATACATTCCCCAGTCGTTGATATTACCAATTATGTGTTATTAGAGTTAGGCCAACCGATGCATGCTTTTGATTTGGAAAAAATCAATGGCGCTATTGAAGTAAGAAACGCTAAAGCTGGTGAAACAATCGAGTTATTAAATGAATCAAGTGTTGAATTAAAAGACGACACATTAATTATTGCTGATGATAATTCCCCACTAGCGATTGCTGGTGTCATGGGTGGCATGAGTAGCTCTACACAAGATGACTCAACTCAAATCTTACTAGAAAGCGCGTTTTTTGAGCCGGTTTCTATTGCTGGAAAAGCAAGAAATTATGGCTTGCACACTGAGTCTTCATTGCGTTTTGAGCGCGGGGTAGATTTCAACATTACTGAAACAGCGATGGATAGGGCGACACAGTTAATCATCGATATTTGTGGCGGTGAAGCCAGCGATATTAATAGCTGTGTTGATACAAAGGCATTGCCAGAGCTCACACCAATTACGATTACTCAAGCTAAGATTCAAAAAATCCTAGGCTTTGAGTTAGACGCTAATTGGATTGAAGAAAAATTCACCAATCTTGATTTCGAAATTAGTAAAAAGACCGGTGACTCTTGGACAATCATTCCACCCAGTTTTAGATTCGATATCCGTATTCCGGCTGACTTAATTGAAGAGTTGGCTAGACTTTACGGTTACGATAAATTACCCGTGCAAAAACTATCATTAGATGCCAATATTAACGCTACTTCTGAGGCGACTATTGATAAATACGATATTGCCCAATCATTAGTGAGTCGTGGCTATCAAGAGGTTATTACTTATAGTTTTGTTTCAGAAAAATACCAAAATTTAATTGATCCAGAAGCTAAAAAGATTACTTTGAGTAATCCAATTTCAGCCGATATGTCAACCATGCGTTCATCGCTTTGGGCGGGCTTATTGCAAACGGTTGAGTCCAATCAAAGACGTGGTCATACCGATGCTAGATTCTTTGAAATCGGCCTGTGTTTTGGCGGTGTTAAAGCAGATGAACAATCTAACAAATTAGCTGGCGTTGTATCAGGTAATCGTTTTGATGCACAGTGGTCAACTGAGCTTCAGCCTCTAGATTTCTTTGATGCCAAAGCAGATCTAGAGTCGTTGCTAGCATTAACTGGTACTCAGTTTTCGTTTGAAGTGGCTGAACATTCAGCATTGCAAAAAGGCCAAACTGCTAAGATTATATTAAATGACACACAAGTTGGTTATATTGGTGCTTTATCGCCAGTGGTGCAAAAAGAATTATCATTGTCTAAGTGTTATTTATTTGAAATAGACCTTGATGCCATCCTGTCAGGAAAAATCGCTAAATACGAGGCATTTTCTTCATATCAGCAGTCTGCAAGAGATATTGCTTTAGTATTGGATGAAGCAACGCCAGTTGCTGACCTTATGAGCAGTATTGAGAGTATGGATCAACCCCATTTTGTCGGTGTGAGCTTATTTGATATTTACGCTGGTGACAACATCGAGTCTGGCAAAAAGAGTGTAGCACTTAATTTGACTTATCAGTCATTAGAAGCCACATTGAGTGACGACGAAGTTAACGCTAAAGTTGATGAAGTGCTAGCCTTAATGCAAGATAAATTTTCAGCCACACAAAGATAATGTCAGTTACTAAGAAGGACATTGCTGATTTACTAGTAGATAGAATTGGTGTGACGCACAATCAAGCTTTATCGATTACCAATGATTTTTTTGACGAGATTAAAAAATCACTCGCCCAAGGTGAGTCGGTAAAATTATCTAGTTTTGGTAATTTTATTGTTAGAGAAAAATCAGCCAGACCAGGTAGAAACCCTAAAACAGGCGAACAAGTGATGATTTCAGCCAGAAAGGTAGTCACCTTTAAAGCAGGGCCAAAACTTAAAAAAGCGACCCAGTTAGGCGTTTAAACTTACGCTGAGATAGCGCTCATAAAGCCTTTAAGTACCGGCATGGCTTTGTTAATCAACTCTTGGTTTTGCTCTTCGTTTCTAACTTGATCTTCTAAAAGCTTATCTGTTTCTTTTAAAGTGACTTGATAATCATCATCAAATTCAAACGCAATAAAATAAAAACCCTTGCCTTTGCTTCTAGTTGAATGGATTGCCATAAAGTCAGTTTCCCAAGAAAGCTCTGCTTGATAAACAGCCGATGAATCAGTTATGTCTTTTTGCACTAAAATGATTGTGCCACCAAAGTGAAAAATAAAGCGATCAGCAGAACAACTTGATGCTGGTTTGATTTGTAATTCGCCAGAATTTAACGCATCTGCAATTTGCTTCAACTGAGGCGGTGTTAATTGTAAATATTTAGCATCTAAATAATCATTAATATTAGAATCTGGATGATTGTTCTCTAAGAATTTAACTAATTTTGTTAGCATAATGAGTTGATTTCAGTCTTTTAAGAAAAAGACAATATTATACCCGATTAGTGAATTTTAAGACTGATCGAGTGAGTCTGAGTATTTAATAGCATACACATCAAAAATACTAATTGCCATCGCAGCAATGATTGGGCCAATGAATAATCCTAAAATACCAAATTGCATAATGCCAGCCAAGGTAGACAACACAGTGATTAATGTGTGATCCAGTGCACTAGATTGATTTGAACTTTTTGAAAACTTTTGAATAATCATTGGACGTACAAAATGATCAATCACTGTGCCAATTAATATTGCACCAAACAGCACAATAATCATTGCATCAGTGGTTTGCCCTTGCGCGTATAGATACAAGCTCAAAGGTAGCCAAATAATCAAACCACCGAGTACTGGGATAAAACTAGCCAAAGCCATAGCAATGCCAAAGTACAGTACAGGCAGGCCAACCATCATCACACCAATGGAGAACACCGCGCCTTGTAATAGCGCGATAATAAAGACACTGCCCACCAAGGTAATAGACAAGTTTGAAAATTGATTAAACAAGATATCATCTAAGTGGTTTTCTAGTGGTGACAAATCTTTTAGTCGTCTCACTGTATTCTTGCCATCGATATAGAAGTAATAGAGCGAGAACACAGTTACAATTAGGAAGAAGATAAAGTGAGAAGACAGCGACACAATACTTTTTAAAATCACCACAGAGAAATCTTTAATGCTGATTAAAAACCCTTCCATATTGCTACTAAGTGCAGCATTTAAAGTGACTTTAAGTGAATCGGATAAAGGCAAACTAGAAATAGTTTGATCAAGTATTTGCCTGCTTTTTTCTGCATCAAAATCGGTGTTAATGGTTTGGATTAACGCTGAAATCTCTAATCCACTAATTAGTAAAATATAACTCAGCGGCAGGATTAATACAACAGTAACTAACAGCGTTATCAAAAGTGCGGCATTAGAATCTGAGAATTTTTGTTGGAATTTATTGTATTGTTTGAAGGTTGCGATTGCAATGAGTAAGGCTAAAAATAGCGCAGGAATAAACGGGGTAAATAGCCAGATTAAGCCACCAATGGCTAAGACCAATAAGCTGAGCATAAATCCATGTTCGTAAGGTGCATTCATAAGTTTTCCATTTTTATTACAGTGTAAGCCACTTGCTCGTAAGGATGGGCAAATTTCATAGCTTCAATGACTAACTGTAAATTATCATCAACACACATCATTTCAACCTTGTACTCTTCAATCGCTTCAAGTTCATCTAGCATACCAATTGCGGGGTTGGCGTTACCAATAGGCTTGAATTGCCCAATACCCGTAGTTTGCCAAGCACAGTTTTCATAGTTATCAAACTTACCTGCACCCACATCAAACATCGCATTTTTGACTATTTCCAAGTCCGCTTCAGGCACATAAAAACTAATTTGATACATCTAAAACTTCCCTTTTAAATAACACTGTCTTTCAATCTCATCCATGCGTTCAATTGCATATCTTAAAGTAGTTCTAGGGAGTTGTGCGTAGTTTTCTCTAAGGAAGGTCTTACAAGTTTTACTGTCTTTTTTATAAATCTCTCTTAACATCCAACCTAGTGCTTTGTGTATTAAGTCTGCTTTATCGTTTAATAGTAACTTGCCAATCTCTAAAGTTGGTGCAAACTCACCTTGTTTAATAAAGGCAAAAGTGGCCACAATAGCAATACGCCTTTCCCATAGACTGTTTGATTTTGCCCAGTCATAAAGCAGTGAGCGTTTGTCTTGATGCTTAAACAGATAATCGCCAATAATATGCGGCGTTGAATAATCAACCAAATCCCAGTTATTGACAGCACTAAGGTTTTTTAGATAATAGTCAAACACTACCTCTTGGTTGCCAGACTGATATTGATAAACCAAAATAATCAAACCGCAGTAACGAATTTCATGAACAGGGTGATTAATCAGTTTGTCGATTTCATTAAAACTAATGTGCCGATAATATTGTTTGGCAATTAATCGGATTTGTGGCGTACGCACCCCAATAAACTGATCGAACTCACTGTATTGTCCAGGACCAGTTTTAAAGTAATATTCGTTTTGCTTTTTGCGCTTAGAGGTTGCAAAAGATTTGAGTTGTGTAATAACTTCTTGTGCGCTCATCAGCTATACTATGGATTTTATTAAGGGTCTAATCATACATGCAAACAGCGTATTTTGCCGGTGGATGTTTTTGGTGTGTTGAAGCGATATTTCAGCGTATTGATGGTGTTGTCAATGCTGAATCTGGCTATTGTAATGGATTAACGCAGAACCCTGCTTATCAAGATATTTGCACAGGTACGACAGGGCATGCTGAAGTGGTTAAAATTGAGTTTGATGAATCTCAAACAAGTTTTGAGCAATTACTAGCAGTATTCTTCGCTACGCATGATGCCACTACGCTTAATCAGCAAGCTAATGACAAAGGTACGCAATACCGATCTGCTGTGTTTTATACAAGTGATGAGCAGCAAACCCAAACCAACCAATTTATTAAAAATTTAAGTGATAATATTGTGACTGAAGTAACCGAGTTAGCTGTGTTTTATCCAGCTGAAGATTACCATCAAAATTATTATAATAACAATCTAAACCAACCTTATTGTACAATGTTAATCACACCAAAGCTGGATAAATATTTTAAATGAACGATCAAGATCTGCTCAGATACTCACGTCAAATCATCTTGCCAGAGGTGGGTATAGAAGGGCAGCAAGCATTACTAGACTCAACCATGTTGCTTATTGGTATGGGTGGGTTAGGCTCGCCATCTGCTATGTACCTTGCAGCAGCAGGTGTGGGGCATCTTATTATTGCGGATTTTGACAAAGTTGAGCTCTCTAATCTACAACGCCAAGTGATTCACCATACGGATGATATTGGCGAATTCAAAGTAGATTCTGCCAAAGCGAAAATGCACTCGATTAATCCAGATATTAAAATCACCACAGTGAAAGACCTTGGTGAAGATAATTTAAACACTTGGATAGCAAAAGCCGACGTAGTGCTTGACGGCACAGATAACTTTGATACTCGATTCAAAGTGAATCAAGCTTGTGTTGCAGAAACAACCCCTTTAGTCTCAGCGGCGGTAATTCGTTTTGAAGGGCAGCTTTCAGTGTTTAAAGGTTATAAAGTTGACCAACCATGCTATCAATGTCTGTATTCAACAGAAGGCAATAACGATGAGAACTGCACCGATAATGGCATCTTAGCGCCAGTGGCGGGTATGTTGGGTACGATGCAAGCGTTGCAAACAATCAAAGTAGTTTTGAATCTCGGTGAGCAACTCGTGGGTAAGCTCATGATTATTGATGCGCTAGATTTAACTTTTAGAACACTAAAAGTTAACAAAGATGATTTTTGCCCAATTTGTGGCTCAAAATAAAGTCATTGATAAAATTTCTGAAATTTTAGTAAAAATCATTTAAAAAAGCCTGTTTTTAACCAATAATAGGCATAAATAAGCCATTTTTACATAAAAATCGATAATATTTGGTATTTTTAGGTTGTATTTGGATAATTCTCAATATTTACAAGGCTATTAGGGGCAAACTCTCAGGGTCTTACTATTTAATTTAATGGTATGATTTTGATAGTTAGTAGATTAACTACTCTTAAGGTAAATAGAAGAAATAATTAAAATCAAACATGTTTATTAGCGCTCTGAATCTTTTAAAAATTGGGATTGGCCCATCAAGTTCTCACACTATGGGGCCGATGGTGGCTGCACGAGAATTCACTCATCTGGTTAAAACGTATTGTTTAGTCCATAAAATTTCTTCTGGCACTTCTATTCGATGCACACTAAAAGGTTCATTGTCTGCAACAGGAAAAGGGCATGCAACTGACCGAGCTATAGCATTAGGCTTAAATGGCTACTTACCAAAAGATGTGGCAGATGTAGATTTAGATATACTTGTAGATCAAATTTGGGAGGCCACGTCTATTGATATAGACGAGACTCACAATATCTTATTTTCTGCCAGTAAGGATATTATTTTTGATAAAGGCAAGTCTTTGCCAGAACACCCTAATGGCATGATTTATGAATTATTAGATGAAAAAAATAAAATAATTTTTTCTGAAACGTATTTTTCTATTGGCGGTGGTTTTGTAAGTACATTGGCCGAAATAAGTCAGATAGAAGCGCCTCTTAAAATGCAAGCTATTGACAACTTTCCTTATAGTTTTGATTCGGCGCAATCAATGCTAACCATGTCAATTGAAAGCGGCCTATCAATCTCTCAGATGAAGCAGTTCAATGAAGAAGTACTAATCACAGATAAAGATTTAAATCAGGGGTTGGATTTAATTTGGAAAGCAATGAAACAGTGTGTAAAAAGGGGTTTGGGCGAAGAAGGTATATTGCCGGGCGGACTTAATGTGCCTCGACGAGCAAAGGCATTGCATGAGCAACTTAAAGAGCAGTCTGATGGCGCCGATGTAAATGATTGGCTTTGTGCTTATGCTATGGCTGTTAATGAGGAAAATGCAGCCGGACATATGGTTGTTACCGCACCTACAAATGGTGCGGCAGGGGTTATACCTGCTATTTTGTACTATCTAGTAGTTCATCAGAGCGGAACTACTCAGCAAGTGAGAGATTTTTTATTAACGGCCAGTGCTATTGGCGGGTTGATTAAGCATAATAGTTCAATTTCTGGGGCGGAAGTAGGATGTCAAGGTGAGGTTGGGTCTGCATCTTCTATGGCTGCAGCCGGGTTATGCGCTGCCCGAGGAGGCACACCACAGCAGGTCGAGAATGCAGCGGAAATTGCTCTTGAGCATCATCTTGGTATGACTTGCGATCCTGTTAATGGACTTGTTCAAATTCCTTGTATTGAGCGCAATGGTTTTGGTGCAATTAAGGCGTTTACAGCCTCATCTCTTGCTATGCGAGGAACAGGGGAGCACTTCATGTCATTAGACAAATGCATTGCCGCAATGAAGCAAACAGGTGAAGAAATGTCTGAAAAATTCAAAGAAACTTCTTTAGGTGGGCTTGCTGTTACTATTACAGAGTGCTAAATAAAGCTCAATCTTTAATACCTGTAGATACGCCATCGATCTAGGTGTCAGAATACCTCTAACATTCAGCTAAAATTTCTTTCTTAAGGTTTTTATAGGTATTGTCACCCTTTAAAGTTTTTACAATTTCTAGTGCAAAGCAAACAGCCGTGCCCACAGCTTGTGATGTGATTATCTTGCCATCGATAATGGTGCCGGTATTTTTATCATAGCCATCAAGGCGTATTTTGGTCTCAATAGAAGGATAGCAAGTGTAGTTGTCACTTAAAACATTAGCAGTATTAAGCGCATAAGGCGCGGCACAAATAGCGCCGATGTATTTATCATCTTGCTTCATTTGCTTGAGGATCGATTGTACCGTGGTATTGGTTGCCAGGCTTTGTGTACCTACCCAACCACCAGGCAGAACAATCATGTCTAATTGCTTAGTATTAACTTCATCAATTAAGCAATCCGTTACCACGGGAATATCATGCGCACCCATGGCGATTTTTCCATCTACACCAGCAACGACAACTTTGATGCCTGCGCGTCTACAAACATCAATGATAGCAATGGCTTCGGTTTCTTCAAATCCGTTGGCAAGGGGCACTAATATTTGAGTCATTTTTACTCCAAGTGGGTTAAAATAAAAAAATCAAATTTAAGCATAACATTAAAAGGAGAGCCATGTTCGATAAATCCCAAACTTTAGCCATTGTAGATGCTGATATTGCTAATGCAATTACTGCAGAAGAGGCCCGTCAAGAAGCACACATTGAATTAATCGCTAGTGAAAACTACACTTCACCTGCGGTGATGGAAGCGCAGGGTTCTCAGCTAACTAATAAGTACGCTGAAGGTTATCCAAAGAAACGTTACTATGGCGGTTGCGAGCATGTGGATGTGGTTGAGCAATTAGCCATTGATCGTGCAAAGGAATTGTTTGGTGCTGATTATGTAAACGTACAGCCACACTCTGGTTCGCAAGCAAATGCAGCAGTTTTCCAAGCGCTACTAGTACCGGGTGATACGATTTTAGGCATGAGTTTGGCGCATGGTGGTCACTTAACTCACGGTGCAAAACCTTCGTTTTCTGGTAAAAATTTTAATGCCATTCAATACGGCTTAGATGAATCAACTGGTGAGATTGACTACGCACAGGTTGAAGCTTTAGCTAAAGAGCACAAACCTAAAATGATTATTGCAGGTTTCTCAGCGTATTCACGTGTGGTTGATTGGCAGAAGTTTAGAGACATTGCTGATTCAATTGGCGCTTATTTAATGGTAGACATGGCGCATGTTGCTGGTCTAATTGCAACGGGTGAATATCCATCTCCAGTTGCTATTGCAGATGTTACTACTACGACCACTCACAAAACACTTCGTGGCCCTCGTGGTGGTTTGATTTTGGCTAAGGCCAATGAAGAAATCGAAAAGAAACTTAATTCTGCTATTTTCCCTGGTATTCAGGGCGGCCCATTAATGCACATTATTGCGGCTAAAGCAGTTTGTTTTAAAGAGGCGATGAGTGATGAATATAAAACTTATCAAAATCAAGTTAAGGTAAATGCGCAAGCCATGGCCAACACATTTATCGAGCGTGGTTTTGATGTAGTGTCAGGCGGTACGGATGATCATTTATTCTTAGTGAGTTTTATTGATCAGGGTTTAACTGGTAAAGCGGTAGACGCTGCACTGGGTAATGCACACATTACGGTTAATATGAACGCTGTACCCAATGATCCACAATCACCATTTGTAACTAGTGGTATTCGTGTGGGTACGCCTGCTGTTACTACTCGCGGTTTTGGTGAGGCTGAGTGTCGTGATCTAGCTTCTTGGATGTGTGATATTTGTGATGATTTAGAAAACCAGGCGATAATCGACACAGTTAAAGAAAAAGTAGCTACGGTTTGCGCTAAACATCCTGTTTACAAATAATTGTCAATTTTCAACTATCCGTTATTAATTAATCATGCGTTGTCCATTTTGTCAGTCTGACGATACCAAAGTACTAGACACACGTCTTATTGATGACGGCTCACAAGTGCGCCGTCGTCGCGAGTGTACCTCTTGCGGCGAGCGCTACTCAACTCGTGAAACGGTTGACTTAAACCTTCCTCGTTTAATTAAAAGTGACGAATCTCGCGAAACATTTAGTGAAGATAAGTTACGCTCAGGATTGTTAAAAGCATTAGAAAAACGCCCAGTTAAAACCTCGCAAATTGAAACATCTATTGCGCGTATCTCGCGTAAGTTAATGACTCAATCAGAACGAGAAGTACCTTCTTCTAAAATTGGAGAATGGGTAATGGAAGAATTAAAAGCACTTGATGAAGTGGCTTATATTCGTTTTGCTTCGGTGTATCGTCAATTTCAAGATATTGAAGCCTTTAAAAATGAGATTGAAAAACTCATGAATAAATAATGGCAAAAGCCAAGATTGAATTTGTTTGTCGTGAGTGTGGCGCTTCGCAGCCACAATGGGCAGGGCAGTGCCTAACTTGCAAAGAGTGGAATACACTTGAAGAAGTTGTATTATCAATAGCTACCTCTTCAAAACCTGAAAGCCTAAAAGACCTCCCACCTTCAACAGTTCAAAATTTATCTGATATAAAGTCTGAAAACAGAACCAGATTATCAACCGGACTAACTGAGCTTGACCGTACTTTGGGTGGTGGCTTGGTAGATGGCTCTGTGGTGTTGATTGGTGGTGATCCGGGTATTGGTAAATCAACCCTTATCCTGCAAGCCATGGCGGCGATTAATAAAACTGACACAACCTTGTATGTGAGCGGTGAAGAGTCAGCAGAACAGATTAGCGATCGAGCGGTTCGTTTAGGTATTCATGAGGATATTTTGTTACTCAGTGAAACTCATCTAGAAAAAATCATCAAACTTGCTAAAGAAGTAAAACCTAAAGTCATTGTGATTGATTCAATTCAAACCATGGTGACCGATGGCTCAACTTCTGCACCTGGCTCTGTTACCCAAGTGCGTGATTGCGCCGCGCAACTGACGCAATTCGCCAAGCAAACCAATACTATTTTACTCATGATTGGTCATGTAACTAAGGGTGGTGCGCTAGCTGGCCCTAGAATCTTAGAGCATATGGTGGATGCCGTTCTTTATTTTGAGGGTGATGCAGGCGGGCGCTACCGTATTATTCGTGCGGTAAAAAATCGCTTTGGCGCGGTGAATGAAATCAGCGTATTTGCCATGGGTGAAGCTGGCTTGCAACAAGTTGAAAACCCTTCGGCAATCTTCTTATCGAATCAGGCTAAGCCATCACCAGGTTCAATGGTGATGGTAACGCGTGAGGCAACACGACCACTGATGATTGAAGTGCAAGCTTTGGTCGACCAAGCGGGTGGCAATCCTAAGCGTGTGAGTGTGGGCTTAGAGCAAAATCGCCTAGCCTTACAACTTGCAGTTTTGCATAAGCATGGTGGCGTGGCCACGCACGATCAAGATGTATTTGTGAATGTAGTTGGTGGTATTAAAGTCAATGAAACTGCATCTGACCTAGTGGTGATGTTAGCAATTATGTCAAGCCTTAGAGACCGAGTAATCCCTAAAGATTGGATTGCATTTGGTGAAGTAGGACTAACTGGTGAAGTCCGCCCAGTTTACAATGCGAATGAGCGTTTATCAGAGGCGCAAAAACACGGCTTTAAGGTGGCAATCATACCGAAGGGTAATCTACCTAAAAAAGCACCTAAGGGGCTAAAAATCGTTCCAGTAGAATATTTGTATCAAGCCTTGCAGTATATGAGCGATAATACTTAGAGGTCAATACCTTTTTGCGCTTTGATATTGGCTCTAAAAGCGTGTTTAATATCTTTTACTTCACTGACTGTATCTGCAATTTCTATTAAACTTTCTGAAGCGGCTCTACCGGTAATAACCACGTGTTGATATTTAGGGCGATTATTTAATGCATCTAGAATCTGTTGCTCATCAAGATACTTATAGCTAATCATATAAGTGAGTTCATCCAACACGACCAGATCTATTGATTTATCACTAAGGTATTGTTCAGATTTTGACCAAGTTTCAACTGCCATAGCGGTGTCGTATTCTTTATCTTGCGTATCCCAGGTAAAGCCAGTTTTCATAAAGGCAGTTTGTACGTTAGGCTGTTTGGCTAAGAATGCATCTTCACCCGTGTCTTGCGCTCCTTTTAAAAACTTGGCGACACCTACCTTCATGTTGTAGCCAAGTGCACGACAAACCATACCCAGTGAGGAGGATGACTTGCCTTTGCCATTGCCAGTTAGCAATACGATAATACCTTTATCTATATTGGCTTCTTCTATGCGAGAATCAATATGTTCTTTCTTGCGCTGCATGCGCTTCTTATATTGATCGTCGGACATGGGTTAGTTCTAGTTTTTCTGCGCTGAGAAATACGGAATAAATGAATAACGATGATTAAGCGTAAATACAATAGAAATTGCCACCATCCAATAAAGTACTAGTGGAATTTCGGCTACTGACCACTGTGCTGCATAAGCTGGGAAATTAACCCAGCCTGTTTTTGCATAAGTAGCGGTAAAGAAATAATAGCTTGAAGTTGCGATTAGCCATTGAGTGCTCGTTGCTACAATGATAATTAATGCATTTTTAATAATGCTTGTGTCAATATTTAAATTGTTAATATATTTTCCTACCCAGAAAATACCAAAGTAAGTAAATGGTAGTACACTATAAGCAGGGGTGATGCAGTTTGCACTAACGCCTTCATGTACGATTGCGTAATTATCAATCGCAACAGCGCTTAAGATAATCACAAAAACCACCCAAAATTTGCGTAGGTAGATGCCAGTGATGAATAGTGCAGGAATAGTGAAATCAGGCAAGTGGACAATCGAATCAAGCCAATTAGCATGACCACGCGTAGCAATCATTAATAGCACCATGATAAACACAGCAAAGATCGTTCTAGTTTTATTGATTTGACCTGTCATAAATTACTCCAATGAATGTTTTAATTATATCCAATCGGTAAAGATAAAACCATCGCGTTCAACAGTTTCTCCTTGGGTGACTTTAATTGGATTTTTAAAGTCTGGAGAGTCATAAACAAAAGTATGAAACTCACCATTCTCCCCACAAGGGTCAACTTGATTGGGGAGGGTGTTAAGTAGCTTTTGATTAAATGCATGTCCAGCAAAATCGGATGATATTTGCTTAGGATCAATACAAGTAATATTGGCTTTAATGCCAACGTCAATAATCATCTTGGATAATTCAGTAGTGTCAATTTCCCAGCATGGGAATATTGGTTTAATACCCGTGCCCTGCATTTGCTTAATGCGGTAGTCACGAATATCTTCTAAATACAAATCCCCAAAAGCCACAGCCTCAATATTATCATTCTGAATTTTTGTTATAAACTCATTCATAATTCTTTCATAGTCAGCATTCGAGCAAGGAAAGGGAATCTCGATAATATGTATCGGCAGCCCAATCTGTTTGGCTTGTTCCTTTAACAATCGCAACCGCACTGCATGCATAGCCACACGTTCAAACTCTTTATTGACCGTGGTAAAAAGACCCAAGAGGTTAATACTCGGATCTTTTAGTAGTAGATGTAAGGCATAAGCGCTATCCTTGCCGCTACTCCAAGACAGTAGTGTACGTTTAGAAGTTATGAGTAATCCCTAAAGTTACAGTCCTGCCTAAAGTGCTATAACCTTTTGCCATTTCGTAGTTTTTATCCAAAGCGTTATTTAGGCTAATAGAGACACTTGTTTTTTTACTGTAGCTGTAACTACTAAACAAGTTAACAATCCCATAACCGCCAAGTTTATCATTATCAGTGTGGACGTCTTTATCCCATGCCCAAGACTTTCCAATAAGGTTGATACGATTATTGTATTTTCCATTTATATTGGTAGCTGTAATGCTAGCCGTATGGTTTGGTCTTCTGCCTTTTTGCAAGTTGGTAGATTCCTTAACGGCAGTATTGTAATCATAGTTCATATCAATATTCCAGTCTAGCATTTCTCTGTTTACCATCAGCTCAAACCCTTTAATATTGACAGTGCCATCATTCGTATATCCTGTTGAGCTCCACTTGAACGCGTTAGTAGTTTGACTTTTATAGGCTTTTGCAGATAAATCCCAGTTTTTATAGTTTTTACTGGCGCCTAGTTCAAGACTCTTTGAGTGTTCAGGCTTTAGTTCTGTTTTGCTATTTTCAATATTTAAATTATTTTGGTAATGATTAGGTAAGTTAGTGGCCTTACCAAAGGCGGCAGTTAATCTAACACCGTTGTCGATATTCTTACCCCAATTAATATTGTAAGTATTATGCGTGCTAAATTTATCATGATCAACAATTCTAGCACCTACAGATAATTCATTATTTTTATACATACCTTGCCATTGTGAAAACAAGTCAGTGTGTTTAATTTGCTTTGCGTTCTTGATGTCTTTATCGACAGCATTTGATATACCAATAGATATTTTTCCATTGTCTAAATCTAGCTCATTCACAATAGCGAGTGTGTCTAACTTATACTTGTCACCACGTCTTTGCGTGTCTTGCTTTGTGTAATTAAATTTAGTATTTAAATTTTCATCAAATTGGTGATTTACTTCAATATTAAATTGGGTTAAATTGTTGTCTGGTTTTGGCGTACTCCAAGAGTCATCATATTCAATGTCTGAATTAGTTTTTAAGATATTTAGCTTTGTATTGGTTTTATCAGATATTGCAAAGCCTATATTTAGACTTCCAGAAGTTCTATCAATAGGGTCTAGATCACCATCATTTTTGGCATCAATACCATCAGTATGGTAATCACTTAACGTGTAATTAACATAACTATTGTCGTTATTAATGCTGGAACTTAAAGATATTTTTTTACTGTTGTGGGTGCCGTATGAAAAACTTATTTTACTATGCCTTCCGGGTTTAGACTTTTTGTTAGTAAAAATATGGATAACGCCACCAATTGCACCTGGGCCGTATAACGATGAAAACGGGCCCTTGGTGATTTCAATGTGTTCAATTTGATCTAATGGAACAATATCAATATTGGGCTGTCCGCCGGTGATAGTAATTTTACTTCCATCTACTAGTAGCAATGTATGGCTAGCTTCATTACCACGAATACGTAGCGCTGTAAGATTGCCTTGACCACCTTCAAATGAGACGGCAGATAAGTTACCTAGTAATTCAGAAAAAGTATTAGCACCACTTTGCTCAATTTCTTCTTTATTAATGACGATTTTTGATGCAATTGATCCAACAACTGGATTTTCAGTTCGATATTCAGTATTTAAGTAAATAGGAATAGGGCCTAATACCGCATTGGTTGCAGTAGTGAAGGTTAGCGCTGATACTGCAGCAGCTACAGAAAGTTGTTTGATATTCATGATGATCATCCTTCGTGAGGTTAAAAGTAGACTATGTATCGGACTGATTTCCATTAAGAAAAATACCGTTGCGAGGACAGCGTAGGATTTGCACCCACTTCCATAATCAAGTGGGTAAATTATAATCAATTACTAATATTAGTCACTATAATAATATTAATACTTATTATGAATTTTACTCATGATTGAAATTTCCCATTTAAAGTTAGTTCAAGCACTTTATAAGCAAGGTAATGTTTCTGAAGCGGCGGATAGTCTATTTGTGACTCAATCGGCATTATCACATCAGATTAAAAAGCTAGAGAGTTTGATGGGTGGCTCGATTTTTGTAAGACATTCTGATCCGTTTAAACTAACACCGCAAGGTAGTCAGTTACTAGAGTTGGCAAATGAAGTGCTACCACGTATTGAAATTACGGAAAAGCAACTCATTCACTCAGAGGGTGGGCGACTTAATATTGCTATTGAGTGCCATAGTTGTTTTGATTGGCTGATTCCAACATTGAATGTGTTTAGAGAAAAACAACCTAAAGTAGATTTTGATTTGTCTTTGGCATTTAGTTTTGAACCAATGGACGCGCTGAAAAATTATGATGTAGATATGGTGGTAACGTCTGACCCAGTGGAAGGCAAGCAGTTTACCTATTTTCCGTTATTTGATTATCAGATGTTGATGGTGATGTCACATGACAATGCATTATCAGCTAAAGCGTATTTACAGCCTAAAGATGTTAAAGACCAAACCTTGTTAACGTATCCAGTGAGCCATGATCGACTGGATGTGTTTAATTATTTTTTAAAGCCGGCTAAGATAAGCCCTAAAACTACACGAAAGGTTGAATTACCATTGATGATGATGCAATTAGTGCTTAACAACCAAGGTATTGCTACCATGCCACAGTGGGCGCTAACGGATGAGCAAAAGGCTACAGTTAGCTTAAAACCTTTGGGTAAAAATGGTGTGTGGAGAACGCTTTACTTAGCGGTAAGAAAGACAGATATTGCATTAGACTACGTACAAGATTTTGCCCACATTGCCAATAAGGTTTCTTTTGAAAATTTAACAAATATTAAGCCCACTCAAGTAAAATAATTTTTTTAAATTTTTTATCAATTAGGAGTGAGTGAAGATGAGTCAGGTTTACAATTTTAGTGCCGGCCCTGCAATGCTACCAGCGCAGGTGACAAAATTAATGCAAGAAGAATTGCTAGAATATGGCAATGCTAAAGCATCAGTGATGGAAATCTCCCACCGTGGTGTTGACTTTATGGCGATGGCGCAAAAATCTGAGCAAGATCTTAGAGATTTGATGAACATTCCT